>Ga0210059_1000760_pt1 | contig 44127 bp, 15 predicted proteins | sample Ectturendosymbi2_FD_188042 | JGI IMG/M metagenome (GOLD analysis project Ga0210059, IMG submission 188042) | Ecteinascidia turbinata endosymbiont from Florida, USA - Sample 2 (SPAdes) (version 2) | ecosystem: Host-associated > Tunicates > Ascidians > Unclassified | place: Key West, Florida... | reverse complement strand
CAGTGCTTTCAAAGTTGTGTATCATGAACACCCTTTTGCATTTTCTCCTGCTATTTCAGTTTTGCCATAGTCTGAGGAACATATCCTTGGGTGACTGTATCTTAGGCAAATCAAACGTGATTATCACGGTTGGCTGATTATGATGACTTCATCAGAGGGCCCCCCTTTTTAGTCTTGCCTCGGCCCCCCCAACCCTAAACCCACCACTGGGTACGGTATAAGTTTTCGTTAAACTACGAATTCAATATGTCATCGAAAAAATTTCAGACCGATTTTTGAACTACTCAAATGCTACATCACAAACCCATATACGGCGCAATGTAAACCAGGTCAATCGTTACGTCACAATGCCCATGTATGGTGCAACACTAACCCGATCAACTGTTATACCACAACACATCAGTATGGTGCAATGCTAACTGGGTCAGATGCTATGTTGCAATACCCATGTACAATGCAGACTAGGTCAGTTGTTACGTCACAACACCCATGTATGGTGCAATGCTAACCGAATCAACTGTTACGACACAATGGATCGGTATGGTACAATGCTAATTAGGCCACAACACCGGGTATGATGCAATGACAAAGAAACTCGGTCAATCGATTGCGCAAGAGGTGAAAGAGGTGAAAAACAGATCTATCTGTGGTTATATAAATCTCGGTAGCTCATCGAAAAGGCGGAACAGGTACGATGGAAAGCTTTACGCAAATGACTCACTGCATCGCAGAACAAACTGATGAAATGACGACCTCAATCCTCGACGCACCTCCTTCCTCATCATACTGTCAAAGTTTAGAAAAATGTGAGACCATGACAAGCCACCAAAATGAACTGATGAAGCATGCCAAAGAAATATGAAGCGAGTTTCGCAATATTTTCAACTCTGGTGATTGCATATCAGCCGGCAGCGGTCGCTTGCGAAAGGCTCGAATAACTTGCAGAAGAGGAGGACAGAGATTGAACCCTGAACAGCTGACAAGAGCTGCTAAAATTTTAATGCAAGACCAACCTCATATCGTCTTTGTACCGAAGCAAGCTCAAAGCACCTTCATTACCGTTTTGTTCTGGGCATCATGTGATGAACAACAACTTTGTTCACGAATGCGCCATGCGTGGGCCGTGCAACAAGAAGTTTTGAACCAAGGGGTGAAGCTGACGTTTCAAGTCGAATGTGTCTTTGTCCTGAAGAACTATCTAGTCTACGTTGTTGACAAATCGTCTGGTTACAAGCTTGTGAACGCAAAACAGCCTCTGCCGAATGAAGACGACCAAGCCCAGTTTGAGAGTGTCTTGGAAACACTTCATTGCTTGAAAACTGTTGAAATGCCTTGCGCCAAGCGTTTGCGTACTGACTAATCAAAAAAGTAAACGAAACGTATTGCAATGTGTCGTGTGTTTTTTATGTCGACAAGCTCTTCTTTTGAAGCTTCGGTGTTGTTTTGTGTTGTACACTAGGCATCGAACGTAACTTATCACCTCCTCTAATACTAGAATAAAGAATCAGTCACTCGTCCTTCTCACTGAAGAGATATCTGTTTTCGTTAAACAAATCTACCCTGGCACAAAACTGAGCACAAATTATCACTGTTTTCTCTGCACGTTCAATGTTCTGGTGCTGAACAAAAACCGAACGCACCCCTCCATCTCTCCCAAATTAAATGCACACCAAAACAGAGTAAAGGTTTTGCAAAATGATTTTTTTAATTTTCAAAATAGGAACACGACAAATCGGACATCGATTACATTGCATGGCGCAGTGCAAACAGGCACAAACATGAGAACAAGGTGAAAAGACAGCACTTTTTTCACGTTCAAAACAAATCTTGCACTTCAACGGTGATGGGGGAACGTGTGTTTCAGGTGTTGTCATTCTGCGAACATAAGAGAATATCATTAGATGAGAGCAAATTTGAGAGCAATCTTTCCTCTAAATGACGCTCACTTTCTCAGTAGAAAACCGGCAGGCACAGGTTGTCCCAGTTTGCGTGAGAGTGGTCGATAGAAGTTTGTCAACCTGGAGGTGATTTGAAATACAAAAGCAAATCCTTTCTGTTGCAATAGGTATTCACAATGTGGAAACCACTTCGCATGCTCAACGAAAACGTCGTCATCAGTTTTCCAGCGTGACAAACCACCGTCACAATAATAACACTTCACTCGATCGCCTTGACCCAGCCAGAAAAATCCAGCTTTGGACAACTCGCTCAGTGGCAGATTGGGGTGATGATGCGGCCAGTCTGGACCAAATGTTTGTAATCGAGCATTTTCGTCTCTTAGATGAGGGTGACTCGCGTACAGGAAGGGAAATAATCCACTTTCTTGAAATCCACTTTCTTGAACAGGAACAGGAGCGGAATCGGAGTCAGAAAATGTGACTCCAGCCACCTCTGTTAGTTAGCAGAGGTGAGCATGGTCAGGATCAGGATTGGATATCCTGCAGGATACTTGCGATTTTTTCGGATCAGGATTGGATTTGGATATTAATTTTTGAAAAAAAAATGCATCAGGATATTAGTTTGATTTCTATAACGAAATTTTCCAGAGAGTGATTCAAGATGTCACAAACACTTCTGATGTTTTAACATCAGACATCAGATCTGAAGTTTTGGGAGAAACTTGTGGTGTCTGATTTTTTGGCAACAAAGCTGATGTTGAACGGGCTGTTGTTGTTTTCCACAATTCGTCTCTTTCTAGGTTGAAAATAAGTTAGATTCATATATAATTCTTAAGTTTTTTTCATAAATTTCTCAAGTCTCAACCTCATGTGTGTTTGGTTGTCGTTCCAAACTGAAGGCGCTCCAGACCAAACGCTCCGTTGAGAATAACATTTTATGTTACGCACGAACGACTTCTCCATTTAGTGACGGCACTTCTGGACAGTGGTTCTTAACCGTTTCTATACCACGCCCCCTTCAAAGTCGCAATCGTCCTTTGATTTAAGCCTCCTGACATGAAAGAAGTTGTAAAGACAAATGTATTTATTGATCAAACTTTCCATGTTGTAGAGCGCGTAAAAGCTCGTGCTCCCCCATAAATTTGTTGACACCCCCGGGTGGCGTACCCTCCAGTTAAGAACCACTGCTCTAGGCGTAAGGCAATGAGATTCAGTGCGCTTTTTGAGGTATTGGTAATGGGAGTATTTAGCCCAGGGGTTCTTAAAAGTATTGCCTCATTACCCCCAGGGGGTATTGAGATTAGATATTGGGGATATTCAACATGGGTATTCAACAATCAATGTATTAACACCCAATCATTACATTCTTTCTAGCAATCTTCCTTGCAACACTGTACCCACATGATGAAGGAGAAAATTATTGCCGATGAATGTGATGTAGCCCTTGAATTGACCTTCTTCCTCACTTCTCTAGTCAATATTTATTTACCAGTTCTGTTTTGTTTCTTACATTTTTTTTGTTACTAAACTGTTGAAAAAGGGTATCCAGATTGACGAAAATTTACTTTGGGGGTATTGAGGCGTTGAAACTTTAAGGACCACTGATTTTGCCTGTATAAAACTGTAATGTAAAAATCTGATGTTGAAGAAGCCGACAATCTGATGTTGACTAAACTGACCCTAGTGGCAACACTGGTCACAAATGATGGTGGCGGTTTTTTCATTGCTATGGTTTTTATATTTTGTCAGTATGTGCTGCACTCATCACAATCAATGGTTATTTGTGTTGCTTTGTCGTAATTTTTTCCGGCCAAGTGGAAGTAGTAAGCTGCTATTATATTGCTGGTATGCTGCTTTGTTGTGCTGAATGACGTATCCGTGTGTTATGTAGGCTAATAGTCTATTTCATGTATGGCCAACTTGTCTTCGACTGGCATCGACTAGAAAATTTCTTGATAACTCACTGTCAATCGGTTGGTAATAAAGTCACAAATACAATATCATATGCCAAAGTTGAGTATCACATGTGCAAATACAGTGCACCATCACCAATTGATGTACAGACAGAGAAGGCAAAGTGTGTGTTACGCCTAAATCATGATTGTCACGCAATAAACTGTTGTGCTAGCCTGTGGTCAGCCACTGCAATAGGCATCAAATAATATAGCCTACGTGACCAACCAGTTGATGGATAATTTTTGTGCTTTCTGGAACATTGATTGAAAAATATTCTTTTTAGGTATCTTGTCAATCCAATGCAAAATAAGGCGTGATTGACCAAGTGACACCTAGCAATCAATCGGTCGATGCGATCGACCTGTTGGCCACTCCTGGTCTATTTCAGCGTTTAAAGCTACATTTTTTGGGTTAGAATTTTGAACATTCTACCTAAAGTTTTATACAGTCAACCTTTGCTAAAAGAAAGTTTAAGTTTGTAGTTTTTGCAAGTTAGTTACTTTTATTATATTTCATACTGTTATCTCTTAGAGTTACAAAATCTGTTTTCTTTATTTTACCAATTGATAGAATGCTGGAGCTTTTTTGCAATTAGCTGAGCCAGATTGGTTGAATTGGTCACATGACAAGGACTATATCCTTGGATTAGCGGATCGTCTTTGCCATATAACCTAAAACCCTAAGGCAAATTGTAAACCTGTGTCTGATTTTCAAAACTTATTGAAAAGTACTGTAGCTTACATCAAACGTTTTCCCATGTTGAAAGGAGTCGTCTCTATTAGCCGAGCCGAAACAACAATGCTAAGAGCCCAAAGGACGACCACTCGCACAGCAGGAATACCCACTCGACCAGGTTCATTGTACCCAATGCTAGTGCCAGGAACTCAGTGTTATAAGTGGACAAAGCCAGATGCACTACAGTTCAAAAGGAAAAATGACAACAGCAGGGCTCTGCATCTGGCGGCAAAATGCACACTATTTTTCTTTTTTTCCATTCGAAAGTGCACAACATGTGATGTTATTTTTATGGGTTGGGTCACAAAATGACAGGGTGTTTTTGTTTGAAAGTGGCTATAGGTCTGCTGGCGGTGACACGGTTAGAATAAAACACTGAGTTTGCAACATTAGCAGCACAGTCATGATAGTCATGTGGACGTGTTTTACTGTGTAAATCCATAGTTTTCGCGTTGACTCTGGCCATGATCAGACACCTTTCGTTTTGGAAGTAGTGGTTGCACTTTTGATGGTACCATTTTTATTTATTTTTTCAAAAGTTTCCAAACTTTTGTGGTCAGATTTGCGGTTTAGGTTTAAGTTTTAGGTTTAGGGGTAAGGTTTAGGGCTTAGGTTTAAGTTTAAAGTGTTAGGTTTACTACATTTCTGCCAAGCATGATGCAGTCTACTGCACACTTGTAATGGATTAGTGTCATGTTACAAACGACGGATGAATAAGTTTTCAAAAATGAAGGTCCACTGGTGGACCTATAACCACTGCCTGTTTTTTACGTATTTAGCCAATGTCGCAATTGGATATGGATGGATTTTGGATACTAAATTTCAGAAATTTTCCGATAAGGATTGGATATGGATATACAAAAATTTTTTTGGATATGGATCAGGTGTTAAAAAATCAATATCTGCTCACCTCTGTAGCTAGTGCCTGTGCAAAATAGTAGGTAAGTGACAATTCAGTTCGGGAATTTAGGGATCCATGCTGAAACCATGAGAATGTTGGGTTAATGATATGGGCAAAAGCACAAGACACATGACAAAAACAATGGTCAACAAAACAAACTATCAAGAAATAGGCTAACAGTCTGCCGAATGACCTAAAATACAGTGATAGGATTTGACATGTTACAAGTAGGCTGCTGGGCATACGTATTAATCGTTATTACTTTGCAAAGAATAATTTGATGTGGAATGACCCTGATGTGCTATGACTAACCATTTTTGTGTTCTTGTGCTATTTGATTACCTTGTGAGTAATATGGCATTAGACCGTGAGCTTGGCTGTTTATTCACATTTTAAGAAAGACTTGTCTTTGATTTTTTTGCACTTTTGAAAATATGCCTTTGTACTAGTAAGCTGTGCTAAAAATACCTTATTCTTATTGCAGGTGAACAAGTTATTATTGACTGTTACTCATGAAAAAGCTATAGGGACATGCCTACAGGGATTTCTGAAGGGTAAATCTAGGGAATAGCAAACATTTTCAGGGGTAACACTGATTCAATTCTAGTAGTGTGCACAGAGTGGGAACTGCAGTGCTGCTTTTATAATTTGTTTTATAAATTTCCTTACTCTTTGGTACATACATGAATGGTTATGTCACACTAACAGTGTTTTGACACAGATGAGGATTTTTTGCAATGCCATCATAGTAGGACATGCAAAGAGGTTGATTTTGCTATTCCCAGTAAAGTAAAAGTGTTTATTAGGTAGCTTACAATGTATGTGTGAAGGTTATCAGATTTTGAAAAATTGTATTTAGTTTGATTAGTAACAATGCTTTGGTATATTTTGCAGTGTAACAGCACAGTTGCAAACTGTTGCAAAGGTCCATGTGTGAACACACTTCTAAAGTTTGTCTGCATTACATCAGAAAGTGCCATTTTGTAAGTCCTTGTTGCAAGAAAATTTTTACGTGTAGAATTTGTCATGATGAGGAAACGATTACTCACAAACTTGATCGGCATTCTGTGAAAGAAATAGTGTGTTGCTCTTGCAGTGGAAAGCAACCAATTTCTAATAAGTAAGTGTTAAATATTTTGGATGGTTAACTACCACCTATGTGCAACTTAAAAAAAACTTTTTGCTGCTGTTCTTTATAGCTTGTAATAAAAAATCACTACTTTGATTCCACTCCATGTATACTTAGCTTGAACTGCATTTTTGATTAAATGCAACATTATTATTTCCTAATTTAAAAATTTATGTTGAGCCTTGAGTGTTTTTGCATGAATTAAGTTTCTTTCATTTGTCTGCCGAACTGTGGGTGCAATAAGTTAATGTCTTATGAGTATTTAGGAACTTGCAAAAACTTGAGCCCCCTAAAATTGTTTCTTGACTGTTACATGTTAAAACATCAAGCAATGTCAAGAACTGAAGTGAACCAATTCGTGTGACAATCTGTTGGTTCATAGATTAAAACTGGTCATTGCTTATTACTAAAATGCTTTTAGCAGTACTGTAATTTCAACTGCTAAAGATTGTGGGTCTACATTGGTTGAACAAGCTTCTGCAGCATTTTCTGTGGTTTTTGTTTTTGTGCCCATGCAGAAAGCATTTGTTTCCTTTTGATCAGCCATTTTTGGTGTACTAAATTGTGTGGGATAGGCAGATGAAAAGCTTTTTTGTTTGGTGCACCAAACTTTGTAGGTGTTGCCAAACAGTCTTGAAACTTCCTTACATAATCATTATCAATTTCATTTTCTGAATCAGTTGTTTTGAGCTTACACCATTCACAATGACCACAGTCAGATCGATTAGCAATAAGAACCCTGTTGCCTTTGTCAGGCTTACTGGTAATTATGTTATAGGTGTTTTGTAGCTTCTTCAGGTTATCTATTTCTTCCTGGCACATGGAGTTGCTATATCTGAAGCACTATAAAAGAAAGGTTAAGGCAAAGTGTCAACAAAGGTTCCCTAGACTTTGTCTTAGTATGACTTGGCCTTTTGGATTAAGCAAGCGACTAAATCGGGAATAGAGACATTTGATTTCTGTCACAGCTTATGCAAATTAAGGCGAGATGAAATCCGACGTTTGCATCAGTTAACGTTTGAGAAAAATGAATCCCAACTGTAAAATTGATTAATGAAAACGTCCAATATGACAAAGCATTTTTTTTGTAAAAGGCAGCGATGCAGAGCTTTTTTCCGTTTTGGAGACACCAGGTTTTCAGATGCAGTACTACTTGAAAGCTTCAATTGTGTTAAGATGTAAGACGAGTAAAAAACTAGGTAACGTTTCGGTAAACACAACTATTTTCATCAATGCAAATAGCACTGTGTTTAACTATCGGGTTTTAGTTCACGCTCTGACACCAGTAGAGCTTTTGAAAGATGATCGAATTTGTTCCAGGAACATTTCCAGCATCTAAAAAAAGGTATAAAGTATAGATAGACCGATATATCGGCCTGGCCGATATAATCCGCCGATATCGGCCTCAGTAGGTGTTGACAAAACGCTGTTATGTTCCTTGCGCAAGGAAGCGGAACGAACCAAGTCAATAAAATTATCCTGCAGTAACGCTAGCAGGTGCGTTTTTATAAACAAGAAGACAAGATGAACCATGAGGCGCGCATCGGCCGTCGCAACCGAAACGAAAGTATCATCATTAATCAGATTAATTAAAAATCATAGAAAAATATTGAAATTGTTACAATTCAAGAATTTTAATTCATAAGTACTGATCTTTGAAGTTTTTGAAAAAAAGGTAAGGCAAGAATACATAATATTTTTGATAATGAAGCAGAAAACAAGATTTCAAAATTTTGAAAATATCCCTATCGGCTGTCGGTCCATGAATGGCCAATATATCGGCATCGGCCCCAAAAAAGCCATATCGGCTGATCTCTGGTATAAAGCAACAGTTACGGTGCTCCTAATTTCCCGGCGACTTGATGCTTGAGTTAAAATTCTGACAGATCAAGATCGTTCGAAGTTTCGGATGGAACAGTGTATATTTTAAGACAGTCGAACAGCAGTTTCAAAATGCATTTTTCAAATACTCCACGTCATATTGCTAATGAAAATGCAAAAAAACGTCGGAAATCTGCCCGTCGCTAAACATTGATATGTGTTCCATCATCTGGAATGCTCGTTACTATTTTTGTTCCTGTATGTCGTAATTGCCCAGCTAAAATTCACAGTATGCATGCGAATCGTTTGAGCTAGCAGAAACGACAATTCCTTTTGCGACGGAAATTAGAAAAATAATCAAAAAGATATTCTGTGTTGACTTCAGTCTTACAAATGGTTGCATGCAATTGTCTGAACTCTGAGCAACTAACTGCTTCTCTTGAAGAAACGCTGATGAAGAGACCTGCACGAAGCAGGGAGGGGCGCATCTAGGGAGTCTGTTTGGCTGTCATGACAGAACACTTAGCACCGCATGTACCCCGCATTAAAGCTGATAAAATATCAAACGCTGCCACTGCAGGTCTCCAATGCGGCTGTTTTGGAACAGGCAACAGCATACAATTCCCTTCTAACGGTGCATAGTGTTATTACGAAACAACAACGTCCCTGCCTTGTCTAAATAGCGCCTGCGCAGTGACATGAAACAAATCACCTTTTTGAACACTCGAAATTAATATTGCGTCGAACGCACGTGTTTCTGAATTTCCTGCTCTGGCAGTGCCGGCTCTGATGTTGTCAAAATCTCATATACTGCCATGAGCTGTTTTGTAATATTTCGGTTCATGGCGAGAGGACAGTCGCCAATCACAATGGTTTCGTTTTACAGTTTCGGGCTAATTTTATCTGCTGTTTACACCTACTAGGTTATGACAAAATTCAGTAAGTATAGGCTTTCCTCAACGCCACGCCAAGTAACGTGGGTTCGTTTCCACTGAAGCTATATTTTTATAAGCAACTTCTCATATTAAAAGGCGCGACAGCTAGCCTCAAAATTCGTGGTCGCATTATCTGCACAAAATATCAGTCAAGCGTCGCATTTCGAAAATAGCCTTTTTAGAATTGAGCAGTTGACGATGTTGTTTGCTGCGCAGGAAGTCCTGTATTGATTTCGAGTAATTCACATTACGATGCAAAGTTATCAGAGCAACTGCAATTCAATTGTTCTCCTCCACAGTGATTTTGCAAGTATATTTGTAACACCGCCATCTTGATAGACAGCGCGCTCCACAGACGCAGTTGTGCAGCTGGTTGTCAGCATCGATTTTAAGTGTACGTACGTTCGGATAAACAGCTCTCATTGCTGTACGATTGGCATTTGCTGAATGTTCGACAAACTAAGTACCTTTTCAGCGCCATATTCATAGGAACAAACAGCGATTGTGATGTAATAAATGCGCTGTGCCTGAAAACAATAATTTGGGAAATTTTTTTCTTAGGTGTTTTGACAATGAGATCAATACCACTATTTATTCCAAATGCAGTCAGACCTGTTTGTCGGAACTCCGATCAACTGGAATCCCCGCTATCCGAAACAAATTGCCAAGAACAGATTTCCCCCAACGCATTTCACCCCTTAATCCGGAAACCTCGCTGTCCGACACCAACTCGGAAATTTAGGAACGGATATGTCATATCAATAGAATAAAAACGCTAAGCCGGATTACGCCAACTGTTACTTAGTTGTTTATTAAATCATAATGGAAGGGTGAAAGTTTATTTTCTACGCGCAATGAATGTAGCAGCGGCAGACCCTGCAGGACGCAGTTATAGGTCTCGCGTTTAAATCTCATTCTGAATGCAGAATTGCTTATGTGTACGGATCTGCTAATAAACAAAAACAACTGAGAGTTTCATTTGGTCATGTTTCACATGCAGTCTACATATTTGCTCTTAAGTTGACAGTTCGTCTGAGACTACTCTACAGTTCGTTTCTGTTTCCCCTTAGAACGTTCGCTTAGGCCAGACCCGTAGCCTAGGTCTGAAGGTTTGGGGGGGGGCACAAAACATGTTTAGGGGGTCAAGACTTCTGTTTTTATTATATTTTTCAATAAAAAATGTTCGTGGCAAAACAAAATTTGGAGCACAAAACAATTTAGGGGGGATTGCCCCCGAATGCCCACTGTGGCTACAGGTCTGATTCCGATTTTCCGGATACCTCGCTAAACCGACATTATTAGACGAAACAAAGTAGTTTGAATAAACGAGGTCTGACCGTAGTTACCGTTTAATCTGTCATTACATACGAGTGAGTTTAATCTGTCACACATGCCTAATCCGCCAGACACGAATAGAATAAAATAAAAGTTGTACGCGTGTTTGATTCGGCGTGCGCCAATGTAGTCAGGAGCCTCGCCGAGTTACACTGTCTGTGACTGTGGTACGTGCTAGCTACTCTCGTGTGCTGCTCATTGCAATTGTTGTTGGTTTGTTACGTCTGTTTACAAAAAATTGTGACTAGCAATTAAAATAAATGATACCGTTTACCACGTAAAACTGGTTTCAGATGAGAAAGCACAACCAGGTTCATACATTAGGCGCACCGCATTATAAGGTGCACTTTCGATTTTTGAGAAAATCAAAGGATTTTAAGTGCGCCTCACGGTCCGAAAAATACGGTAGTTGCCCTGATTTGTTCGCAGGGAATCATCTGCTTACCGCGCACGCAAAAACCTGTGAGTGAATGTTACGTCATCAAGCGGTTTATGGGGACAATTGTGGAGTGGTTTGAGTATTGCCCACAACTTGCTGCAGTCGGAGGGCTGAGCATCGTAAGGAAGAGTACAGAGAATTTGCGTTAATTAATCATAGACGAAGTAGCAACTTGGGTTTCCGAAATTTGGCAAAATTGTAAAATTTATCGGTCGATTTCTAGTCTTAGAGAAAATGTGGTTTTATGCTGAAAAGTGTTGTCAAACGCTGCCCTTCCGCGACAGACTCCTTTTTTCCAGGCTAGATGCGCCCCTGGAAGCAGGTTAACTCAGGCTGGTTGTAGGACCTGCAGGTTGCGTGGCACTGCAGGCCAAGAATAGTGCAGGGCGGATTTTCTAAATGAATGCGTGCAGGGGTTACTTACAAACATGGGCATCGGAAGGGGGGGGGCAAGCCTCCCTGGATTTTGAAATCTTTTATTTTCCTATTAACGTTTTTGCAGAAAAACGCTTTTCCCTTAGTATCGATTTGGTAAAAAGAAATTTCACCACCGTTGCTCCCTCTGAAAAAAACTTTTAGCTACCCCCTGCAAAAATAAACTTTTGCCCCCCCCCCCCGGAAAAATCTTTCAACACCCATGGTTACAAAACATAATTTAAGTGCGAATTTGCCATCGATGACCTGCACCATCTTGCAGTGAGACCATTGTTAGTTTGTACTAGAGCTTTGTCTTAAATGCCACACTTTGAGATAATCTCCGTGGCAAATGATTACGTGCGCGACCCTTCCCACCTCGGTGAACTTCAAGTATACCGTAGATAATACTATCAATAGAAACTTTAGATAATACAAAGCCAAACAAGTCAGTACGGCTTGGAATCAAAAGAGGTGTGGATTGTGAAAACTGCCGGAGCGGGTTGACTTTTCCAGATTTTTGTGGGCGGGTTTGACCTCAGTGGGCTGGGAATGGACAGAATTCATGACCCGGGCAGGCCTCTAAGCACTTGTGAAGTAGCCCACCGAATAATTAGATTATTATTCGCGAGCTAGTTGCAACGAAAAACTGCGAGGATGCACCAGGTGTGGAATAACGAGTAAAACCAAAAATGAATTAGTGACCAACCTCATAGTTACGGTATGTTCGCACGGTAAATTACTGAGCATCTAATGTGCTGTGGTAGTCTGTTTTGAACCGCTATGTTTAAGAAATATTTTGCGCACTCTTGAATTAAACTTGCAGCACTGGAAATTTGGAAACAAAGCATTCTGTTTGCCTTCCCAATTTTATGCTTAAGTTTGAGAATACAAGTTTATTGTCAACAAACCCGTGCATCCCGCGCAAGGAATAAATTAAAAAAAATCTGTTTCAACACTCATACGGTGTGAAGACGAGCAGCAACCGAATTCACGGAATATCCTGAGCTGGACCCCAGCCAGGGGTTTGACTTGGAGGACGAGTGGACTTAAAACGCAAAGAATTCTTTCAGCTATTCAGCACAACATATTGAAGCAACAAGATATTTTTAACTGCTTTATATGTTTTCTCCTGTTTGCAGTAATGTCGGGATCAAAGTAACCAATGTACATAAACAGAATGGAAGCGGAGTTGGGGTCAAATTATTTGTAGTCGGAGTCAACAGAACAGGCTATTCTCATTTGTAGGCGTTGAAAGCCTTGAAAGGTATTGGTTTTTGCACAAGGTTGGCGAAAGGAAATTGAACAGTTCACGTGTAAAAACGTCATCTGTGCTTAGTCATGCGTAAAATATAAGCAAATAGACCAGGAAGGACATTCACACCATGTGATTGCTCTTTAAAAATTGTTGCCTAAATGCAAATACCGGCCAATGAAAGAAAAATCTCAACCGTTCAGTGCATTTTTTCCATAATTTTGCAAGTATTCTTTAGTTAAAAGACGATTTGTCCTTGGTTAATGTTATTATGTGGAATAGTTCATTTATATCAGTCTAGTGTTTGTTTCTTTTTTTATTGTAAGTAATGTTTCCAGCTGTGTGAACTGTGGAACAACATTCGGAAAGTACTTTTGTGCTATTTGTCGAATGTTTGATGATCGAGACAAAGGTCAGTTTCACTGCGCAAAGTGTGGAATATGCCGCGTCGGTGGTCAAGAGAACTTTCACCACTGCGACTTATGTGGTCTCTGCCTTCCGAAATCCATAAGTCACAAGTAAGTTTTTAATGTATGCAGTAAAGCGTTGCTTGCATCATTTCACTGAACTTGTTTGTTTGCAACAGATGCATTGAAGATAGTTCTAAACGCAACTGTCCGGTTTGTCTGGAGGACATCCATTCATCCAGAGATACAGCGCACATTCCAGACTGCGGACATTTGATACACAGCGCATGTTTCAAGGAATTGTTGAAAAGAGGAAATTATCAGTGTCCTACCTGTGGCGTTTCCATGGTGTGTATGGAGGATCAATGGAAAATGGTTGGTAGTTCCAAATGTCGAATATTAGCGCTGTGGTTCTTAGTGTTAAACTTGGTAATTTTTTAGTCGCGTACTGTAATTGGTTCGTAAGCTTTCCGTCTAGGGTTTTTAAATAATTCTCTTTGGCTACCTATAGTTTTTCTGAACTGCGCGGCCGAGCAGTTACTAATAAAATACTGACTTCTGATAGCCGCGCAGCGATTGTTCATGACTCGCCGCCTGGCTTGATTAACTTGAACACCGACCTAATTTTTTTGCTTGCACTTCTAACAAATGAATAAGAATACCGGTGGTTGTGTTTTGCTTCGCGACCTTGTCTGCGGATAACATAGTGATTTTTGGTGCAGATTATTTTGCAAAAATCGATGTGATTTGATCGATTCTTTAGCAGTTGTACGAACAGGATTATTTGCATTCTGTTTCGAAACTCGTCTGACAGTGCAAAACTATAAAAGCGAATTTGAGGTCTGCGCAACAGCTGGAGTCTGCAGCTTTTTAATTCAAGTAGCAGCAAACAGTGACTTGGAGGTCCAGTGTAAACTATTTACTGTCACTAGAATGAGCGCATTTGAAAATTAGCTACACTACGTTTTAACCTCCGTAGTAGGAGTAGCAGCTGTACCAACAGCATGGCAGAGAGTATCACATGGGTATAACGTGTAGTTGGAAGCCGCGGTTGAGCCCATGATTTGTTTAAGCTTCCTCAACCCGCGTTGGGTTCTGTTCGCGTCAAAGCTTCGTGCTTCACAATTTTTTTCACTACAAATTCGACAAGACTTTGGTTGACCGGAAACTACAAATTTTTGTAAAATATTCGAGGAAAAACGAAATAGCGGGGAGTTTCGAGAAAATAGATAACACTTTTGCGAACTGCTTCACGATGTCGCTGCTGAAAAACTGTGTCACTCAAGATTTAAATTTAAAATTCGTCGATTTTATAGCAGCGCAATGGAATGTTTCTTAGTATTTCTCTCTTTTCTGATATTTTGCGTCAAAAACCTGAAGTTTACTTTCTCCGTGGGGTAGCCTTCCTGCTGGAGCCTTCGCTCCATGCAAAAACAAAGATTTCTCACGGATTCCTCGTATATAAATGCTTCCTGGTGATTGGACTATTTGGAGACATTTGTCCAAACTGCGGTAAAATTTTGCATGCATACTTGCAGTCTATGATTAGTCTAAGAACAACCCGTTGACTATAAGTCGAATTCTTGCTTAGACATCAGAGTTCTCAAAAGAAATTTCGTTGCTGTTGTGTGCGTTGGATTTCCAAGAATGGCGCACTCATGTATCACGCAGGATATTCATTGCAACGGCGTATAAAGCATATCTTCCTCTAATTGATTTATGTGACGGAGATTTGGATGTGCGTAGTGGCTAAGTTGTGACTAACTCTAAATCCGTTGTGTGTATTAGCATACACGATGCTGAGAGAGGAGACTGCATAAGTTTAGCACAGTGGTTCTTAACCTGTGGTAAATTTACTCCTGGGAATAAATTTCATCTTCCAAAGGGATAAATTTACTGAACCATAAATTGTAGCAAATGTAAATTTATAAATCCTTCTAAACTGTATGAGATTGTTAATTTTGTATTTTTAATAAATGACCACCATTGAGTGTATTGGGGTAAATCTGGTAATCTTGTTTGATGAAAGGGTAAGATATGTAAAAAAGGTAAAGAACCACTGGTTTAGCATATCAAACAAATGGTTTGTGGTTTAATCCTTTTCCCGTTGTAATCGTTCTGAAAAAGTTGAAACAAAGACTTTGTGAATGTGAGGTAAACATTGCAAACTTGACTGTGATCTTACTGTACTAAGACATAGTTATTGAACTTAATACATTTTTCGTAAACATTTGTACACCTTTTGTTTTACAAATTTTGATTGTAGTTCTTTTTCACGGACTTTTTACTGACCAGTTCTTGTGTTGCATCAGCTGGACGAAGAAATTCTCCACACACCAATGCCTACAGAATATGAAAACGAAAAAATGTGGATTCTTTGTAAAGACTGTCATGCAGTGAGTAAAATAAACGTGTATTTGATGTCTAAATGTTTTCCTAAATTTCGTGTTTTGTGCCCGGAAATTGAAAGCATGCCTGTCAACGTTTCACCCATAGCGTTGCTTGCAGATTGTAGGACTGAGCATGCGTGGTGTTACGTGAAATCAATTTCCTGTTTAAAAAAAATTGCCAATAGATTCACTTGTTTGTCACCTTTGTTGAGACTAGTCACTTGTGCCTGAAAAGTAGGCATGAGGGAAGAGAAACACAGGAATCCAGTTTTTAACAACTGTTTGCGTGTTGGCAGATATAACAGATTTTCTATCCTCTCTTTCGTTTTCCTGCTTTAAGTGTGCCTGTAGCGAAATGTCGGTATTATAAAACGCATCTGTTCTGCTTGTAGTTGTCTGTTTGGATAAGTTTATACTTTGCATTTAAAATTCAGAAAAATATTGGTCTGGAGCCATTTAAGCCTATATTGCAAGCATTGCTTAAACCTTTCAGCAGTGGGCCTTCAGCGATGAGTTGCAAGTCGTTTACCACCGCGCAAAAGTTTTTATGTCTACTAGTTACAGTATGATCTTCACTCTCGTTTTTTCAGAGCTGCGTTAACATGTACTTACAAGGTACATCTTAAAACGTTTATGTTAAAATTTATGCAAGCTGTATAAAAAGAAGTATGTATTAACGTGTGATTAACAAGCTTGCTAGCATGTGTGCAGGCATTTGGCTTTTCAGTTTACTTTTTGCACTTGGACGCAGCTGAACAACAACCTGTTTCTTGTTGTCGTCGACAAATGTGTACACTGTAGTACACCATCTATTAACGATTAATTTTGTTCTCTTCTCACCGTATGGATTAACCTAATTGAGCAGCTACAGTGTTCTTCGAACGTAAGCAACGCCTAGGTTTGGAATGCGTTCAACCTAATCTCAAGAACTAAGCTATAAACGGATTCGGGCATCAACTTTTTTCATTTAACTTAATCGGATCCGATCTACCTCATGTGAGAAATTCTGTTTCACAGATTAATATAACTGAATATTTTTTTGGTTTTATGGACTTTGCATGGCCTGTTTAGAACTAGTGGAGCAGTGTCTTGCGGTCAAAAACGATGGTTTGGCTTTTTTGTCTCGTAGTTTTCCTTATCGCTTACCGTTGTGTCAAAAAAAACGCAAAGCAACTAGCAACGGGTGGATACTTCTTGCCGCAAAACTTTGTTCGCATCAAACATAAATGTCAGTTGTGGTGATAAAGCAACATTTGGTCAAGAGAAACAGAATGAAAAGCGAGGTTTGGCACCCAAAGACTTAACGAGGCCGTCTTATAGAGGAACAGTGTATTTTCATTGACAATGCTTCAACGGAATTATCACAAGTGTTAAAAATCGCAGCAATCAAAAAAAAAATCCTGAAGTTATGGCAGCTTGTTTCAAGAACCTTCCTGTGTTATCTGAAATCATATATTTCAAAGCTGATGTAGGTTGGTGAAAGTAGCAGTAGTTGCAGCTAAGGCCACTTTTTTGCGTTGCTGGCCTGATGTTTGATGAACGAAACTTTTTTCTTTTCCAGTGGTGTTCCCAAGAGACGTCTTGGCGTTTTACGCAATGTAAATCGAATCAATGGTCTGATCTAAAGTATTCAAACATATGTCTGTAAGCTTCGTGAACCGATGTAATTTACCGAAACCAAAAACACGGAAATACCGCCTGACAAAGTGCTGCTTTGAGTCGTTGTTGATTCATGAAAATGAACTAGAACTTAACCTTGATGGGTCGTTAACTCTTTACAGTAAAGGAATACGTATAAACCTTCATTAGGTCGCACCTTGAGAGCCTTTTTAGGTGTCTTTGCGCATCTTCCCATTTCTGGTTTTGTTTGGTTTTATGACTTCCTGAAAATGACTGAGGACCAAGTCGAAAATGTCAGAATAAAATAACATGAATTCTTATATAGTGTTGTACCTCATTACAAAATTCGACTTATTGTATCCTGGGTCTTGCTAGATAAACGCTGCTATTGGTTTATTAATTCTTGTGATCTTACTTTCTCGCTGTTCTCCGTCTCATTGGAGGCCGAAGCTAGTTTCGTTATTGTCGTTTTTGCAGGTCGGGCAAGTAGCGTTTCACGTACTGGGCCTGAAGTGCAATAAATGTGGCTCGTATAACACGTGTGGCGCAAACCCACCGATGCAAGCTGAAGATGACTAAAGACCTGAAACACAACCTGTATCTTGAGTGGGTGGAAGCGCGGCGTCGTCTGAGAGGCGAAACAAACCATACACTGCGCCACCAGTAGAGTTCTTTGAGAGTTGAAAGCTGGTTCCCCCAAAAGGCACTAAATGTTAGGCATTCTTGTTAGTAATTCCTTTCCTGTGTTGTTGTCTTTTTTCACCTGCTTGGTTTTCTCAGACAACAGTTTTTAAAATTTTGCACCGATGTTAAATGAATTGACTGTGAAATTAGGACTATTTTGCCTGCATAAAATGTTGCTATTCGCGTTGGTGCTATATCCTGATTTGGTATGCAAAGCCTCAATTTGATTCGTCTTAAAGGTAATACCCCTTGTTCTGGTTGCAAGCGTTGTTAATATTCGTTGTTATTGCGGATTTTTGTGTCATTGCAATCGTTTGAGCTTTTACAACGATTGTCGAGCCAAACTCAGAATCATGATGTTCATGTTTTTTGGATACGAGAGCTGTCAATTGATGTTGCTTGTACACACAGGGTAAAATGTCGTACAGAAGCAGTTAAACAATCTTTCGCGGTCTCCAGACATTTGCTCAGTGCTAAAAATCATTTTATCAAAGTGAAAACTTCTGAAAATAGCAGAATCAATGATACCACACCAAACTCTGTTTCAACATCAACTTGGCTATGTGTAACATCTGAAATGAAATGTTATTCACACAAAACGTGACAAACCTCACTTTTATTTTTGAAACCTCTCCAAATACAAAACCTGAAGAGAAAAATGGGGGGACCTGGCATATTATATCCCCAGTGATGGTCTTAGCAATTTAGGGGCCCTCTGGGTTCGCGTAATTGTGTTTTGGTGATGTCACCATGTTCACTCAACCGTTGTACGACCTTAGGCAAATTATGGAAATAATATATTTTGGGGTCGATATGAAATGATATGGTAATTCAGTTTTACATAGGGAATCTGTACACTTTGCCTATAGGTAATCCCATGATATAATTTCCATTTTTCTTAAATCTTGATTATTCCCTGGCAGTTGTGTAACCATGAAATCTGTATGTATCACAAATATTGTTGGGGACATTTCCCCCGTCCCCCCTGAAACTCATTTCATCCCTTCTTTGGTGATACATTTGTCCTTCCCATATGTGCACCATAATCCACTAAGCAATTACACACAACATGCAGCAAAATATAACATCCCAAAATACTTCAGCACAGAGAGAAATTGTGAAAACTTCGTCTTTTATGTGGCCCGCGAAACTTAAATTTTAAGCCTCAGACTGCTTACTTTTTTGGAACGGTAGTGGTTCATACCTGTTTACAAAGACGAGCGACTTTGCCGTGTTATAATTTTGCTATTGACCTAACGTCTCTCTTTAAAAAAATTATTCAGTTTTAAGGCTCCTTTCACTGCAACATAACCATTATTAAGTCACGGAGACGCTGGTTACGCATTAGCGTATGTGGTTACAGGGTTGCCAGGTTGGCCGTTTTGGGGCCAAATTTCAGAAAACTGGCCTCTTGCTAGAATTATGTCTGACCACGCTGGATCCTGTTTGATTAACCATATTTTTTCACTTTTTTGCCTAATTGATTGCAGATTTTCACCAAATTCCTATCTTTTGAAGGTTTTCGATGACAAAGATTTGTTAGGATCCTTAGAGATTTAAGTTCATCTGAATACCTGTTGCTTTTTGCACCTGTAGAGGTAGCAGTAAGAACTGTTGCCTTAACTGTTATTCAGGTGGTGCACATGTTTGTTGATTTTGTTCATGTTGTTGTTGATCGCTTTAGCACTTACCGAGGATGATAGTTACCAACATTCATTTCTGAATCACTGCAGTGAAAAGCCAGTAGTTGTATGGTAAAAGAAAACATTAATGGTTGAAGAAAGTAAAAGCCTCCCCAAAAATATTTAAACATTCAGTTCTGACTCAGAATGAAACAGAGCAAATGATGCAACATTGCTTTAGCAAGTATTGAGGTATGCAGCAGACATGCAAAACTACCCAAGCACATTGGTGTTTACATCATAATGCTGTACAACAAAACCAGTTTCTCAGATAGCTGTTTGAACAATGATGTTACCCTAGGGCGAAGTTAAGCTTTGTAAGAACTTGGTGTTCTTGTACTTTCACCATCCAAAACTACAGATAAACATGCCTTCTATCTACATTATATCAGTTGAGAAATAACAAGGCAAACGTACTTTTGTGATGAGACTGCTGGAATGAATGAAATACAGTATGTAGTATTGACTCACACATTTTAATCAAATTTCACTTGGATTGATCTAAAAAGGCTACAACCACTTCAGTTATGGCAGTAAATGCTTAAGTAAGTTAATATCACAAAACTACTGTACAAATCTTTGGTATGTGCTTGTTAAATAGACATTCTAATTGCTTTGTGTGCATGGTATTTTGCTTAAGGATATGTAAACTGCCTAATTAGTAGGTTTATAAGCAAGAATGGCAGACCACCAGGTAAATCTTGCATCTATTAACAAAATGATTCGTAAAAGCAAGGGGTCTACATTCTTAATTTGAAACCTCTTAAATTTTCATTGTGGGCCACATACCTTTTTGTTGGATGAAAAATATTGGACGCTTCATCCATGACCAAATAATAAAAGCCTTGCTAAAGCTTAGATTAGGGGACCTCAACATTCTTGTTGGGGGCCCCTTGCCTATTAATTATACAGTAGTCTATTTGTGTTACATCATTTTAGTGTTGCTTTTCATCTTAGGTTGAAAACCCAAATGTGTTAAAACACACTAACAATCATAAGATTATACAGCGAACCAAACTAGGTTTTGTAGTAGATACAGTAATATGTAATCATGCTAAAAGTACAGTCATAAACCAAAGCCCCCATTTTGCACACTAAGACCACTACTGCATATCCCCACCATCTGGAAAAGTGGGGGACACGTCCCCCCGTGTCCACACCTAATTGCGCCCATGTTCACGCCAGTACTGCTGCACTCGCAGTGGCGTAACCGACGGAGGTCAGAGATGCGAACCACCTCCGCCCCCTGGCAAGCTAAACGTAAAAACCGGGTCCCCACTTAGCTGATATTTAAGTTTTACTATTCTTTTGATTTTCAGAAGGTTGTCCTTTTTTGCGATTTTCGGAGCGTTTTCCGGTGATTTGGTGTTTTAGTATGGACATCCATATGCGGATTCACTATCATTTCTCACATTTTTTTCTGAATGTTAGCCCCTTCAGCTAAGTTTTCACCCCCTGGCTCAAACGTCTAGTCACACCACTGCATTAGTGGCGTGTAAATGGCAGTACCTACCGGCATTAACACCGAGTACGAGGCTGGACAGGTGTTTTTCAAGCCTATCGATATACCCCCGCCTGGAATCAAAACAGCCTACCGGCTTTCGTGGCACGTGTTCAAAACATTGCACAACTTAGCCGGCGATATTTTTATTTTCTCCAAAATATCAATATTTAACTATATCTTGCTGTAGTGCTGTTGAAATAATTTCTAGAAGTCCTTTTTCTACTTTTCTAACATGCGTGTTGTCACTTTGCATTTTCCCTGGCAAAGACACATGGCCACAATTTCTTTTATTCGTCAACAGAAGTAAGCCAACTCTTCATGGAGGTTTACAGAGATAATATGCAGAAACGTTATTTTCGCACTGTCAATCGATTTATTGTTAGTTTGTTGGGGAAGCAAAACTTGTGCGCTTAAAAAATACACTTCGTTGTTCTTTACCCCACGTCACGTGATAGAAAGAATAGGCTATTTGATGGATTCTGGCCCAAGACATGATTGTAACTTGTGTGATGTTTTTCCGTTGCTCACGAAAATTTAAATTTTGTTGAGGGATATAGATTAATTCATTTTCATACCCGCTTTTCTTCCGGCGACGGTCGCAGAGGCAACAGCCCTAGGAGCAGAAGTGCAGCCAAGAATTTTGTTCAGGAGGGGCGAGTCAATGGCATATTGAGTCCGGCTGTTCCTTCTGCTTATTTTCTAGCAGTTGAAAATTGATGTACAGCAACAGTAAAAATCTTAGCAGGTTTGTTTCGGGGGTGGGGGCATGGCCTCTTCGGCCTCATTCTGGCTGCGCCACTTCCTAGGACTAAAATACCTCACGGTCAACAGAAACGCAAGAGTTCTGTTGTCGCCACACCAAGACGGGATCAGTCATGATTGAACAGGCCCGTAACCCAGCTGGGGGCACCAGGGGTGGCGAAGAGTTTTCTGAGAGGGGTCTAATTTTTAAAACTATGTCCAATAGCTTTTACCTATGCTCAACACATTTTTCCAGGGGGGTTACGGGCCTGTAGTTGAACAACTCTTGGATTACGCGACCGGTCCCAACGAGTCTGAATCATCTCAAGGCGTCCACCTCACCGTCGCATTCAGGCCCGTAACCAGAGGGGGCAGAACTCTTCACCCCACCTGGTGTTCCAAGCTGGTTACGGGCCTGGTCGCATTAAACATCTTAGGTTAAAATTAAGAGGAAGACAGCGTAGTACTATGAAGTTTTACGATGGTAAGGCGTTCACCAGCCTCTGGTGGTAGGCATTACGTTAAGGCCATCGGCAGGGATGGATATTAGGGTTAGGCGGTCGCCCTCGGGCCACTCCTTTTTCAAAGATGCCGTTGGACCCCTTGGAGAGTTTTACACTTCGTGTTTGCATAATTTTATCATAAGCTTATGAACCACTCTAGAGCCAGTGTTAACAAGCTCTGAAGCAAGTCGTATGTTTTTCAAAATAAGGCAAAGATATGTGCCAAAGGAGCCTCTCAACTTCAATGTGTAGACAGCAATGTAAAATCAAATGACTTCAAGTAATTTACAATGTGAAATGGACTTTCACGCAGAAGTAAATTCCCAGTAAAAAGGAAAATTTTACTTGCTTTCAGCGAATACGTTTTGGGGCCGCTTACTGAGAGTTTGCCTCAGGCCTTTAAATTTTAATATCTACGCCTTCCCATCTGCACCAGCGCTGAGCAGAGTCACATTTCCAGAATCCGACAAATGTGAAAACAAATTCTGATTCCTGTTAACACTCCGAAATCTTCCAAGTACTGTAACTCGTATCAAATATACATCTTTACGTACCATGGGTTCTAAATGTAGTTACAAAATTTAACTGTTAAAGCACTATGTACTTGCAGTCATTGGCCAGGTATCTGATTTTTCAATCTTTAAAAAAGACTGATGTGAAAGCTGACCACCTGTTTTATGAACATTGATTCCTAGTTTAACCATGTGCTCAGAGAAAACTCGAAACTATAATTGCGCTAAGCTAAGCCATAAACACACAAGCAAACGATGCTAAAACATTTAACAAGATGAACAGTACACATAACTTATTGTCCCGTACAATTTACGAAAGCAGTGTAGCTTAAGAACAATTCAGTGTTTTATTTAAGCTGCAGTTATCAGGGCAAACTGCCAAAATTGTTCAGGATAGCTCCAAAATGGGAGCAAAAGTTGACCTGTACAAGTGGTAACTAGACTACTGTACACTGATGAGTATGTTGTGAACAGTAGGTTGCAACTCACGCCATGATCCTTCAACGAAATAATTTAACCACGGGCTTGATCGCAAAACGTGAATTCACATACGACAAAAAAACGAATATTGACACGTAATAAAATGTAACATCGCAATTTGAACAAGAGCTATTAAATGCACGCTGTGTTGGTTACGTCAGTTTGTCGAAGCAGCACGATCGGAATAATACATGGTAAGACACGCCTGGCAACAAAGCTTCTTTTCTGAATAACAATAGGATGTTTCACTTTTGGAGAAGGGGACGTCGCATTGCTTTTACTGCTGCTCACGCAACATATTAATGAGTCTCTTGATTCCAGGCATCCATTGAGAGACCTATTGGAAAAAATATGCAAAAAGAATGAGGAAGCCATCGACTCCACACGCGTTAAACATTTGACGCTTACCTGGGATATGTGGTCGCATACCAAGGCAACGTGTATAGCCCACGCTTCATCATATCGCTTCATGCACAGTTTAGATGATAACTCAACCATTTTGTCTTTTACTTCTTGTGACAGCTTGCCGTCGTCGTTCATCTCATTTAAGATGTCCAGCTTTCTCCGTAGTTCGGGGTCGTTCTGCCACAAACACCATATTTTAACCGCTGTGGTGGCCAACTGGTGCTTCCATGTGAAAAAAGCTTGCTTATAGCGTTCGCATTCTTCAATTCCACACAGCTTTTGAAATTGGAAAATAAAAATTGTACGCTTACCTGTACCTGAAAAAGCTGATATCTGTGTTAAAACTGAAGCTATTGTTTGACTACTTAAGTGCCAATGTTAGTTAGTGTCTGTTCCTGAAGCTTTTTAATTTGTTGAAAAGGATGATGCCTATTACTAGAATATTTAGGTCAAATTTAGCAGATACCACCTTTTCTTGTTGGAAAAGCATCACTTAAAAATGTTTTCTACCATGGTATCATATAGTAGGTACTTCTCACTTATTTCTGGGGTGACTGACACCGCAGCGCTCAGTCAAACCTTAAGGCAGACAAGAGTATGTCGTCGTAATGACCAAGCGTAATTATTGTTCTAAAATAATAGGTCTATACAAAACAAAGTGATGTGTTATATTGCATGTTATATACAGAGTATGGTATTATTTGCGTGCGATAGACTGACTGAGATGCGGGCATTGTGTCTGTCTGTTCATGACGTACAGCAATTTCCTGCAGTTGTGATTGCGCTGAAGTCCCTGCAGAGTGGATCTTTCTGAGCGGTAGGGCAAACCAAACTTGAAGTTCATGTCTAGAGCAGCGGTTCTCAAGATCGTTTCCGCACATCCTATACAAGCGGAAACAATATCTAGCATAAACACCTATTACATAACAATCACGTTTGCAGTATTTGCTTCTGGTGTGATATGATCAACGTTATGGTCTGACTTTGACGGCGTTGCTGCTTTACTTTTTTGTGAAGGCAAAGTGCAAGCACGAAGATAGTGTTAAAGTTACACGCTAATCTTCAACGTAAGCTTTAATTGGGATGGTAATTTAAAATCAACTACAACTTGTTACAGAAGTTTGAGTCCCAGCCCCAGTGGTGGTCTTAAGGTTGGGAGGGGGGAGGAAAGGCTGGAAAGGGGGTCGGTCTTCTCATGACGTCATTATACTCAGCCAACCGTGATAAGACTTTTTGATCAAGCCTAGGAAGGGGATATGCTGGCTACGGTGTTATGCACTTCTCTATGCGGCATTAGGGGTTGAGCTGGTTTTAATGCTAAAGTTTCGAATAATGGTTGGGTTTAGTGTTAGTTTTCCCGGCAAATTAGAGGTAGAAAATTTCTGGCGAGCTCTACTTAGTGTTTGTAAAAAATTACCAGTGTTCATTGACTAAAAAATGCCGTATTGCACAAAGAAAATTAGACTGCAATTTACAGTAGACTTAATCAAAAAGGCAAATTGAGTTTGATACATATTACTGGAGTACAAAACAGGTCTATGTTTGAACACAACAGAACTCTTGGGAGTTCAAATGCACTACATATGCTCTGAGCAGGGCCCCCTTTTTCAGATTCATCCACACTTTATCATGAGAAGCTGCATTCTCTGACAGTGAAAAAAATTATCATTTGGTATAAATTTTTACTCTTACTTGATATGGACTTTTCAGAACATTTTGGAGCAAATTATTGAAATTGGTTTGAAGCTTTTCCTTTTTACACATTAGAGATGTTAGTGGGGGCCCTATGAAAGCAGAGTGCCTGCACATAACAGTGGCGTGTAGGAGGTTCTTTGAAAGCAGAGTACCTACACATTGCAATTGCTGTTGGAGGCCTGTTATAAAGCAGAGTGATTACACATTACAGTTGCTGCAGGGGGTCGTTTGAGAGCAAAGTACTTTTACATTACATTTGTTTTTGGGGTCCTTTGAAAACAAGGTACTTACAGATGACAGCCGCTGTTGGGGGTCCTTTGAAAGCAAATTACTGTTATACATTACAGTTGCTACTAGGAGCTCCTTAGAAAACAGAGTTGCCTTCCTGCACATTGCAGTTGCTATAGGGGCCCTCTGAAAGTAGAGTGCCTACGCATTACAGTGGCTGTTGGGGGGGCCTTTCAAAGCAGAATACCTTCAAATTACAGTTGCTCTTGGTGGCCCCTTTGAAAGCAGAGCACTTTTACATGCAGTTACTGTATGGCAGGCTATTTTTAAGGAAAATGTTAGGTACCCGGTTTGGACTTGTTGGGACCCGATTTCTCTGATTCTAGGGACCCGATTTTCTTTGATTCTAGAGACCCGATGATAAGTTTATCTGATTCTAGGGACCCGATTTTCAATTCTAGGGACCCGAATCGGGTCCCTAAAACGCCTTAAAAAACTGCTGTATGGGGTCACTTTGAACGCAGATGCGGCCCTACTTAATTACGATGTGCTTCGAAAAATATTATATGAGCGAATAACAAGTTTTTCACCAAAAATGAGGAAAATTCACGCGCGAAACACCTCGAGGGAGTGTTGCAGTTGACTGTATCGCCTTGAACTACTCAGGCAAGCACAAGGGAGAGATGGTAATTCGTGGCATTAAACTAACAGGAAAGCAACCAGCAGCAATAGAGCTCTCGACGGGTTCACGCTACTGATGCTAGGTTGCACTATTATTATATAGGGAAAAGTGAATTACGATAATTCGCTTGTGATGACTATTACAGTGACTTGTTACTCATGGGCACCATCTAGCGGTGACCATTTATTTGCATGTGGCGCCATCTCCAAGCCGCCACAGGAAGCCCCTGAAAAAGAAGCGCCCGAGGCAAGAGCCTCACTCCTCTTAAACACACCACTGAGAGGTGTTGCTCTAGACTTGGGTTTCCCAAACTTTTTGGACGAGACTAATCACTCCCAAATAGACTCTACACTAAGTCACATTAGCTGAACACCACTACAGCCAATCCGAAATTTCATGTACGTTTCTTACGGAAATCTGTTAGTGTTAGGTCATAGATGGGTGCATTATTTTATCCATACTCTTGATGTAAGTGGGCTGAAATTAAGCCGTGTCGTTTTGCTTCGGAAAACCTTTTATTCTTTCAATCATTCTTTCAAATCAAGTTAAACTTCTGCAAAATCTCATAGAAGTCGCACACGTGCAGCCGCTGGGTGATGCAGTTAAATATAACGATATTCCAACTGTATCGTGTTTTTTGTAGATCTAGCAGCGTCGCGCCTGTTGTGATCAAGCCTGGCCCGTCACACCTTCAGTGTTTGAACAAGAAAAGAATATTTTGATGTTTCGAAAGATGTCTGAAATCATGGACGCTCAAGTCGATTATATTTCTGCTCTTGATTTAAAAAAATACATATGTATATATATATATATATGGGCCACTCTTTTCGATAGCACGATGTCCGCGCGTAGAACTAACTTTTACGAATATGTGCCATGCCGTGTTCTTCATCAATATCAGCAGGTGCCAGGGACGGCGGAACAACGGATGGGTAGAAAAAGTGTTGAGTTCAATGGAACCGTGTACAAAAACAAAATCGTTACCAATTAAAAGTATGCTTGTTTCTGTCCAGCAACAATGGTGGCCTCAAAATAATAGCAGAAATTATACAAAACCATTCTGAATTTTCTGTATGCGCGAATAACTGCAGTAACTTGGTTTCAAGTCGATCTTGATAAACCATGAAATTGCCTACGATTCTGTTATAAAAAGGCACCTCCGCATCCGTTGCCCCCCTTTTGAAAGGGCAGACATTCCACCGCGCTCCAGTGTCTCTGGCAGGTGCAATATAACCAGTTTTTCACTTTTGAAGATTTAACGATAATTGCGAAACTACCGTATCTCCTCTCGCCAGCCAATGGAACTATATTTAATCGCCTGCTTTGGTCAAAAATTTTACTCCAGCAAAGAACAGTGTGAAGATACCGTTGTTAAAGCGTTACATTTTGAGTTAAAGAAAAAGCTGGACCCAGCCAGTACGGTCAGTGGGGGCAATTTCAGTAATATTTGGTAGTCAATTCTCATAACGGGTTCACTACTGTAAGAGAGATGAACTATACTTCACAACACTACAGCACAGTGACAAAACAACGGACGGCAAAATGGCCTTATATCGCGCATACTGTTTTCCGAATTAAACAAAATCATGGTGAATAAAGTTAGTTTCGTAGGTTTTAGGGGAGGAAATTGCCCCCTCTGGATCCGCCCTTGGCTGCACCTGAAATAATGGTAGTTGTCTCCAGGTTACAGATCGTCTCTGCCAACTTATAATTTCATCTTTCTTACGGTCTTTGCTGCAAATAATTTCATAATATATTTCTTTCTTTCAAAATACTGTTGTTACTTTCTACACGCTAATTCAGACACTAATTTATTCAGACCTGTGACAAACTGTACCTGTTTCGCAAATCGAACATTTAGTGATCCAACACAGAAACGGTTTTGCTTACTCGATAGAGAGCGTTCACGTATCGCGTAAGCACAAAAGGGGTGGTGGGAGGTTTCAAATATTTGCAGTTGCTTATGGGGGATGCGGTACTGAGATGATTACACCAGGGTTTTTTCAAGGTGTTTTAGAGACCCGTTTCGGGTCCCTAGAATCAGAGAAATCCGGTCCCCACAGGTCCATACTGGATACCTAACATCTTCCTTTAAAAAAAAACTGGTTTACACGATCAACTTTCCTAATATTATGGCCGGGGCCGGATTTGTTTGCGACCTGGTAACATCACAGCACAGTGGTTTAATATAGATCGCATGTACACTGCTGTTTGAGTAAAACCTCGATGCTGTACTAAAACCACTTGTGCTGTTTTTTTGGGAAGGGTCGACAACAGCAAACGTATTACGGGGGATTGCTTTGTGCTTACAGATGGGGTAGGATTAAAAAAATTGCTTACGTCAAATCTGGGGCGCAACGAAGTTAGATGGTGCCCGGGGCAAGAAGCAAGTTTGGCGCCCCCGTGTTCGAACCTGAGGTCTTTCGGAAGCAAGAGTACTTCATTGAAAAAAGAACTTGTGACATTGTTGAGACTTTTCGGCATCCCCACGGTGATTCGGCGCCCGGGGAATTTTGTCCCCCTTCGTCATATGACGTATGTGAAAGTTCCCATACTCGTAGAAGTTTTTAAGCCAAGCAATTGTCAGTATGGTTTCACGTCACGGATTGTTTCAAATTGGTATCGCGGTCATTGAGTTGTGAGATCGATGAAAAGCCTAAAGCAATTCTCTATTTTTTTTGATGTGGCAACAAAACGGTCTCTTCTCTCCGGTAAACATGAAATTCTCGTATATTTCCATATTTTTCATCCTTAGTTTAAACGTGTTATTTTCCCTCTTGCAGCATTCTTACTTGAACCATTTGGCCAGTTTTGTCAATGTTCCAACATTTCAAAGCATTTAAAACACCCGCCAAGTGCTCAGAAGAAATTTAATGTCTAGTAGTTCTCTCTCTAAAACATTTGCGATCAACGTTTGCTAACAATTGTGCAGTTTAAGCCAGGAAAAGGTCTTCACGAAAGCAAAATGTATTCATATGCCAGTAGTTCTCACATTCTTCAATACCAAGGACCTATACTCTGGGTGTGCAGCGCACACCCAATCAAACTGATAGTGACGTAACTTTTTCCAGATCTTGCAATCAAGGAAAAATCCCCAAAAAAGAGTGAAAGATAATTATGGACGTTTAATTGATTTTGTGAGCCAAATTTCAAAACTGTCCTATTTCAACTTGCTTGATTTAGCTGACTTTTTGATGCATCACTAGTTTCCCGTTACGTTTTTTGACGTGGAACCCTAGGTGTGTGCTAATACAGCCACAGAACTGTGCTTGCAATTTGGGCATCATTTCGACCTTCGTCATTAATTGCAGTTCAGGGAGATTGATCAGAACAGCTCACACCAGCCCGTATTGGTTCTGTTCCTCAGTGGTGGTGCGTGTGAGAGCCATATACTAAAAACACACGTGTCTGCGTTCTTAATGCGCATTCTCAATTCTTGTGTAGTTCAGGAAGTTCCAAACTGTCAACCCTGGGTGCCCACCATCCCAGCCGCGTACCTTATCTGCTCAACTGCTCTCCGACGAGACATTCGCGCAGCCTGATGTTTCTGCAGTTGGGAACTGCCCTGTCGAAACGTTGGATGTGTTTTACTCCACTGTTTTAATGTTCAGCGTTAAATTTTTTTGCAGTTGTTAACTGCGCTGACGTACCGCACTGAGCGTGTTCTACGCCCGTTTAAATGTGTTTCCGGATATTTTGGCAGTTGTGAACTGCTCTGTCTTATTGCTGAGTGCTGTGTTTTGCTCCGGTCACCTTACTTTGAGCCCTGATAATGTACGTTCATTACAGTGACACATTGCAGGAGTAAGAAGAGTGCGAGCAGAAGAGGGGTGCAAAAATGCGGAGGCGCACTCGCACCGCGCGACCAAAAACTTTGAGTGCACGAACGGGATTTGCCCTAGTTTAACTTATTTTGTCTGTAAATTTGTGGTAGATGGCCAACCTTAATTTTGTCTGTAAATAAGTAGAGGTAAAAAATAAATTGCACATTTTCTTTTCTGAGTCATTTACATTTTATACTTCATGCACATGAATGCTGTATGGAAAAGCTTATGTGTGAGCTGCTAAAAGTTTCTGCGCGCTACTACAATCCACAGAAAATTTTACATCCCTGGTGTAGAATAATATGCATGTTGCGTCAACAAATTTTGCCAAAAAGTTGGTTTGCACATGTCAATATGACATCATATTGTGACGTAACAAACAGCGCATATCCAGGAACAATGACTACCACACGCCACTGCTCACTATTAAAATTTGGTAAAAGGCATACAACGAAACTGTCACCCTGGGCATCACCAGTTCTCTGCACGCCACTGCCTATAAACGACTTCATACACAAGACTGTGATATTGTTAATGTTGTCTGAATATTGTGACCGTACATTTGCCCTTTGCGAAGTTATATCAAACAGGTCCATAACCAGGTTTCAGGTTTTGGGGTGGCAAAATATATTTTTAGGGGGCAAGATTTTTGTTTTTATTATGTGCTTAAAAGAAATTTTTCTTGGCCCAACGAAATTTTGGAGGGAACAAAAGTTTGGGGGCACTGGACCCAAATACACCCCTGTGGCTATGAGCCTGGTATCAACTGTGGACTCCTTTCTTTGTAGTTGATATATTGTGGATCACCATCAGAAGATACAATGACACCAGTTCTATGCAAATTATGTATCAATTATTCCAAAGGTAAATTCATGCTCATGAACAACCATAACAGTAAAGAATTTTCAGTTTCTATCAGCCTAATCATCAACCAATACCAAAATAAAGTACCTTAAAATATCTTGACATTAAACTTGATGATAAACTCAGTTGGAAGCCTCATATTTAAAAGTTGGCCATATGGGATGTTATTCAAATTAAAACACTAAACCAACAACTCAGTGCTCAAATCTGTTTGCTTTCCCTTTGTCCTTCCTGTTTAACTTGGCAAGTCCACTGCCCCTTTTTTGAGTGGCCTTGCAAAGAAACTTGTTTATGTCTGGTGATCCCAGTGGCTCCACCAGCGCCTGTTCCTGGCTGTGGTCAGAGGAAATGCTGCCAGCATATTGGCCAGTGCGCAAGTTTGATCTGATACTGTTTTTTTCGTTGCATTTAATGTACTGACCAGCATTGCTGCCTGCCACTTGCCCCTGTGTCATTGTACAGTTATTGCCTTCCAAATCCTCATTCTTTGTGTAAGTTTCATTGTTCCCTCAGTTGTGTAATGTTACCATGTGTATTGATTAACTATCTTGTCAATCGCACAGCCTATGATGAGACTACAGCATGGTGCATGTTCCACATTGCTTGAAACCTCTGAGCCATTAAAAGAAAAAAATTAACTTACTTAATACGCAACTGGGCAAGAAGAACCAATAAAATCACTTTCCTCCCTCTAACCAGATTGTAGAATAAAGCCATAAGAACCACTAAATTTGAAAGAATAAAACTCAATTTCAAACACAAAGTTTTAAATACTCCATATTACTAATTGTTAGTTGCCAAATTCATACTCTTGAAAATGGTGAACTGCCTAAACACTTTGGTAACTACTTTTTCTGATGTTGCATCAATCCACATACAACAAACAAGCCTTGTTTCTTAGCAAAATCATTTACTGGGTATCATTTACCAAGAATAAAAGTATCTCTGGGTCAGCATTCTTTAAAGTGCAGTATGCTGGTCCCAAAAGTTCGTCTGATATTCCTGAAATTTGAAACCTCTCACATCTTATTCATTTGGAAAACAATGCAAAAATGTCTGGCTATATTGCCAACATTCCTGTTGATTTTCATTTCAAATGCCTGTCACTTTTCTGTAACATTGTTTTTCGTGCCCCTATTCTCCCTTACATCTTTTACCTCTCCAAGTGCTCACCCTACCCCCAGTACATAGGTATGTTTTTCCCTCTGCTTTGTTTACTTAATTTGTCAATGTTGATTCGATGCATTATGTAGCTTTTCTTTTACTACATGTTAAAAGGTTTTAGTTTGAAATTGATTTGTGCTAACAACAGGACTTGCTGAGCAGTTAGCCAAACCAAAGCCCTCCAGAGCTTTCACCAACCCTGTGATTTGAATGTGTTAAATCCCATCAATTTGCTACGCTAAACCTGAAGTTTTTATCAGGGTTCCCACACATTTTCAAAAATCATTTTCCATACTATTTCAATACTAAATGAAGAACTAATGCCATCACTTATCGCCATTTTTCAAAAATTTTATTCGAGGGAAACAATGTAAAAACATCTGCAAAACTGTCATCAGCAGTACAAAAGAACAAAATTTAAACAAACAATTGAATTTGGAATTTTCATACTTTTTCAATACTGTATGCACATTTTCGCCAAATTCAAAAGGCTACCAGGTGGGAACCCTGTTTTATATTCTCATCAGCATGCAATTAATTTCTATGCTTTGATATTATTCCTTTTTTCCTGTTGCATTTACGTCATTTTGTGATTTGAGTCACAAAAATGCATGAATAAATCAACCAAACAGTACTGCAATTGGTGTTAGAATAACTTTGAGCTCACTGTTAACTTACAGATTTGCAGGACTAGTAGCTTGACTAAGGTATTGTTACAATTATGGATAGGAGCTATGTTTCTACTTCATGGTCGTTGTTAAAAACACATATAACTTACTGAGTCCTTGGAAGTCAAGGAACAGCTTCAAAAATCTATTTAATATTAACAAGAAAAAGGTAATTGAACACGTTGCAAAAAATCAATATCATATTAAACCAACTGATTTTAACAGCAGGCTTTGACAAACAGTGTGACACTTAAGTTGCTGATCACCAAAAGAGAGCTGGCAGTTGTGCATCCAATTTTGACAACTGGCAATCGTACTACACCTTACCATTTCTCTTATGTGCTATATAGGCATATAGCAATCTGTGTCATGGTTAAGGATCTCTTCAGATTTCACATTTTTCCTGTTGCTCAATGGAGAGCTTTGCACAATCTCAACTTATGTAAAGTTGATGATGGTAACAAAATAAGACTCACTATCATTACAAGCAGCTCCTGTTATAGACTTACATTCACTTTTTATTTGGCTTATCAGTTCTTGTCATTACAACAACATAACTGAAGTTCAATAAGACAAACCAGCTTTGCATGAAGGTAGCTTACATTAAATGAAAATACAACAGATGTTTAGAGTATAAGATCTAATTTGAAGGTGCTGTTTACTTTACTATCACTCTACTCTCCATTGCTTTCAGTAAATTTAGTAGTGGACAAAACCCATGTCATCTAAAATTACTTACTTTTGAGCAAAATCATTAAATGTTTAAGAATTTACAGTTTTTGTCCAATTATTATATGTTAGTCCTGATCTGTATTGCTTGTTTATGCAAAGAAAACTTTTGAAAAATCATTAACAATTCAAACTATGCACCAAAACTCAAAATGCTAAGATTGTTAAGATTTTGCAGTTTGAAAATAGTTTCACTCAAACTGAGTCACACTGTTCTAACTGACCAAAAAAAACATTTCTAAATTGCACAGCTTCCACAAGCCATTCAACTTTAAGTTGTCCTGAGGGACTTTGTTTCTTACATAATATTTTCCTTTAATCTTTTATCAAAAACACAAAGCAATCAACACAACTTAATATATCAACAGTTAAGGCAATCTCCTACCTTCACAGTAGAAAGCTCAGTTAAATACTTTGAAAAATTCATATGTACATCACTGCTGCAACTACATGCATCACCACCAGGTTCTCGCTCTGACTTTTGACTTTCATGGGCTGAAATACTACTTGGTGTGAAGATGTTTAGGTTTGTGAAAGCCTGTGAAACTGATGTAGGTGTCAAGCTGCATGGTTCCTTTGATTCCACTGAACACAATGGTGGAGGTAAACATGGGTCTAAATGTGGTTTAGAGCCTGCTTCAGCTACTGCATGATGACCAAGATAAGCAACTCTCTTATTGAGTAAGTTTCTCCGACATTTAGTTTCATCATGAACTTTAAAACTTAATTTAGGAGGATCATTCCATCCAGGACCACCAGGTTGCATTTCAACAAAAGAACATTTAACAAGCCTACAACATTCTGTAACAATACCACATGATATACACTGCAGGTGCAATACATAGTTTTACTTTTTTAAAAAGTCATATGATCACCAGTGCAATAACCAACACTAACAACCTTCATTAACCAAGCACATGGCAACATAATTTTTGGTACACAAAAGCTTACAGCCAATTGTCAAATGAAGCATTGATCCATCAGCTAATGTGATGTTGCCACGTGGAGGATCAACAGTTTATTTATAAACACCTCCACCAACGATGGCTTTTCCATCAATTTCATTCTCTTCATTCCAACACTTTTTTATCATGCTTTTGGCATTTTCATCATCAATATCTAATTTAGTCCATTTGAAAATGTCATAATCAATTTGCCAATCTTCACTCAGCTCAAATGCCAGACCTTGGCCAAGCCACATCCAAATGCCATCAATCATTAGTCCATCTTTTTCTAACACATTTATGACACCAAATGCATGTTTTCTCATTTTCTCAAGACGTTGCATACATCCACGAACAAGGTTATCAGCCATAAAACTCATTTTCAGTTCATCATTATATTTGTATTCCCCTCTCCATACAGAGTAGCTCTCTTTTGGGAAATTTTCAAGGAAGTATTTAAAAGAAGTTTCACCATCATTGTTTGAATAGAAACGTTTCCATGCTTCCATGTCAAATGTAGGCTCAGGGCAACTAGCCCATGGATCCTTTTTTTCTTTTTTCACAGGCTCTGCTGAAGGTGAAGTTTTGGATGCAGCAGGTTCACCAGCTTCTTGTGGCTTAGCTTCAGATTTAGCAGCTTTTTTCTTACTAGTTTGCTCTTTTTTGCTTTTGCCGGAAATTTCACTGAACTTTTTGGCATCAAATTGGGCCATTTCTGAACAAAGTTTAACTTCACCAAGCACGGCCTTGCACTGTGGTTGATTAACTACAGTCAAAAACCAGCGATTAACATTTCCATATGGAGATCGAAACTGAGGATCCAACACATTGCAATACAACATCAGCATGGTACACGCAAGTGAAATATCTGCTTGCGTAACACGCTCACCAACAAGAAATGTACGCGTCTGCAGATGCTCATTTAATATGCCCATAACATTTTTTATATCTTCTTTGGCTTTTTCTGTAGCATTCTTGTTGTGCTGCATCACACCTAATGTTGGGTAAACCCATGTGCATGCTGCTGGAAGTACATCATTATCAGCAAACTCTATCCACTGGAGAACTTCTGCTTCATTGTGTCCACCTCTGATTTCGTCGCTTCCAACGTAAAAAGCAATAGCATTTGGCTCAAAAAGCGTCATGCCATCACTTTCAAAAACTGGAACTTTACCCAACGGAAATTTTTTCAAAAACTCGGGAGTTTTGTTTGTTTCACCTGCATCAAATTTCGCTAGTTCTACTTTCGTACCGCTGTATTCGGCGGCAATAAGAATCTTCTGGGCTCGGAAATTGTCAGGATATGTGTAAAGCGTCCCAGTCATGTTGTCTTGCACGGATAGCAGATGTTAATGTTTTGGTTTTGTCCAAATATCACACTGGCACAACAGCTAACAGCGCACCTGTTGCGAAAGGACCAGTCACGCCACTGCGGTATGTGCCAACACTGCAATAGTGTTTCCGAGCACGTTAAAAAATGCAAACAATGTAGGACACCGAAGCCACGACTCGACGCTCCAATACTGCTACAGGACAGGTCAATAACCAAAACAAAATTTTTGATTTGACAAACAAATGCAAAATTTATGACAAGAAAAATATGACTCAAGGTAATCCTTCATTAAACAGATAAAAGTCAATGGATTTGTGCAGTTATTATATCGACACGAATCGAATGACTTTTTTCTAAGAAAGTATCCAGAATCAAGACATGAAGTCAAATTTGCAAAAGATAACTCCGAGCAACAAGAAACCTGTTTCTCTTGCCACTATAATAATGTAATGATATTTTATTGCGGACTCATGGTCCATATCACAGACACAAGAGCACAAAAAGTGTTTAGCTGTACATCAGCGCACATTACAGAAACGGTGTTAGCACATGACCAACACTGTGAGGACCAAAGCAGTTTATCCTCTCCACAGCTGCATCGTCATTCGCAAAAGCACAGAAAATGGATAACCATACAGTAGGGCATTGTACAACCGGTGTTGGTACGTGTCCAGCCTTGAATAATATCAAATTATTTAAGCATTATATTTTGTCCTGCATTTCACCACTTCTGGCCACCACAGACAACCAGTTTGGTTTTACGCAGTGTCACAATAGTTTCAAGCTCCATGACACGTGCAACATGGACATATATTTTTATTCAGACTGTGTGGTATTACGTAAACAAGTTCCCCCCTGTGTCTGCAAATTTCCTAGACAGATGCGTCTATAAAATTTGACAGAACTAACCACAACCTGCTATTCGCTAAACAATTTAAGAGCAATGTAGCGATGTGCCAGCAAACTGCTGATGAGTTGATGTAGGCACCAGAGGTGGCCAGCGTCACATTTTCAGACTCCAACTTCGCTTCTGTTCCAAGATTTTTGAATACAGATCCGGGTCCGAAAATTTTTTAAATTTGAGAATCCGGCTCCTATTCGGACTCCGGCTACCATCGATCCAACCGAAATTTTCCCATGTTTTACTTAAAAAATAACCACGAAGACTCCTGCTGCCGCCGATAATGACAAGTGACTCCGGTGTCAAGCGAAATTTCTGTCCTATTATTGTTTGTCAGTTATTCTGCTTCTCAGTGTAAAGGAATAAAGTTGGCGATTATGTGTTTGATGTGTGCTGTGTAAATAAAAACTGTTTTCTTAGATGTCAGATACCCACAACAAGCTTCACCACGGAATAACTATAACCACTGAAATATAATGGACTTAGTCTTGTATCTCAATCATTTTTCTTTTTCTAACCCTAACCTGACGCACTTACCCAAACACCAAATCCTGAGCCCCAATCATCGCTTTTCAAAGTATATTTGATATGTAGAATATTACTCTGCGCACGTGCATATGGCGTGAAGTCAGAAATCTCACAAGTCAGATATTTCGCTTGACACTGGGTCTGGTTTTTCACAGATTTTTGACTCCGGGTCCAGATCCGAAAGAAAAACGCAGAATCCTGTCAGAGTGCACTCTGGAACACCGGATTCATGGCCACCTCTGGTAGGCACCAAACTATGCGAGTGAAATGGGGCACTACCTTCTCAAGTTTTCATAGGCCTACGCCTTTGCTGTAACCAATGGCAATATAGCACATGATTAGAAACGACGCGACTTTTGGTTGTTCTTACCAAAGTTACTATAAAGACAAGTTGTGAAACCACTCATGCATGGACGCCATTAATGGTCCCAAAACGCTGATTTGTCGCATTTGTTTGTGTGCAGGTGACAGAGCTCTGTAGTAAAATAACTGTTTTTCAAGGAAGATAGAGATTTCAGACAAGATGAAACTGATGAAAATTGAACTTTACTTCCAATATTACTGTATTTCGATGTGATTTTGCGTGATGTAAGGCTTGGTAACGGTTATCGGGTGGTGGAAGTCAGACATGTTTCATCAAAAAATGCAGGCTACGGACAAGGGAGGTTTACTCACGTTTTTCCTGGTTGAGTTAGGTGTGATACTTCATTAAATTCCGCATAAGAAAAAGTTGCCTTGATGAACATACGTTTGGAACTGGTATATTTGCAATGTTTTCGTTGACAATACTGTCATAACACTCATCTTGTCAAGCGTTAGCTTAGTTAGCCTAATCTAGTACAGGCTTTGCTGCAAGTTACAGTAACACGAAGTTAGTTAGTAGGCCTATTCATTTTATAAGACAAAATTGGCGATTATGCTTGGTTGCGCTACTGCAAAGTGTGCAACACATTCAAGAAAATTTCCTTGAGTAGATCTTCATGTTTCAAAAAAGTGAAGTTTAAAAGAGATGCCTAATAATTTGCCAGAAAGATAAATGGACCCCTAAGATACTGTACATACATAGGAAAAGGAAGCTCAAGCTGTGCAAAGTCATGAAGTTTTAGGTCATTTGCTAAGTGAACCAGTAATTTGTTTTTTTTCGTGCTTTGTGATTGATGGTTCTGAATGACAAACATGCAAAATAATTTTTGATGTCCTCACTTGGCAGAATAATGGATACAAGATGTAAATTCAGAATGTCAAATTATTTTATTGAGAAATGTTGCATGTGAATTTTTTGCAGTATTATTTTAACCATCACAGTGTGGAGGAAAACAAAAATTGACACAAGTTGCCATTCTAACCTTGGTTGGTGTTCCTTGTCCCAAAATTGTTGAAAATGTCAAGACACAAACAATCAAGGGCTGGTGAAGCTCTTAATCCCCACAAATATGCATGTGCAAGAACATTGATTTTTTAAAAAAATTTTAATTTGTAATTGTTTCATCACCTTTACTTAGTTTGGTGATATGTACCAGTCATATTTAAATTTTATATTTGCTGTCAGTAAATGTCAATGGCCATACTTACTTTTCAGAAAGTTACCTGAAAAATGTAGGCTACTATGAACAATTATGAAGACGGTGTCAGGTTGGAGGAAGTTGCACATTGGAGGATGACAACCGAGATGAAAGGATTGTTCATTGCATCTCACCTGGTATTACCTTGGTCATGATTTTGATTTTTGTTTGAACAATTAGTGATGTGATTGCATCTGTTTCAGTGTTTGCAAAATGCATCAACTGTTGTCAGTCTTGTGAATAGCTTTGCAAGACATCAACCACAATATGACCAAGACTATCAATTAATGTTTTATGTGACAGTTGAAGTTGCTCCAGGAAAACATTGCTAATTTGGAAAGATCAATGAACAAAATTGCTAATCCTGACCAGCTGGAAATGCTAGAGAGCCTATCACATCATGCTATGAGATGTTCAGATAAACCTATGAAGAGAGCATTGCAGATTCAAAGTGCAACTGGAGAAAGCTACAAGGTTAAGCTACGTTTACAACAGTTAACAATGGTTTGGATGTGAAAGAAAGTGAATGAATTAAATGATGATGTGTTGTACTGCTTATTGCTGCTAGGTGAGGTATGTCTTTATATATATTAGGTTTAATTCTTTGCCACTGCAACAACATAGGTTTTATTTGAAGCAGCACTGCATATGCAATCTAAATATTTTAAGATGAAACCCTAAACAGCAGCTGCGTGTCACACTCAATGGTTATTTCACTATTCATTTTAATACTGTGAATGTAGTCGCACCTTTTAGGCAAAATGTCAACTTGTGCTGTGCTGTTACTCGGTCACAAACAAAAGCCAACACCACTGACATATTAGGAAAAATTGTTTATATGATCATCTTAGCCCCCCTGCCCTCACTTCAGAAACAACCGAAACAGTGTTGATTATCAATTTCTTTTGTGAATTGGCAAACCGATTGTTTGATTTGATGAACAGCCAATTTTCTGGTAGTGCTGTGTTCAGTAGTTCAACGACCTGCCTCAACCTGCTAAAATAAGTTATTTTTTTTCAGTGAACAGTGTAGGCTATGTAATTTTTTCCAAGTTACTTATGTGTTGTTTTTCTGGCCATATACGCATTCGAAGACGTGGACAGGAGCAATCTGCTTATCACATGGAGCATGGATTCCTGTTCCTTGCCTTCCTGTTCCTGCTTTGACATACCTTGCCTTTGTGTCACAGTTGGGCCAAACTAATTGCTGCCTGCTATTTGAAACTTAGAATGCACATTCACGCGAAAGAATTGACATTGCAATTGCTTCAAAAAATCAATGTGATAGTAAAACTGCTGCCTGAGTGAATATCAAGTAAACCAACAGAGTTGTCGAGAAATTGTCGGCTTTAGTCTTTTTATTTTAGTTATGCATAACTTGTTTGTGTAACTCGAATGCTTCGAAGGGATCGTTAATTATGGGTATATTGAGAAGCGCAGCAATGAAGAAGATTTTGACAGTGATAGTAGTTCTGGTAGCGTGCAAAGTAACGCTGAAATATGAAATGTTCACAACAGTGACGTCGTCTTTAGTCCCACTGTTCTTTCCGTTTATTTTTTAACAGTTGAAAGTTGATGTAAAGCATGGGTAAAAACCTTAACAAGATTTTTTCGGGGGGAGCCACGGCCTCTTCAGCCTCATTTTTGCTGCGCTACAGCAGGAACTTTGATAGCCCTGTGTCGAAAATTTATTTCTTCTCGGCGAGTTCAATCGAAAAGAGCCGTGTTGCAAGAAGTAATGTTAATTGATTCTTATTCGTGTTCCTGCCCGGTGCTGGTGATGCGTTTGTGTACGTGCTGCGAGCCTGCGAATGGTTTTTGTATGATTTTATGCCTTTCTGTTTGTGTTCGAGCGGCTTTTGTATTTGTTAAGACAAGTGAAAAAGCAAACGTATGTGTAATTGGTCACTATGTGCTACACCGTTTCACTGAGATTAATTGTTTTACCTGCTTCCACACTGCGTAAAATAGTCATTACCAAGGCATCGTTAGTTTATGGTTGTTTTTGGCCCCTTCTTCTGATAGTAGCAGACTGAGAATGTTTCGATTTTGGACCAGACAGCATTTATGTTCAAAAGAGCATTAAGCGCAGTACCACAAGTTTGGTTTTTCTGCAAGCCAACATTGTGGTAAACGGGTCACTAAGGTTTTTGATGTCTGAAAGACTAACCTAAGACGCTCTTAGAAAAGCTTTTTCTCAAGTGCATTGCAAACGAAATCCCATCCTGAGATTGTGCGATTTCGTCAAACTCTGCGGCAAATGTGCATCGCACAATTTTTGCTGATTCCACGCACTTCCAGCTACGAAGAAGACGGTGCCCCAAATCTATTGGATTTTGTTAAGGAAGCTACCCTTTTACTAGAGGCCAACGACGACACTGAAGATCAAGAAAATTACTTTTTCGAAAAAATTTTAATATATTTTTGGCCGTAAATCATTACTATTGGAAATCCTGCTGACATTGCCGTTATATTATTATTCTATACCTTTCCTTTTGCCACAAGCAGGCCTACCGAATCGCTGCCCGCCATATGAAACCAAAAAACATATTAATGCGAAACAATTTGACATTGCAATTAATTTTAAAAATGTACATGAGAAAACTGTTGCACGAGCGAATATCACGTAGACCAAAAGGGTCGACGAGTAATTGTCAGTTTTAGTCTTTACTATTTTTATTTATACAGTATTTGCTCACTGTACACTCGAGTGTTCCGAAAGGATGGTAAATTCTACGTTTTTTTGAGGAAAGCAGCTATGGTGAAACTTTTCACAGTTGTAGTATTGCTAGCATGCAAAGCAACGCTGAACATATTCGACGAAAACCGCTTTGTCATGCTGAAATGTGTAATGTTGATAGCAGTCGCAAAGTGGATGTTTGTTACGAGAAGTGATGTTAATTTATTCTTGGTTGTTTTCGGGCCCGATGCTGTCGACGCTCTTGTGTGTAGCCTACGTACTGCGCGTGGTTTGATCAACATGATCGGCTGCCAATTTGTTCAAATGTTCGAATGGTTTCTGCTCTTGTATCGTTTCTGTGCTTTTTGTTAATACAAGCGAAAAAGCAAGAAACATTCAGGAAAGGTGATTGGTTGCTATACTGTATAGCTTTTCAATGAGACTAGTTGTGCTGCCTGCTTCCACACTGCGCGAACACATCGCAAAGATGCAAAAATTAGCAAAAATGACCACGACGTCTTCGGTTTATGCTTGTTTTTAGCCCATTCCGCTCATAGCAGAAGACTGAAAAAGCTACGATTTTCAAGGAGACAGCATTGCACGGAAAAGAGGTTGAGTAGAGCAACGGAAAGTGTTTTTTCACAAATAAACTTGTTTTCAACAACACTTACAGCTCCGTAATTTCGAAGCGCCTTCTAAATATTTTTCTTCATTTCGATTCATCGAAAAATAGACCAAAAATGAAGATTAAGTACCGATCTCCCATGCATTTAGATAGGCAGAACGCTCGACTTGGGAACAAACATGGAGTCCATTGTCGCTTGACAATGGGACTTATGATCGGCACAACTTGTCTTTATAGTAACTTTGGTTCTTACAACTACTGCTCGTCACGGTTCGTGAATTGCAATAAAGTCGCAGACGTGGACTTTGTTGTCAAGATCTGCGCACTTACAACGAATTCGGCATAATTCCATGCGTGTGACCTTCGAAGCAGAGAACAGGCGTGCGATGTAGCAAATCGTTTCTTTGGACAATTCAATCAGTTCTAAAGCCTATATGATTTAGTACAACAAGTTGATGCATGATTTTGAGAAACTCAGGTGCAATCCAATAGAGTGCGTTCCCACTTTATTTACTTAGCCTAGTACATCATGTGGCAGAAAACTCCGTTAGTCACTGCTTCTCATGTAATGTGGTTAGGCTGCATTAACGTACAGTAACTTAGAGTTAAGGTGGGGTCACACTGCAGTCGGATCAACGGGACGGGCCTTCTGGTCAACGGGGAAACAACCAGTTGCACTGCTTTTGCGGACCATATTAACGGGGAAAAATGTCCCGACGTGTGCGACCGCTCTTGTGGGGTTGCCGCAGTCTCGCAAACGACGAGCAGTCGGGTTCAAGTGAACACTGTGTTTGTGCAGAATGACCTGGCATAGCCTAGCTGATTGTGATCTGTGTGCTAAATGTCGCTGATTGTTAGCTGGAAGCAAACCTCGGTATTGCCAGAAGTACCCCAAGTTGAAATTTTGAATAAGATATGATATGGAGATTAGAATTGGGAAGAAAACTGTAGGCTTTGGAATGCCGTGAAGAAAATTATGTTTGGGTGTTCCATTCTTATTTAAATGCTTGTGCTATTCTAAGCCAAACTCTTCTATTAAAGCTGGTGTGCATTAATATCAATAAATCTGTGAAAACTAGTAAATATGCGCCGAAGTTCGATCTTTAACAAGAAAATAATATTACTAAGCAAGCATAACTACTTATACCGATGACATTGCTGGACATATTTTCTTTCAGTTCTCATGATTTACCCTGTCGATGCTGCAAATAAGGAGCAAAATCAATGAATTCTTTTTGTTACCAATAGGCTACTACCAGCCAATCCATATTTCCAATACTGATTTACCTACCTAGATCGTATAGCTTTGGCGAGTGTTGTACATCCTGTTGTGTGATTGAGGGGAGGCGAGTGAGGCACTTGCCTCGGGTCTCCTCTTTCTAGGGGCCTCGAGGTTTTGTGTGTAAATTTTTCTCAATATTGGTGAAAAGGTTATTATCCACTCATTCAATGTACTCCAAAGCAATTGGAGTATATTGAATGTACGTTGAAGGGCTCGTCCTTTCTTGATTTTTCGTGAACTGTTACGCTCTGTTCATCGCGTGGCTTCTCTCTGGCATTCGTCATCGCGCACGTGTATTATCTCCAGAGGAAAAGTGTCTTTGCTAGACCGCTGCCCAACGCAGATTTTCTTGGCAGTGACTGGTTTATGAGGCTCTGGGAAGGTCAGCCTTTTAGCTTCGAAAAAATTTTAGTAATGTCGTTGTAACTAGCCACAGTTCGTGTGTTTTTCTTTACTTGTTTTCAAGTGCCAACTTTTTGCCTGTGAGATTTGTCTTACATTTACAGGACTGATGATGCGTTGGAAAACGCGAAACTACTTTCCCCATCAATAAACTGTGACTGATTTACTTGCCGCCATCTTTGTGGCCTTTAACTATGAAAAATAGATACGCTTGCAAGTTTTAATCGTCGCAGAAGAATGAAAGCAGAAAGCAGGCAGATTCCTCAGAAGC
>Ga0210059_1000759_pt1 | contig 44128 bp, 32 predicted proteins | sample Ectturendosymbi2_FD_188042 | JGI IMG/M metagenome (GOLD analysis project Ga0210059, IMG submission 188042) | Ecteinascidia turbinata endosymbiont from Florida, USA - Sample 2 (SPAdes) (version 2) | ecosystem: Host-associated > Tunicates > Ascidians > Unclassified | place: Key West, Florida... | reverse complement strand
CCATCTGTAGATCATTGAGTGGACAGGAAATTCACGACATCCGAACCGTTCTTTGAATTGCAATTGAGCTGCGTGGATAGACTTCTGCCGAAAATATGCCTCAACTATAAATATCTTTTGCTCAGCAGTCCATGGCATCTCGAAGGTTAAATTTGGTAGACTTTTAGAACATTAATTCTACTTGGTAAATCTGAAAAATAAAAAGAACTGGTTGATTATTTCAAGAGTTATTCAAGTTTAGGTGATGACCTTTTTTGTGTCACCTGTAATTTGCAGTGATTGTTGTTTCAGTTAAACAGAAAATATACGAGTTGCATGCATAAACGAAGAAAGAAGAGTCAAGAAAAACTGATTTAGAAATAGGTGTGTTATAGACAGATACATTTTAAGAGGAAGCATGAAAAAGGAAAAGGCAGATAAAGACTGTTAGGATTTTGCATTCATGATCGTGATGAATCCAGCATAGTAGCAGCTGAAGTGATGCTGCAACATGAAACAGAAACTTGTGCTATGGATGATGAAGTTAATGTAAAGGTAGAAGACGGTGGTAGTAACATGAGTACATTAGCAAACGGAGCAAACGGAGTTTGCTAATGTGTGGCTTTGTAAAGTCACAAACTAACAATCTGAAGTGCGAAGGTTAATAACGCTGCTGATGGTGAGCAATAAAATCTACCACGAATTGAAGTAGCATTATGTGATAACCAGGACTTTCTCATATAGGTTATTATTACTACATGTACGAGTACTTTCAAATAGTAGGGTACGCAATATGCAATCATGCGATACATGATTTTTTGGGGGTCCGAGGCAAAGATCTTGACTGAGGTTTTCAACAGAAGTAGGCACTCAGGTTACCTGAAAAATAACAGCAAATATGAAATGCATCGCATGATTTATTTTTCGCCTAAAATGTATTTTGCTACTCCAAAACTTCAAACCTGGCCACTGGCTTGGATTTCAAGCGAGGGTACGGACTTCCCTTGCTGACTCCTTGTGCGCTGTTATGAACACAAATTTTTTATCTTCCCTGTATTTAATCACAGTTTGGTATTTCGTGAAGCATGGCGCCACACACAACGAAAACTTGGCAGAGATTACGGTCATATCTCGTCTTCTCCAACATTTCAATAAAGAACAATTTTAACAGCTGTAGCTTTGCTGCAAACGTTCGAGGACTCAGCAGACTTGGCTCTGCTTCTTTGCGATGATTCGGACTTGCACATGTCTGCGTTCAAGTAATTAGTCTCCGCAGATGTAATGCAGTCGAATCAACGAATTTTTTAAATAGGATATCGATTTCACATGAAGTCTTGAAGCAAAATCTTACGAATGAAATGCTGAAGAACAAAAGCGAGAGCAGAGACGGCAAGTAAACTCTAGGCTAAAATAAATGAATTAAAGCACAACCTGCGGCAATTAACAACTACAGAATACAAGCCGTTGAGAAGCCATCTGACAGCTGAAAAGCCATGTGATGCTAATCACGGAGCAACGACAGCAGCTTCGGGCAACGCGGCGGTGACTGAACCACAGTAGTGAGACAAAAGCCAGAAAGGCGGAGGTCCTGATTTTGATGATACACTCTAGGGAGAGCTTTCAAATGGTGATCGTTGAAAAGTGAGACACAAATGTCGGCAAATAAAAATCTAGATGTGTAGTAGGAAAGGCGATTAAACATTTGGGCATTGCAAAATGACAAAAAGCTTTCAATGGAACATCGCAACTGACATACAAAAGAAACAAGAATTATTTCACACGAGAAAGAATCATGTTTTGATGTTAATTTGTGCGTTTAGTTTATTAAGCAATTTCTCTTCACACGTATCCAAAGTTGAAAACTAGGTTGTTCTACAAAAGTTGCATTCTAAATTTTTTTTTTTTTAAACTGTAGCAATTATTGGCGTTTCTATGGAAAATGGCGCCCATGGCAAACTTTAATATATGCGCCCTTTTTAATAATTTAAATATTAGATATAGGCACAATTCATAAAAAACATAAATATTTGAAACAAGAAAATATGTGTTTATTTTTTCTCTGAACTTTTCAGCAAATAAAATATAAATTATCCATAAGGACTATAGCACACTTCTATACTCATTTAGTTTTATTATAAAGAATATCAATTAAAATAATAACATTATCATAATTTGTGCATAGTATTGGCCTACCAAACTGTAAACCTTACAAAAAAATCACATAACATATTGCAAGTGCAACGACAATTTCTCTTTAAATGAAACGTACTTGGTACAATAAGCAATTAAATGCAGCATGTAAGTCAAGTATTACTGGCGTTTGAAAGACACAATTTATAAACAATCTACATCTGAACTATACACAGATCCTAAACTCAACACATAGATTTTACGTTTTCACAGTCAGGATCGTAACATAGGCCTTGGACATCCAACAGAAAGCCAAATTTGGACAGAAAAAGCTAGCTCTAAACTGCGTAACAGTCAGATTCTCACAGCCATGGACTTAAACTCGTCCCAACCAGATTCTAACCCATATCCTCGTGACTGAAACGCACCAGCACAGACCGACTTAACCTTTCTTATTGCTTGGGAATAACGAGGTCTTGTAGATGTGACCAGCGAGCGTTCTTGCTTCTTGCGCTGTCACAATGTCTGACCGTCGTGTTGTATCACAATACCACAGTTTTGTCATAATATTTGATTGTGCTGGAGCAACACGCCCGATTTAATGCATTAAAAAAGGGCGCTGTGTTGATGCAGCTTTGCAATTGATTGTATGGGGCGCGAAATAGAGATTCAAGGAATTGTAAATCACAAATTTTAATTTTTGCCAAGCAACTTTCGTACCCCCATGAAAGTGGCGCCCATGGCACGAGTCATGCCTGCCATACCTAGATACGCCACTGGTAGCAATGCATAAATGATGTATTGCACATGGTTACAGAATCATTTGTTTGAGTATGTATAGCGCGAAGAAATGTTGATGTTAAAATCTAATGTTAACAAGCGAGCTCGCGCAGTACTAAAATTACCGAAGCCGGCTGTTCAGACAAAATTTGTTCTTTGTAACCGGGCATAATTATGAACTGTTTTGCGCGAGTTCAAAACAACAAACACTAAAGAGATTTCTAACGCATTCTTCCCCCTACCGCGTTTTTATTAATTTTTTGCAAAATGTGTATTAATACTTAACGTAGTTTCATATACAGAAGATTTTAACCGTGTCGGCGGTAGGCCCTTAACTAGGGGTGCGAAGCCCCCTCGAAAATTTTTCGCTCCCCATCGAAAAATGTGTTGGACATAGTTTAAAAAATTTGGGCCCCTCTCAGAAAACCCTTCGTCCCACCTGGTGTCCCAAACTGGTTACGAGCCTGGTTGTCAGCGTTCAAACGATGCAACGCAATAGCGCAAGAGAAAATGACATGTAATAGCACTTGAATTTAAGGTTGCCCATTGAAATTCGATCTGCTATATATATGTTCTATGTTACGATTTACAATCGTAACACCATGGGCTTCGGAAGAATTTTTTCCAGGGTGGCCAACGGTTGATTTTTCCTGGTGGTGGCCAAAAACATTTTCCAGTGCGGTAACATGGCTGAAAACTTCATTTTACCAAATCGAAACAAAAAGAAAAACATTCTACTAAAAATTTAATAGAAAAATATCAAATTTCAAAATCCAAGGGGGTCAAGAACCCCTTTCCCTCTTCCGATGCCCATGCGTAACACCACATAAATTCACATACAAATTTTATTGTCGTAATGATTGAAAGAGTTATTGCCTCATAATGACATAGGTGCAATATGTCAACATCATCACGGAGACATGTAGTGAAGTTCATCTGATGATTGTGCTTCGAACATAAGCGTACGGCATGGGGATGCAGGGGATGCGGTCGCATCCCCAACGCTGAAAAATTGGCCATTATTTGGGCAAAAATTTTCAAAATTTGGGCAAAGCATGCAGCTACATTCACATGTAAGTGAGGTAGTGTCTATTTTCCAAACTAAGGCAAAATAATAACCAAATCAACGGCAAAATAATAGCCAAAACGGCAAAATAATTTGAGACTATTTTGCCATTCTTTTTTACCCCTGATGGCAAAATAGACAATGCCCTTGAGTGAATTGGAATCATGTGGCAATTCCTGGGCCAACTAAAAAACTTTAATGACATTTTGGGTAAAGCTAGAAACATTTGAGTAAAATAGGAGCATTTGGGTGAGGTACAACAGCTTCAATTAAATTTGGGCAAATGAGAAAAGCTTCAAGCAAATTTGGGTGAAAACAAAAACATTTAGATAAACTGGAAACACTTGGGTGAAGTCCATCAGTCAAATCAAATTTTGCCGCTTTGCAACAGCTTCATTCAATTGCGGCAACTTCAAATAGTCTTGTTCAAAGATGGGCTATATAGAAAAGCTCCATTAAAATTTTAGTACGTTTAGAAACGTCTGGGTGAATTATAAGAGTTTTATTCAAATTTGGATAAAATCAAAATCATTTGGGTAAATTTTAACAATCTTAATGAAATTTGACCATATTGGGACAACTTCACTCAAATTTGGGTGAAGTTAAAAATGTTTCCATAAATTGGAAAAATTTGGGTAAATTCCAACAGACTAAATCAACTCTGGTCAAACAACAATAGCTCCATTCAACTTCCAACCAAGTGGAACATCTTCATTCAATTTTGGGTAACTTCAAACAGCTTCTTTCCAATTTGAATAATATACAACCACTTCATTTAAAATTGCATACACTTAGAAACATTTGGGCAAATTCCAACAGTCTTGATCATATTTGGGTAATTGAAAGAGCTGATTCTATTTGAATAAGGACTGAAGATGTGTAATACACGAAACTAGTTTCCTTACGCAATAAATTGCGATAGATGCGCTTGGTGTGGGTCACTGATGTGGCTTTACAAACATTGCTGAAAGAGCTTAATTCAAACTTTGGGTACAATTAGAACCACCTGGGCAAATTGGAAAAGTGCCATTTAGATTTGCATATATTATAAGTATTTGAGCAAATTACAACAGACCAAATAAAATTGGACCAACTGAAACAACCTCATTGAAATTTGGGTAGAGTTAGAAACATTTTAAAAGCTGGAACACGTAGTGGTAACTCACCATTCCAACTAACCATAATTTTTGTAAACCTCAAACTGTTGATGCTGTAAAGTGTATAACTAAAATGTAGTTGTGGCTGCAAAATGTTGTGCGGTAGTAATGTGGGGTAGCTGTGATGTGATACTGTGAAATTTTCGTGTTTCAAACGTGCTTGATGTTGTGAGATGTGCAAGTGCAAATCTGTTTGCATGAAGTATTCATGAATAGAATTAACTACGTAACTGTAGCTGTAATATGTTGCGTGGTGGTAATGTAACTGTGATTTTATACTGTTGTTTAGGTTTTCATATTTTCCGTTTGTTTCATACAGTGAATTGCATATGTTGTATCCTTCCAAATTTTATTGTTTCAATTTAATGCTGTGAAGTGAAGTTTTCATGAATAGTAACAACTCTACTATTTATTGCACTGCATAATTCACTTATGCTAATGCAGTGCAGTGAAGCACTGCCATTTTTTAAATATTCTTGTTGAGGTTATAAGTCATTTGTCATTGGAAATGTGCATTTGTACACATTCCTTAGTAGTTGATCATATAGGCTGCAGTATATGCGTGTATCAGAGGTGATCACGGAGCCGGAGTGCCGGAGTGGACTCTGGAAGGAGTCTACGATTTTTGACGAAGCCGGAGCAGGACCTGGAGTCGGATTCTTTAATGCAAACCGGACCCGGAGCAGGAGTGAGAATTTCAGTTTTTACAGGAGTGGGATAAATGATTTTATTAAATTTAAACTTTCTCTGAGCGGCTAATTATTAGATTAATATTATCGCTCTATACTCTTGGATAAATTGGTTAGTCATTAGTTCAGGCTGTTGAGGGTGAGGGAGGGTGGCAGATTGGCGGTCTGTGTTCTGATCTGACTGGTGCATAGCTTATGCTCAACTGCTGCATCACAAGGCGTCAGTTACTGGAAGTTTTTACCTCTTTGCTGGGTCGTATTTTGAGCACTATTCACAATTTGTTAGTTTCAGTGAAATGTAGAAGACAACAATGCATGTAATATGTATCTTTGCAATGCAGCAACGCCAACAGCAGTGCAGTTTCAGTCAAGCTAGCAGAAATGCAGTTCAGGTTATTCCTAAACATGCCATTATCATCTTGCAAGTTCAAGTACAATAAGAGAAATAAATTAATTGTGTGAATAAGGTGGTATGAAGTGTTTTCAATATAGCCTACGTGGCTTTTTTTGTAGAGGCTAAAGTGAAAAGATAGCAGTAGTTTTCTTGTTCTTGTTTCATTGTGCTTGTGCCTAAATAACAAAGAGTTAAATAAAAAAGTTAAAAAAGACTTAGTTCAGGTCAGAGCTGAAAGAGTCAAATGAGATTTGGTTCACATGAGAACAACTTATGATTCTATTTTCTTGGTTTCAAGTTTGGTAGTCTTGTGCCTCATGAGGCAAAATACACAAATACAAAATGAGTTATGATTTAAAGTTAAGGAAAACCTGCAGTTGACCAACACAGACAAGAAACCACTACCTGCTTGCCAGCACTAAAAGCATGACAATACTCATCCATATTGGCTAAAGGCAAAATAGTTGAAGCAGTTATTTTACCTCATGTGGCAAAATAGACTCTGCTTTCAAGCTTTCGGAGTGTAAACAGAAGTCGAAGTGTAAATTTCCAATGAGCTCCGGAGCAGGAGCAGGAGCAGGAGCTGGAGTCACTTTTTTAGGAACAGGAGCAGGAGTCAAAAAAAGTGACTCCGATCACCTTTGGCGTGTATCAGTCCCATATTGCTATTTTTTCTTAGCATGCTGTGTTCAATGCACATTTAACTGTCTAAACTGGAGTGGATTTTTGGGTTTCATAATGTGGCTTTAAAAGCTGTAAACGTTTAAGTAAGTTGCAGTATTTTAAGTACAACACATTGCAGTGAAGATTGCTCAATGTGGAAGGTTAAGCTATATGCTATGTATTAAACTGCCTCCTTTCCCTCTACTTACTTGAGACGTGACCTATTTGCAGCAATGTCATACCTTAGCTTAGATCGTAACCCGATATTTTACTCCTTTTCCCGATTGATTGCCGTTGTGGCCAACACATATGCACACATTTATGCTAGAGAGGAACAGATCTTAGCTTTTAGGGTGATTGTGTTGAAAGAATAAGTTTAGAACGTATATAAAAACTTGAAAATGAAGATTCTGAACAACACCTTACACGCGTGGTGGCATGAACAGCAATTTCTGAGGGGATTTTATTGTAATTAGCTAACATTTTTCAACACAGTAAATATTACCTTTGTTCACATGCAGCTATGCAGAATATTGATTGCTAGTTGAGGTTGTATGGCTTTGAACCTCCGTAATTGATAGGCCTAATTAGGCATGCAGAAGCAGTGGCGTACGCAGAAAATTCCGAGGGGATGCCAAGTTTCGTCACAATTGTGTGACGTCACAAATCAACTTCAGGGAAGTGCCGAAGGCACGACCATTCTAGAGGTTAATAAGCCTTAACATTAAGGCTTGCTGTTTATACGTTGTTTAGGAAAAACAAGATCAAATTGGGCAAAAATTTTTTGCATCCCCAAAAATATGCACTCCCGCACACCTAGGGCTTCGACTACAGGTGTTCCACAATCACCGAATACTGTACTACAAGAAAAAGACGGTGTTTCACGTGGTTCTCCTGCCTGACCGGTAAATGCCCTCTCAAAAACCACACTAAGTACTTGAAGGCATTCAGTTACAGTATTGCAATGGTTGCAGGGCTCTTTACAACCTGCCGTGGCGAGCGAGTGTTAGTGGTCATCAGGTTCAGTGCAACATTCCTACCTTTGAGGCCTTCTTGAGAAAAATGCGCACCCGTTTCTTGAACGATGCAGAAAGTCTAACAACGTATGGTTGCTCGCTTTGATGCACTGAGATTGTTTATATTCGTCCTTATTCTTTGAACCGTATTTTACTTTGTGACCGAGTACACAGACGTTGCAGTGTTTGTTTGAGGGCGTGTGCATCAGGGGCGTAAGGACGTTAGATGGCGCCAGGGGCAAGAAACAAGTTTGGCGTCCCCATGTTCGAACCTATGGTCCTACGGAGCAAATGAGCTATTGAAGAAAGTACTTCTGACATTATTGAGACTTTTTGGCGACCCCAGTGAATCAACCCCCCCCGAGTGATTCGGCCCCCTAGGGAATTGTGCCCTTCTTGCCCTACCGCGTTTCGTCCCTGGTGTGCATGCCGTAACACATTCGTCCTTTACCTGGCCTGAACCAGGGTTGGACTCAATGTCCTACTCTGGATGTAGTTTTGTACCAAGTGTAACCTGTTTTTTGCGGTCATAGATCGAACTGTTTTTGAAATGGCCGAAAATAATTAAGCCATTACGGTCAAAATGTCTGAAAATATGGGCTAATGAACACTGTTACGACGAGTTTTAATACAACTGTGAGACAAATGACCGAAATGTCTCAGAGGCGAAAATGTCTCAGCAAAAATTGACCGAAATGTCTCAGCGAAAAAAACGCAGAGTGTAATGGGTTAACGAACAATAGTGTTAAGAAAGTGTCTGTAACCCTGTGCTTCTGTCCAGGAATGCAATGCTAGCAAAAAGGTGTGGGAACGCATCCAAAAATATAGCCATTGTGAAACAGCTTCAACTCATTTTAAAATAAAATAAAACGTGAAAGAGGTGTGGTAACGCCGTTCCCACGTGTTCCCGCCCCACTGCACCCCTGCTTCTAGCCAGAGCTGTATCAGCCGCACTCCATACCCACAATTCGGGGGACTCTCGCTGTCACAGGGCCCCAAAATTCAGTCCCGTCCCCGCTTAGGTCCCCAGAGAAAGCTTCGATCCCTCAAATTGAAATATGAAGCACTATGAATCAGTGAAGTTACGGGGCCCTTCGAAAGAAAAGTGCTTATGCATTACAGTTACTTTGGGCACCTTTGAAAGCAAGGTATTTACACATTACAACTGCTGTTGGGAGCTCCTTTGAAAGCAAAGTAGCCTACTTATACATTATGTTTGCTGTCGAGGCCCCTTGGAAAGCAAGGTACTTTACACATTACAGTTGCAATGAGGGGCCAGAAGCAAGTGCCTCGCTTGCCTTCCCTTAAACACACCACTGTATATAGCCCTGACAATGATCTGATATGAGAATATGAAACCGATTGAACACGTTCTACTTCATCCGATATACGTACTTTCTCACCTGCGTATGTAAACACTGTAATGTAAAGTTAGCTTTATATTATGGAACACACTGAAGTTGCTGATGAGTTTATCACTTCAAAAAACACAGATTTCACGCGATTTTTCATAATAACCTAGACACACAGGTCGAGAAGTACGTAATATCGGATAAAACAGATCTGGATGGAAAAAAACCCTCGGTGGGAGCCCTGGTCTAAGGTTGCCAGATGTCCTTGAGCGCCAAGAATTGTCCTTGAATTTGGTATCAAAACTCGTTATGTCCTTGATTCTTGAAAAACATCTTGTTGTCCTTGAATATTTTCCGGCGTCCTTGAAAATTCTTAAATAGTTTTTAAATTGTTCATTTTTCAACTGTTGATTGTATTGAACATTCAAGAATCAAAAATAAACAATGTAAATGAACAGAACAATGTGCAGGTTTGTTTCATCTTCAGTTCTGTAGTAAAAAGCTTGTTGAAAACGTGAAAGTAGCCATTGGCGTCCGCAGAAATTTTTCCAGGGGGGTGCAACGTCAACATTTTGCTTTTGCTTATCATTTTCAGGTTGCTGACGTTACAGTGCAAACGGGTGTTCACAAAACGCTTTACTGTTTCTACACCACAAAGAAAATGTCCAATGAAAGCATGAGCTCTATTCGCATCTATTTTGAAAGCTTTTTCAAGTGGAGCTGTATACGAATTTTCCACAAAGGTGTACTTTTTGTCACCCTTTACAGATTTTGCTGGATTGGTGCATATCCATACACTGAGTCTGAAATGGACATGAACTATCAATAAACACGTTTGCGGTTTTCTCAGTCTTTACTGGTTGAACAGAATCACTTCTTAAATTATTTGTCCGATTTGTTTTCTACACTTCGCCTATCAGAAATGCTTTTTCTTTTCGTAAACTTCCTAATATACATTTTTGAGAGCACTTTCTACAAATAAGTCATAATCAACGACCAGATCAATATTAGCGGTGAAAAACCATGAAAGTTAGACACTCTCGCAAAACTTTCAAACAATGAGAAATGGATGTGTATCTTGACACGACTATCGGACAGCTTGCTAAAATTAGAACTCACTAAAATTAGAAAACCACGCAGACGTAAAAACTGAGTAGATGAATTATGAAAATTCGCCACAACCAATATAGCTTTGGACTTAGTACTCCCTCATAAAGTCAGAACTAAGCTTAATGATTAAGATTTTTCCCACAATCTTTTCATAGAGGTATATCTGACAAGCCACGTAGTTTTATACTGTGTGAAAAGAAGCCTGCATTAGCGTAGCGTGATTCAGCTATTTACTCAGGTACACTGGTCGCGCACACAATCTCACACCACAATGGATATTTCAAACGTATGGAAGAACTGCTACAGATTCATTCATGCTTCTTTTCACACAGTATGAAACAACGTCTCTTAAGGGGCCACGCACCCCCAAAACTTTTAGAATAAATAGTCATTTTTTGCTTTGAGAGGCGGTATTCCAAAAAAATACTGTTGCTCGCCTAAAATCAAACATTTTGGCCCCTGCAATTTTTTGGTCCCCCAAGAAAATTTTGGGCTGACTACCCCACTGAGTCACTGTATCGTTGCATCACCTGTCAAAGATGTCTGAGGTCAGCAGTCACATGCAGAAAAGCGCATTAACTATCGTACATCGTAACTTGAAGTGAACCTTTTTGAGATTCGTTGCCATGTTATTGTTACGCAGCAAAAGCAACAGCAGAACAACGCGCTCGCAAGTTTCGTATAGTTTTGAGTCGGCAGACGAAGGAGTGGACATGAGTGAACTGCAAGCTCACCACTGCATCACACTAGAATGGTGAAGCTGGGGAGCTTTGGCTTTGCAGCAAGCTTTTTAAGGAAATCTCCTGCTTTGAATTGCTTTCATCTTTTTGCGACGATTCATGCTTGACTTGTCATTCAGCACTAATGGTCACAGCAATGACGCACGCAAGCGAATCATGTCGCAATTTATTTGCACAAAAAAACTGCAGTAGTTTCGTGTATTAACACATCTTTAGTTCTGGCTCTTGTGCAGTGTGAGTGCCATGCCGGTAAATAAAATGTTGCTGCAAGAATTAAATCAATTCAATCGGAATTGAGATACTGACTTCAGATTTTCTAAAAATTTTTGGTTCTTAGTCCAATTGCCGGGGGGAAATGCCCGATTCGCCCCTCCTGCGGACGCCCATGAAAGTAGCCCACCGTATCTCTTTGAAAAACAAAATGTCCTTGAAAAAATGCCAAGTGATCTGGCAGCCCTACCGTGGTCACATGTGGCAAAACTCCTACTACCGTAACTTGAAGTGAACATTTGAAGTTTTACTGCCCTGTTATTGTTACGCAATAACGACCAATAGTACAACAATCCGCTAGCAAGTTTCGCAACCTGCCTCTGCAGGCAAAGGCACACTTACGCTAAGCGTGTCGGGGGCCTCGCGGTCACGACTTTGCCCCAGGACCGTAACCAGGGGGGCGCGGGGAGGGCGAACCCCCTACTGGAAAAATGCGTTGGACATAGTTTTAAAAATATTGGACAGAGTTTAAAAAACGTGGGCCCCTTTCAGAAAACCCTTCGCCACACCTGGTGTCCCAAACTGGTTACGAGCCTGCTTCGTCCTGATGGGCCTCGCGTTCGTTTATTCGGCTCTGCCTACATGGTCAGCTGACTTTGATGACCTCCGGGTCTTTTCGTTAGCCATGTAAAATAAACAAGTATTGTCTGTCTACATGCCTACCGTAGTTGTATACGTTCAGAAATCAGACTTCCACTTGATCAACCTATTTTGTGAAGTAATTGTTGTAAAAAAATGTACTATGTCTAGTCCAGGTAGCCTTCTTTTATTTGGTACTGCATAGCAGCAAGATGCCTTTGGTGCTTACGACCAAAGTTACACATTTGCGCAGCCTGCTGTTCAGATAGCCAGATGGGGTTAATTGTGTAGTTAGAAGAGTCTATTTTGGGGTTGTCCCAAAATAGAGTAGTGCAGTTAGTGGATTATGGATGTTAACCATTGCGTCCACGTAGGCCTTAGTCTATACTTGTTAACATTTATAGGCGATTTCGGATACAAAATGTTATTAATCTAAAGATGTGCCATGCACCAGAAGATTAACAGTCCAGACATCAACAAGGCTTATGCATGCGTATTTCGGCCAGTAAAAAGCCCAATGTGCACGTTTTATAAGCATATTTCACGTAAGCTAAAGGTAAAGTTTATCAATTTGCGCTTTTGAAAGAAAACGTTCATCGCGGCGCACATGCTTTGACCGGCCTCATGTTTGTTCCTTCGGTAATAATGTTTTGATGACTGAGCGATAGGATTGATTCTGATTTCCGGCAAATTTTTTTACATTTGCATTTCATTACGACATATCTAAATAATCGCCGTCAATTAAGTGACAATGAATTACGACCCAATTCCTTTTGTTAAGCTCGTTCAAAAAATGTTATTTGGAAACTACGAGCCTATTATGGGTAATTGCGGGAAAAGATTTATAATTAATTTGCACAATCTGCAAATGCTGTTCATGTTGTGAATTAAAAATAAATTTTCAGAATGTCTAGCCCTCCTGCACAAACATGAAGCCCCCAGTGGAAGACTTTCTGGCGACGGTTCTGCCCAGGCCCGTATACACGGTGGGGCATTCGGGGGCAGTTACCCCCAAATCTTTTTTGTGCCTCCTAAAATTTTGTTGTGCTCAGAAAAATTTGTTTTAAACATATGATAAAAATCTTTCCCCCCAAAAAATGTGTTTTTCTCCCCCAATCTTTAAAACCTGGCTACGGGCCTGATTCTGCCAAAATTGTGTCTGCAATTAAGATATTTTATTTGAAAGCCATTCGGCCTCCAGTTGTAGCATAATGTCGAATACGTTTTTTTATAAATCACCATTAGGGGGGCCCCTGTAAAGATTTGGGGGGGGACAGAGTTGGGCTGATACGGCACTGCTTCTACCTCCAACGGCGTTATAAAACGGCCTGTTTGTGTGTTTTTATCAATCTGCCTTGTGCGGACAGTGTGTGCTTAATTGTACTCTATGGACTTCGTGTGTGTTTCAAAGCATTAAAACTAAATTTCCAGACCTTCGAAGCAAGCGGACATTGCGCACACAGCTTGATTTCATTAAAGAATAATGAGCAGCAGTGGCGACTCAGTCTCCTCAGGTTTAGCTCGAGTCTTAGATTACGTTTTACGTTGCAGAACGGGTACTTGCTTAGTAAATATCTGCCAGCACTGTTTTCACTAATTCCAGTTTTTTTCATTGAGCCTGGTTGCAATGAAAACTGCTGGTTGCAGTTCACATAGTTTCGTTCAGTGTCTGTCAGTTATTTTAGAGCACGAGGTTACTTGTGTCAAAAAATATCATTTACAGCAGACGTTCTCTGGACAGCTTTCGTCTACGAAGTCTGAGCCTGAGCTGTCCTCTGTAATTCAATAATTTTTTAATATAGTTCAATTATTCCAATTCCACTATTTGAAAGGTTTCCATTCTACAATAATTTTAAAAGAAGGAAAATTGTCCATCACCCGGACTGAGCCTGACAGGTGTAAAAGACCAAGTGGCATTATCCTAGCTCTGTGACGCGCTGTACCGCGCATAATAATGAGTAAGTTCTCCTGAGAGCTTCTCATCAATTGTTACGTTGTGGGCGTCACAGAGCATTGATAAATTCAAGTAAGAATGAGAGAAAATCGAAATTTCAACACTGCAAGTCCTCAACGGTTTCATTTATTCAATGTATTTCCTGCCATGGGCGTCGGAATGGGGGGCATGGGGAGACTTGGCCCCCCTAGATTTTGAAAATATCAGCAAAAAAAGTTGTTTTTTCAATTTCGAGGGGTAAAAACCAAATTTCACCACTTTTGCCCCCCTGGAAAATTTTGGAAAAATCCCCTAGTGGCCCCTCCATGGAAAAAATCCTTCCGACGCCCATGTTTCCGGCTTGAATGTCATTGATCTTTTGTAGATTTCTTTTACTGATATTTGCATTCTTAACCTACATACGCCAAAGACATGCTGTTAGATATAAAAAGAGGCAATTTGGAACCAGAAATTTTGTGAAAAAAAGAGATATGCTCGAGCAGGCAGCAGCGGCGTAATTAGAGGTTTGATCCAGGAGGAAAACTTAGCTGAAAGCAGGGCCAATCCAGTGGGGCAATTGAGGCGATCGCGCTCCCTAAAACCAACGAAAGTAACATTATTAACCATGATTTTATACAATTCGGAAAACAACATTGGCGATTTAAGGCCATTTTGCCGTTCATTGTTTTGTCACAGCGGTGTTGTGAAGTCTACTTCAGTGAACCCGTAATGAGACTTGACTACCAAATATTGCTGAAATCGCCCCCCCTAACCTTACTGGCAGGATTAGCCCCTGGATGAAATGGGCCCAATGGCCCTTGTAGGGGCCCACTAGCCAACAGTCATAAAAACAATTGAGAAACGATGGTGAATCCGGATGTGGATGACTGTACTAAAACCATAAATCATCGGAAAATACTCCGAAAAACACACAGAAAAAGCAACAACGTACTGAAAATCAAAAGAATACTAAAAATGAAACATAGGCTAAGTGGGGGCCGGTTTTTACATTTAGCTTGCCAGAGGGCCATTCGCCCCTCTTCCCCCGTCAGTTACACCTCTGGCAAGCAGGCCAAATCCAGTGATAACTGAAGTTGGATTTCAAACATTCCAGATGAAATGGCATGAACAGATTGATTGACTTTGCAAGTAACGTCACAGAGAAGCTCTACTGTTGGACATCTTAGTTGTTTCAACGAAAAGCTAATCAGTGGTAAACAGATGGAGGCTATATTAATAATTTCAAAAAGTTGCTGAACGACTGTGAGCATCAAGGTAAATCACTGAGTTATGCAAGTAATTATAAAAGCTTGAAAACTTTCAGACAATTCGATATTGTGACAGTTAGCAGTGAGTCTGTTAAAATGGAGAAAGAACGGCATAAAAAAGCAGTTGAAGAAAATAGACAATATTTGAAACAGTTATCAACTGCAGTGTTATCCCTGTGTAAACAAGAGTTGCCTTTGCGTGGACACGATGAAAGAAGCGACAGACGAAATCACCGTGAGCTGTCCAATGTTTTGCTAAATTTGCCGTATGCATTATGTCTTTTACCGTTATTTAAATATGTACATTATGCGCAATCTATGATGAGCCCGAGTGACACTGATGACCTGGAGTTGCCTCTGATGAGCAATGGCTCGACTTCTGAGTGACTTTCGGTTTTGTAATAAATTACACGCATAAAAAATATCTTTAAAATATTGTCATTTTTTCCAAGGAAAGCTGCAAACACAATTTAATACATCAACTAGCGCAAAATTACGAGCAAAACTAGACCTCCACAGTGAAAATCAGGTTTGATAGCGTGCGGTTATTTTCACAAATTTTGTCAGATTTGCGGGCGCAATAGCAGTCGCTTAACTGTACTGCGCATTTAAAAGAGCATCACGACCCCCAAAATATAACTCAAGGCGCGAATATCTGTACCGCAAATGCGCAGTACCACCATGCATCTGCGCAGTTAAATCTCATTCTCGCGCACTTGCAACATCCCTAATTTAATATCGCATGCAGTGGTGTAGAAGTTGGAGGTGCAGGGGTGCAAACTCAATACCAAAAGTTTTGATTTGTCGAAAATTCAGGCAAAATCGCAAAAAATCGGGCACAGAATTTGGACATTTTCTAATAATATTAATGAAATTATACATGTCTGTTACTGAGTGTATAAATAAATGTTTAGAAAACACATTAAATATATATAAAATCATCAAATTGTTTCTAGTAACTTCGTGATTTAGTTTGTGAGGGTTGATGAGTAACTGACTCACCAGGCAAATACAGAAAGTTTTTTGTTTTTAGTTTTAATTACAGTGTTTAACATGTACCAAAAGCTACATAAAATTTGTATCTGGAAAGTATGTCGCATGAAAGTTTTTCGGGAAAATTTGGGGAAATTCGGGAAAAATATCCTTCGCAGTTCCAACCCCCCCAAAATTGCCTGCTCCTGCACTTTTGATCGTATACATATCGAATAGCTCTTCTACCACTTAAAACGCTTCACTGGTTTTGTGTCTACATGGTTACGCAATTGCATCCTCACTCAAACAAACATTTGCTCAGTGTAAAATTTTCTTAGAGGGAGCACTTTCTGAATCCCCATTGGGTTGTAAACCTTACTACGCATCTGTAAAAAGCTTTGCCAATCTATGTATCCACGCCTCTTAACCAATTTTTTCATCAGCATGAGATGCTAGAGATATTGCAAAATACAGCTAGGTTGTTTTCGAGCAAGCATCGCAGCAACAGCTGTGCGCACAATTTTTAAGTTTCTGTGAATACCTGCACAAATATATTTCCTTGCACATGCGTAGATGCTAAAATTAAAGTAAACACTGCTCCGGGTCGTTGTTTTTAAACAATTTTGCTGAAGTCAGAATTTGATTTGGGGTGCTCCTTCCGTTTCACATAAAAGCTAAATCGTAACCCCAATTAAAAAATCCTGGTTCTAACAAACATGTGTGAGAAACTCTGCTGATAAGCGTGAAGCACTTTTCCGCAACAGCATTCTTCGAAAGAGCCAAGCAATTGCTTTCAAAGACTGGGACTTGAAGAAAGAGATCTGCAGACTAAAATTTTAAAAATTATTTTCGTACAGCTTGATTCGATGAATCTGAAAATCGGATTTGATGAGGAAATGATAAAAAACCCCAGCATCGTCGATGAAATGTACAACGTAAGTTTTTTGCTTAAGTATTCTTCTTTTTGTTTTGCAAACAATGGAATTATTAGTGTATTTAAATATTACCATTTTAGTTTGTCGTGGAAGATAAGCAATTTTTCGACAACTACGTGAATAGCGTGGCCTGGAAAGTCAAAACAAGAGCTAATGAGCTGGCAAATTCAGTCGATTCAAACAGGTACGTTGCATAGTTTACACCTCATCTATATGCGATTGGGAATTCAAAAGTCGTTTTTGGCAGCTGTCTGACAAGATAGCTAACTGGAGCATTCGTTTTAGACAAACTTTACTTCCCTTGCTGCATTCCGGAAAAATAAAGAATTATTTTATGGCTTTCATGCACAAGTTCAAATAAGTTTTAACTCAATTTTATGTATCGACCACAAAAGTCAAAGTAAAAATATAGTTGACAAGAAATAGTGCAAATATACAAAATTTGGTTCCCTTATTTTTTCTTGCTAAGTCATCAGTGATGCTAACAATCTTACCTTGTTCCTTTTTAACATAAGCTATCCGTTTTTCAGGGTAGCTAAAACTAAAACCTCTAGTTACGCCATTGCTGCCTCCTCGAGAATGTCTCGTTTATGCGCAAACTTTCTAGTTCCAAATGGCCTGCCTCTTTTATATAAGCTATCCGGCAGTTGTCCGGGTGGCAGTTGTCCTAGGTGGCAGTTGTTCTTGGTGACAGTTGTCCTACTAGGTGGCAGTTGTCCGGATGGCAGTTGTCATGGGTGGCAGTTGTCTTGGTAGGTGGCAGTTGTCCTACTAGGTGGCAGTTGTCCTACTAGGTGGCAGTTGCCCTGGATGGCAATCGTTGTCGGTGGCAGTTGTGCGGATGGCAGCTGTTCAGTGGAAGTTGTCCGTGTGTCAGTTGTTCAGGTAGCTGTTGTCCAGATACCCGGACACATTCGGCTCACAGCTACTATATCAGACAAATATAACGCCCCAAGTGCTAAATCGGACAAGTGTAATTCAAAAAGTGCTGATGTTGCAGTGCAGCAGCTGTAGCACTCAAGCGTGAACAGTTAATCGCATGACATCTTCCCAACCAATCAACGTTGCCTCTGCATTTACGCTTTTCAGTGGAGTTTAGGAATACTTCGTGAGTTATTTCTACCTGATTTTAGCACTTCACGTGTTATATCTTTCAGGTACAGCATTTTATTTGTTATAATTCTGCGATTTAGAACTTGGTGTGTTATATTTGTCTGATTTAGCGCTCTGTGAGCTCAGTGTATCCAATTCAGCAGTTGGTGTCTAAATGCCCGATATAACACGAAATTTACTTTTTTTTGCCCATGATTTTTCAGCAACGGCTCACATTTTATGTGTTACAGCTGTAAGTAGATGGCTTTCTCACGAAACTTACAAAAAAGTTTGATCACTGGATGGGTTTGCCATGTTTTAATTTGGTCCAACCACGAAAGGTACGAGACTGTGGCACATGGTACCTGTTAAAGTAAGCTTGTCGAGGAGATAGGATTGATCAAAATAGTTGTATGCCAACGGAATAAACCTACTGGCAGGTTTTATCAAGCGCTTGTCTCTTAATTATTGCATGGCAAAATACGCCGGGAAAAAGTGCAATGTATGGATGTAACTTCCGCCCTTGCATGAACAAATTTGACCTAAAAGCTTCATTGTTGTGTGCAATGCAGCTGGTATAGCAATATGCTCATAGGCAGTATGTGCATCATTTCCTGTTTCGGCCACTCACTGCACAGCAATAAAACCAACTTTTTTGTACATTTTTTACTTTAAGGTGGTCAACTCCTTTTTTCTCGTGGTCAGCAACATACAAAGAACGTGGAGGAAGAAGCGAGCTGGTAGTACCTGCAGGACTCCTGCAACCGCCTCTGTTTCGCGCTAATGGTCCAATGTAAGCATTCTTACGAAATTCATGTTTGCGAGCTAACGTCTGCGACTCCGTTGTGAGCTGAACCACCACTAAGCTGTTTACTAAAAATCAGTGATTGAAGAATTTTGTTGCTCAAATGACTATTTTACTGCAAAAAATTTCTTTAAGAAAAAGTTAAATAACTGCTTGAGACTACACAGGTATAACGAAACTTTTCCGCAGGTGTTTCCGGATTTGCACGCAAATAATTTTGCCCCATGGGCAGGAACACGATTTTACGATTTTCTGTGAGGATCTATGGCGATTGCTTGACGCGAAGCTTTTTTTCAGCAAACATTTTTAACCAAAGCAATTTTATTGCCTTTAATTTTATCTACCTGGTTGTACAAACCAAATTGCGCTAATTGATTTGTGTGTCACAATTTGGAACTTTAAAATTTATATCCCTGCTGTGTCTTTTGATTTGTGCTTAACTGCGAAGATGATGATAGTACCTGTTGCTTGACTTCACATGAACCCTTAAACCAGGTGTTCCTGACCTTTTTTACTCCCGCACCCCTAAAACATTTTGTTCTGGCTTTGCAACCCTACAGTCTATAGGCCTAATCGAGAACCCACTTTCAAACGTTTAGAAAGGAATTTTTAATTTTTAATACGTAACGAAAATCAAACATACGGACAAGAAAGGATGACACACATTAACACTTGAATACTGCATACTCTACAAAAATAATCACTTGCTTGAAATATGTCCAAAATAACAAGGCCAAGAGGCTGGCTTTCAAAAATTGGCTAAGGTATTTCAATTCAACTACCCTTTTGCTCCTGTTCCTTACTAATAATTTCGGGGGCCATGATACCCCAAAATTATTAGAACATATAGTCATTTTGTGCCTTGAGAAGCGGTATCCCAAACAAAATAGTGCTATTCGTCTAAAATCAAACATTTTGGCCACCCTCCCCAAATTTTGGGCTGGCTACGCTAGGGCATAGCTATGCATATATTTCTTGAGACTGAATACGATGGCAGATATAAGATGAAAATAAGACAGAACCGGGCGGTTTCTTTTAAGCACAGTTGCTTTACCGGACGCAGAACGATAATTAATTCATATCTGCAGGATTAAATAGCTTGCGAGTAAATTTTCCAACCACACCTTATCAAACATACTGCAAACAAATTTACAACACCCACGCTTTTTTCACAATGCGTTTTTCCATTTATATTCTTATGTCGATCTTGCTGTGACACTTGAATGTATTTCAATTTTACCTGGATCACAACATGTTTTTCAAAATGGCTACAAAAATGCGGCAAGCTTTGAAACGTTTGGGCCAGAAACAAGCTTTTAATTAATCTTTTCACAGCACGTTTTAAGAGCTTTAAAGCCTGTTTTCAAAAACCAGAATCGTGGTTTCTTACTCTATTCATATTTAATCAACTTAACTGCTGCCAACACTCCATAAAGATAAAAAACATGACTTTTTCTTATGGACCTTTTGTGACGGTCTTGCTCACTGTAGAACAAAAGTGATCAGTGCCACTGAATTGAGGTAACTGAAACTAACCAGCAGTCTGTCCAAGCTAGAAATTGGAACAAATGGGAACAAAGCCGCAATGACCAACACTTTGGTAATAAGAACAAATAATTTAAAAGAAAACATCAAAGCAAAGTTAAAGTATATTAGACGACAAACTTTTCCATCATTAAAAGATACGTACACTGCGACATGCCCACTTGTTTTTGATACGTCATCTTTACAGGGCCATCAACTTCGGTGCAATCGGTGCCACCATCGCTTACGAAGTTCTTCACGGATTTGAAAACTACTGGCGTAAGTTTGTAGTCTCGATGTTCTGCACGAAAATTTGCTGAGCTTCCCAAGGAGTTACATAAAACTGTATTTTCCAAAAAAATTTTGTAGTTAACTGTTTCCATTTGATGCTTGTGTTTGGACACGTACATATAAATGTTCGCCTCATGAAATGGTGTTCATTCAAAGAACAAATTTTGCAAATCGCTGACCCAATCAACAAAGTGATAATTTTGTTATGTTCGCATGGCAGCATCGATAAACGTCGTTCTTGTTCATTTTATTCGTTCAACGAATAAAAACTCTGTAGATTTGTTTAGCCTGCACGCCTGTACCACTTTACGATATTTCAACATTATTCATTGCTGTTTTGAACGAAGCAAACATATGAAAACATATTTTTATGCATTCATGACAAGGAGTCAAGCCGGGGGTTTATCAATGTGCAGTAATTCTCTACAGCAATTACGTGGTTAAAGACTTGAGACTTCCGGTGAGTTCTTAACGTAATTAATGTTTCTTTTTTGAATTTAAGTGCCTGCTCGAAGTTTGTTTTTTTTGTGTTAAATGCGAAGTCTAATCGAATGTTTCGGCTAACATAATTTCTGACCGCTTGTCGTGAATACCCCTTGGGCTGCAACCAAACTGGGGCAAACTGGGCAGTCGCCTCTTGCTGAATTAGTGAAAGTTGGAAATTTTTAGCTAAATGTCTAGTTTTTCGAAGTTTTTTTACGAAATTCCAGAAGTCTTTATCCTCAGAATAGTTCTGTATTTGGCCCAGTTACTTTCATTACAACTCAGGACTACAGGAGTTGCTAGTTTATAGGAGTCATGGTTGGCTTTACTAGAAGTCATTGTTAGTTTTGAATTCTGGCTTCAATGATGCTATATTGCTAATTCTAGGTGGATGGACATGGAACTTTAGCAGAGAACATTGCGGATATGGGAGGAATCAAACTAGCCAAAAAGGTAACTTCATGTTTGGTACCAAGTATTCTTACGACTACGAGCGCTGGTCTTAGAGTGTTTCGCGTCTGTTGATACTGTTTAGCAACTGCCTGCTCGGTAATGGTTTGCTAAATTGACAAATCATTGCCATGGCCGTTTGATGACATGAAAATTCGTCGATAGAATTACGCTGCAGGCTGCAGTACTGCTATTCGTCGACAACACGTTCTGCAGCTGCCCCGACAGAGTATACGGGGTGAATTTGCTTTTTGCCAAAATATATTGTTCCCAAACAGTCATGTCTACAGTTGTCTAGCAGCGGTAAATCACATAGTTCTCCGCTGAAAGGCATCATTTGCTGCCGTGTGATAAGCAGTTCAGCAGTAATATTAAAACATTCTTATGTCATTTGTGATTTTACAACCAAGGTCACTTTCCGGGAAAATGGTGTCACAGTTCAAGGAAAGTGTAAGGAACAAAAATATTAAGTGAAAAGGTAGTGAATTACAAATAGCTTTCCCTGAGTATAGTTGCGGACTGCGTATTAAACACGTGGATTTAAAAAACAAGGGAACATGTGATAAAACTCTTTACTCTGAAAATTAAAAGCTCCTTTGCAGCTTCTGTACCACACAGGCTTACGGTGCCTCTTTCTTGAAATGCAGTCTCTTGGCTAATGAGTGGTTTGCCACTGTGTATCATTCCCAGTCCAGTGGAGTTATTTCAAAGTTGCGCATATTTTAGCTGCTGGCAAGTGGCGTTTTTAACATTGTCTGTGCAATTGTCGAAAATAAATGCAAAAGTCGGGTATACAGTATCTCAGTCAGAATTATGCTAATTAAAAAAAGAATTTTCCACAATACTGGCACCAAAATCTTTTGTGAAACCAGAAAAAAATTAGGGTTCTTGAAAATTAGTTTCCGTTTTTACAGCTGCTCTGGAGCTGCCAGTTACACGAAATTATGGAGACATTCTGAAAAAAGCTGCTGCATATAGTTTCTAGGAACTTCATTTAAGCCGGAATAAAAAACGAAGTGGAAAGCATTCTCTGCTTGAATATGCAAAGCTTAAATTAATTATCTAGTACACGTTCTTATTTCACCCGCTCAGGTAACCAAAAAACTAGAAATCTTGGAATAGTATGTCAAAATGATTAAAAATTACTCGAAGCGTTTTAGGAGCACAGGTCGTTTTTCAACAACTGAGCAGGGCTGCAACCAGAGGGGGAACAATCGGGCAATTGCCCCCTGAAATTTTCACAAACGTATGTATTTGTTAGGTGCAGCAACAAGTTACATCATTTTGCCCCCCCTAAAATATCAGTTGTTTGCGGCCCTGCAACTGAGCAATTATTATTCTCCAGCTCAGCTGACCCAAAAACACGAACTTATTGCGTTCCGAAATGCTGTATATATATTTTTTAAAAAACAAACTTTTCCCTCCAAAATGTAGGAGGGACGCGTAATGAAGACATCAAAAAGGCAAGAAAAAATGCAGAAATTTCGCAAGTGGTTTTATTGGCGGTCGGTGAAAGATCAAAATTGTATTCTGCCCAAAGCTTGTGGTTCTGCATGCAAAGAAGCAAACTAAGTTGAGAAAGGAAATGTGTTACTTTTCGGGAATATTTTCTACTGTTTGTGCCAATAAGGGTCCTCCGGCCAAAACGGCAAAATTCCTTTTACAGGTTAAGTATGAACAACCGAGGTTGACCATGAGTCATGCGAGTCAACTCGACTTGTGTTATTAGCGAATCCCCCATGGGACGCTGTAACGAAGCTTGCTAGTCCTTCACAATGTCAAAGTTGTTTTTGCAAAAATGGCATTGGAGATGGAGACCCCACGCACGGCTTTTGTTTTTACATGTCAGGCATGCTCTGCCATCTTGGCAGTAACCCCATTACTCAAAAAATGCAAAACTCATGCGTATTTCGATAGGAATGCTCGACAGAGCGCTTAAAAATTCAGCTACTGAGGGTCTGAGGGAATCATCTAGTAGGTGTATTTTAAGTCTTTTCAAAATTTAGTTAAAAACTGCATTATGCTTATTGTCAGAAGATACCAGAGCAGGGTTTTGAAGTTCTCTCCAAAAATATGCGGTTAAAACTGGTCTGTAAGTAAATGTTTGGAACACGCATTTTTATAACTACGTATTTAGACTAAAGGAAGTTGGTTCTTTTTGTGGATTCACTTATTCTGGCCCGTTTAAGCAACTCAATCATTGTCATGATCTCTTTTTACGCCGGTCATTGCTATTCATTATATTCCTAGTTTCTTTTCTTCGATTTAGGAGCGACGGAATGGATTTTATAGAAAAGGGTACTGATCCAGTTCTACAACTGGCATCAATGCTTGTTCGATTGTGTAACGTTATCGGTGATCATAGAAGCTTCGAATGCCCACTCGCTGCGATTTAAATGGAGATATATTGTCAATACCACTCCACTGGTCCCAAAAGATGCAAGCTTCTCTGTGAAGCAAGCCTACAATAAAAAATCCCAATTTGCATAAAACAGGATTGCTAATAATTTTCAAACTACGGCTTTATGGATGTTGCGATTTTAATTCGTCAAATATCTTTAGTGTATGTTTATAAATTTTAAATCATTTTTGCTTTACAATGAAAACAAAATGCGGAATGCACACACCAACAACCACTGTTAGCGCAGTGAAAGATTTGTTATATCCTCTCTTAAAAATTACGGTGTTATTGCAATAATCTACACAAACCTTTCTCACCACACTACAGCAATATTTTCCTTTCCCGAAATGGCAGGTATGGCTGAGCAACGTTCAGAAAGAAAGTTTTAACGTCACGACTACAAGTAGTCAGGAAAAAGTTTGAGGAACAAAAATCTTCTGTGGTTTGAGAAAATATAGCTTTCCTTTGACATTTCCATTATTATTGCAAATTGACACTAACTTATCGCAAATTTCGAACATATCCTGAAAAAATGTTGGCAACATTTTAACTATAAGTATAAAACAAGGAAGGCGCTACACACCGAATCGATTGAGTACAACAAAGCAATTTCGGAATATTACCACACGGAAAATTTCGAATGTATAAACAACAGCCTAAACAATTATAAGAAGTTGAGCCAGCAAACTGAATTCAATGGAACAACTAAAATACTTTCATGCTGCGTCTGAAAAGACATGGGCGCGTGCTCTGTTTGGGAACAAGAAAACTATCCCTGAAAAAAATGAATGAAAGCATTGAACAAATTTTGTCACGCATATGTGGAGAAGGCTTTAAACGACACACAAAGCAAGGAACTAATTTGGAACCGACTTTATCAGTGATTGGCGTGCCCTGCTACGTTGGCAATAGCGCAGGATGTCATGCAGTTTCCACGTATTTAACGAAAAATTCAAATGCAGAGAAATTGTATATCCTTTGTATCTCATACACCCATTGTAAAAAAGTGGGGTTTCCACTTTCCGGACCACTGTTCAGCCACCCATACTTATATCCACTTCTATTATGTATTTTGTTACAGTATAAAAAATCAATGCTTAGGCTAATTAACGCCAACTAACATCTCTTTAATCGTGAGGCAGCAGTTTTATCATACCTGTGTGGACGGTAAGCAAATTCCAAGCTATTTGGGCGAAGAAACTATAAGATGGCTAATTTTCACAATAAATCAGTTAGCACGTATTGGGTTTCAAGTTTTTTTGCTCATCTGCAAGGCCCAGTCGTGAACGGATGTCATTAAATATGCAGGCTTTCGATTTGTGGACAGCAAGCAATCAAAAATCTGCACAGGTCAGTCAGCTGCTTCCCGGAGTCAACCTGACCAGCAGTCAAGCATTTTACGTTGCATTCGCCCAAAACTGGTGTAAAAAAGGAACTATTGGTGCACAGTTCGACCAATTACGAGGACAACATGCTCCAGAAAACTACAGGTAAAAAACAATTATTGATCGTCCGTGAAAACCCTACGTTATTGTCATCTTTACTTTCTTTCCAACTTTCAGGTAATGGATGCTTTTGACATGGGACCCTCTTTTTCCAAGATATGTCACTTTGTCTTTATGCCACTAAGTTACAGAAAACGGCATAATATACAAGACTAATGAAAAACTGATCTCTTGAACTACCATACAACTACACACTGTATGTGATGAATAGGTAATTCTATCAAACACAACCTGATTATCCTTGATAAAGGTTTAAGGCTGGTGACTGACATGACGTTACTGCTACAACTTGGGTCATGACCTTTACTTTGAAAAAGAAGTGGAATAGATTGGTCAAATTAAAATTACCGATTCTATTACTGTACTTGACATAAAAATACTGAAGCTTATTTTTACGGAGATCGTTTTTTCTATATGTGCAAGTGCTCCAAATCCATATTTCACATTTAAGGCAGTGGAAGCATTGCACAAGTTCTTTGACTTTTAAAAGCTCGACATGGATTGGAATTATTTTATTAATTCGTTACTTCACTTAAGTATCGTAGGTTACTCGTTTTCACTTGTACATTGTGCAAGAATAAACAATATTAGTTCTGCTATAACTATTTAGCAGAGTAATCTTTCGAAACAAAACCTCAGGCGTTCAGAAAGTTTGTTTGGCAAGCCACACAGCAAACCACGTGACTCGCGTGGTCAGTTTAGCAATAAACGCCTCAAATGCATAAATCTGCCATAAATTTTTGTCGCACGCTTCATTTAAACACGAGCCAACCATACGTTAAATGCTGTGTTGTGAAAATATGAACATTTTTATAAGTCGTAGGCTGTATTGGACCTTTCAGTGCTCTTTAAAATACTTTCTCAATTTATAGGAACGGAAAATTAATTCTGAAACAGATGAAAAAACAAGAGAAACTTTGGTGTAGTGTTTCAGCGTTTGGCATCTCCCCTGTGTTGTCTGTGCTCATCAATTAACACCTGCTCTGTGCTGCGCCATGATTAACCATTTTTGTGTTATTGTATTATTCGAGTACACTTGTGATATGGACCATGAGTCTGACGCAAAAATTAAAATTAAATAAATTAAAGATTTGCCTTTTCTCCATTGTCATACGTCAGGTTCAAATTGAATTCATCAAATGAGCTTCGCATGCACTCTCAGCATGCATGCTCTGGTAGGTATTGTTGTTGGACAAAAAACAACCAAGAGGTTGAAATTGTGCAACTTTCACTGATACTTGTGTACATGGCTATAGACGGCATTCACAATGACATACTGTTAGTTATGCGCAACCGCATTAGCTTGACTATGATTGTACCGTCTTTCAGGGTTATTGGAAGCTTGTCCCAGTTCGGTCAGTTTGCAGAAGATTTCATGTGTTCAGCTGGAAGTCAAATGAGACCCATTCATCCGTGCGTCATTTGGTGATTCACAGGAAGCTAAAAATTGGAATTTTGTGTTTCAACTACGGTCTGCATATTTGGAAGAAGAGTTTTTCAGCTCTGTTACCAGCTTTGAATCGTATTTCCACAGTGCACTGATGAAATACAGAGTAGATTGATCCCTTCTTTAAAGCGTTTCCGAAAACTTTAATTCACATGAAACTGAACGTTCTGAAGAATAAGAGTGATACAATAAATGATCCTTGTGCCCACTGTCATGCGCGGAAGTAAATGCAACTTTATTCCAGGTTTCCTCTTTTACGAAAACATAGTGTAAATATGTATTTTCACCAAAATAGCGTTTATGATTGTCACCGTTTATAGATAAGAATTGTTTCTATAAAACGAACACGTGGCGGTATCAAAAAAAGGGTTTTACCAAGCCGCAGTGGGCAACAGGTGGGTGTGCAAATTGCAAACTGAAAAGGCGGGGTTAGTTGTAAAGATTATACACCAGAATTAAAAAGGTAGGACCAAATCAAAATAAAACGGGTACTTAACGGCAAACCAATACTCATACAAATCTTTCACCGGGAACAGCTGCTAGTAGAAGCAGGGTAGTTACTTTGGCTTTTTTGAAGCCAGATTTTGAAATCCTGACTTTTGACGCACTCCGATGCTTTTAAAAATCGAAAACGGCCAGACAAAATCTTGCTTTTTCTGTTTTTTTTATGTTTTCTTCAGTCTAATAAAGAACGAATTTCCTCGCTAAGGTAATGTGGTCCAGTAACTGACCGTGTGACGTAAGTTATAACAGCTACCCTCACATAACAGTGGTAGTCTTCTAGTGGACACGTTTAATGACTCCTAATTGGCTTTTTCTGTGATTATGTCTGGCTTTTTGTGGTGAAGACAGGTTGGCAACCCTTACAAAACTTAACTTTACTCTATTTTCAAATTTAAATTAAAACCACACACATTGCGATTTGCTTCGTAACAAATGCTTGCCGATGTATTTTTCGAGAAATGTTGTCTAAACATGATAAAAAATCTCCTCTGATCAGGGCCGTTTAGTGGCTCTCAAGGTTTATCGCACCACACTTTGTTTTCTTATGATCCGTTTAGTGCAACTCACACTGCTTGTGCAATACTATCGCCAATAATTGCAGCTTACCTGGCAATAATTTTTGTGTTTATTGCTATTTCTAGAGCAGCGGTTCCCAGACCCCTGAGGGTTCGAAGCAAGATTTTCGGGGGTCCGAATTGCGATTTTCGAGGGTGAGGGTCATGTGTTCTTGGATGTACTTTTTTACAAAATAACCGAGATTTATGAAAGCTTGCAAACAGTGATGAAGTCTCAAGACTTGGCTCGGTCTCGAGACCCGTTTTTGCAAGTCTCGGTCACAAGCCTATTGCCTTGAGACTTTCAATACTGCAACGATATGGCTTAGGAAAACTTCTGTCATTCAACGTGTTTTCTGTCTACTGTACCTGCAGTTAGATGAATGCAGGTGAGTGAAATGCAAGAAATTCGAAAAAATTTCCATGTCGAAGTGGTGGTGACATTTTTTTTTAATTTTAGAATAAAATTCGGCATAATCCACAGATTTTTAAGTCTAGGTCTCGAAGTTTAGTTTTCGACTACATCTCTGCTTGCAAGTGCTACTACTCAAAAGAACATTATCCAGCCTAATTATTCAAACAAACGCTAAATTAACAATTTAAATTGCTACATGCGTGCATTGCTATTTCTGCTTCACGCTGTTGTTACCATGCTGAAGATGGCCGGTGATGCGATTGTAAGCACACTGTGACGTTTAAATATTTATGGTGAAATTATTGCGAGATTGTTGTTTGATGCTACAGAACTCTGGTGTTCAACCACGCAAAGTTATCAGGAATTGTGTACAAAAGCGCTGTCCATTCTAGTGCCCATTGCAACAGCATATTTGTGCGAATCTGGATTTCCTCTCTACGTCGTTTGAAAAACATGTATCGGAACCTATTTGAACTCCTCGAACCATTTGCATGTGGCTATTATCAGTAAATCTGTGCCAAGGTATGAGCGGATATTTTCAAGGAAGCAGCAACAAAAAGTCACTAGTTTTGTTTCTAATGAGTAGTAAGGTGTGAAAGTTAAACAGCACGACTGAGTGTTTTGCGTTGTGTTGTTAGTAGGCCTACGCGTTACGACTAGTAATTTCAAAACTGAAAATTCTGCAAAATCGGAATATTTATGTCATTTCTACATTTTTTATAAAACGAGGGGTGCGCACGTTACTTTATTTTATGAAATGGGTGCCAGCTTCAAAAAAGGTTGGGAATCTATGTTCTAGAGCAGCTTATGTCCGACCCGTGGGCAGCACGCGGCCCGGTTTAGATTTTCGCTGTAGTATAAGTAGCCTACATACTGAAAACCAAGCCCGTAACCAACTTGGGATACCGAGGGGACGAAGAGTTTTTTGGTAGAGGGCCAAATTTTTTAAACTATGTCCAATAGTTTTAAACAATGTCCAACCCATTTTTCCAGGGAAGATGAAAAGTCACGGGCCTGCTGACGACCTGTCCTTATTTTGATAAGTCTTTATTTTGACATTTTTGACGCAGGTGGTCCTCAGTGGCATTTTGTCACGTCTGTACTGCTTGCTGGAAGATTTCCAAATGTCCAATTACACTTGGTTACAACACTTTTTACTAATTTTCTGATTTTTACCTTTGTTCGACTGGCACTAAATTTTCCTATGAAATCACACTTTAAAGGGTGGTTAAAGGTGCGAAACAGTCGCTACCACCGCAATTAGCATTCGAACGCTTTCAGTAAATTACCTCAAACAAAAATTAGTTCGCTAAGATCAAAGTAAGCTATTCTAATGTGCAGCCCTCGTTAATATGTCATTCAGTGTGTGGACCTGGTTATGATATTGACATAACTTTTGGCTCAGTAAAAAATTTCCGTTGGATATAGCTGTTCTAGACCTTCCTTCCATTTAAAGGCTGTAGGTCAGCGATGACAAACTTTTGACTTAGCCGAAGGGTCACATTGGATTACAAAGCTTGACCGTGATCAAATCGATGGATTGTTTGTGTCAAGTGGAGGATGTAAACGTCACAGCATCACTGATTTTGTCGATTAGCGGTCAACAAGAGCGTAAACTACTTTGGATTGAAGTGCGAGACATACTATTGGTCTCCCTTTTCAGCCAATGCATCAAATCCCGCCGTTAATTATGTGGTGACAATTCTCAGGAGAGACCTGAGGTATTGGTCAGTTAATTTTGATCTGTGACAAGCTTCCCATGACGCTGAACGTTTGCTTACGCACGTAGGTCGAGCTAAACCAGGGGTTCCCAAACTGGGGTACATATACCCCTAGTGGGACATTTGCCTGTCTGAAGGGATACATTTAATGTTAGCAATAAAAGAGAAAATATGTTTGTTCATTTCAAATTATTTATACATATGAATTTGTCCGAATCATTTCATGCTACTAATGGGGTCAGACCAGGGGAGTATTGAGTCCATGCTTGTTTGTTGTATATTTAGATAATTTATCTACTGAACTAAACAACATTAAAGATGGGTGTTTTATTGCTGAAGTCTTATTGAACCACTTGATGTTCCCTGATGATATTTGTGTGTTTGATCCAAGTGTACGTGGGTTGCAAAGTATACTAGATGTGTGTCAGGCTTACGCAGAATTTCATGGAATTATTTTCAACTGCAGCAAAACTGTTTGTATGATGTCTAAGACTAAGACCGCAAAAATCACGGTCATCCGTTGCTGACACTGGGTGTACAAAGAGTAAAATCTGTTTCAAACTAGAAATATTTGGGGATTGTATTAGATATTGAGCTTTCAGATGACAAAGACATTCAGAGACAACTGCGATATCAATATTATGCAGTAATTCGGGCTTCTTATACCGATGTTCGAACGCAGTGAAAAATGTACTTTTTCGTTCCTTCTATAGGTCCATGTATGCATCATAATTAGTGTGATTTCAGGAATGCATGCAGAGATTGCGTGTGGCCTATAACTTTGGTTGCTGGGCTCTGTACAACCTGCCGTAGCGGTCGAGTGTTAGTAGTCATTAGGTTCAATGTAACATTCCTACCTTTGAGGCCTTATTGAAAAAAATGTGCAGGTCTACCTGTTTCTTGAACGATGTAAGAAGTCCAACAATGTATGGTTGCGCGCTTTGATGCGGTCAGATTGTTTATACCGGTATTCGCCCTTATCCTTTGAACGCTACAACCGCATTTTACTTTGTGACTAAGTGCCGGGATGTTGCAGTGCTAGTTTGATGGTGTGCGCAGGTTACAACGCATTTGTACTTCGCCAGTCCTTAGCCTGGGTTGGACTCTTTCTTAAACATGCTATCAAGTGTTACAGTTAGCGAACAACTATGTGAAGAAGGTGTCTGTAATGTAGTGTTCTACAAAGTGTTAGGGAACAAGTGTCTGTAATCCTTTGGTCCTACCACCACCGCCGTTACAAAATGTTCTGCGACTGTTATTATCAATCTATGTTGTGCAGATAGCGTGAGCTTGTGCTCTATTGACTTCGTGTCTGGTTCAAAGATTAAAATAAATATCAGTGAATATTACATTAAACAATCATGATATTAGTAAATATATTTTTGTTATCTTCCTCAGCCTTTTTGTCATAAGAAGTTTTAGGGGCATAAGCGTCGGAAGGGGGCCAAGGCTGCCCCAGGATTTTGAAAGTTGACATTTTCCCATCAAATTCTTTGATAAAAATATTGTTCTCTTAGTTTCGAGTGGTTAAAGTTTAATTTTGCCACTTGTAGCCCCTGCAAAAATATTTTTGGCCCACTACTGGAAAATCTATTGGCCCCTCCCTGGGAACAATCATTCCGGTGCTCATGTTTAGGGGTACATGCTCATCTATCGAAATGCTGGAGGGGTACATGGACAAAGTTTGGGAACCCCTGAGCTAAACAATGCCAATATCTTTAGTGACACCTTCCGGAGGTTTTTAAAATGCAATTTCGTTGTGACGCATAAAAAATGAATTAGCTCAAAGAGAAGTGAACTTCTCCATTCAAGCAGGGTCAAACTAAATATCGATCATTTCCAATTGCAGCTGCTGCTGTTTGTCTGGTGACAGGGAACGGGCCACCAGCTAAAGTGGCGACAGCTAAATTTTGACTCGAAATTTGAAAACCGAGTGATTTCTTTGTGAGGTCAACCAGTGACGTGTTGTAGTGCTTCACGTTTCGGATGTCTTCCTTCAGTGTGGCACAAATGGGGAAGATGAGCGAATGACTTGTTTGGAATTTGCCTGAATAAAAGCAGTTTAGATTTGAAAACTTGCACTTTTGTAGGCCTACATGTCAAGCACAAAACCAGGGCAGGTGCGGAAACCCATAGAGCTATGCGTGCGGGTTCAAATTGGCGTGAGATAAGAAATTTTTTGTGCGGGTAACAGGGTCACTTCGCAAAAAGCTGATATCATACGTCGCTTGCTGGCTCGGGAAACAGCTTGCGAACAGCCACCTTAGCCCTGGTCCATTCAATAGCAGAGTACTGCGCTCTCGCCTGGTACCGCAGTGTTCACACCCGCCATAGACCTTGTCATCGGCGCATTGCGAACTGTGACTGGATACCTTCGCCCCACACCACGGCTGTGGAGCCGGAGCGATTTTGGATGACTGGAGCTGGAACCAAAAGACTTCAGATAGTGAAGCTGGAGCCGGAAATTTGGATTCCGGCTCCACAGCCTTGTTCTGCGCTAGCGGACGATCTTCCTACCTGCGGAGCTTCGTCGCAAACGAGTCACACTGTCTATAGCACACCGTGAGTGGAGCCTGGACACCTTCTCCACTCAGCTCTCACCCATTGGAACGGGCGGCATCTCAAATCGAGACGCCCATTCGTACCTGCCGCACAACTCATCAGTTTGTCTGACGACAATAGAAGTGTGGCGCTCTGGGCGGACCAATGGAATGCGGAGTGTTTGGACAACACTACGGAACCCCGTACTTTCATTACCGACATCGGCACACTCCCTCCTGGAATGGCAACGTGGGTCCGGGTTAACCCCCTTCGCCCCGTACAGGACGCTTCCGTTCCTGTATGCACAAATGGGGTATGGCCCCTTCTGCGGCTTGTGAATGCAGCGTAGAGGAACAGACCGTTGACCATGTTCTCCTTCACTGTCCAACCCATCGACCTCCCTATGAAGAGCATGTCCTGACGGTTCTGAATGACGAGACAATGAATGGCTGCTCAAAACCTGCTCCGAGTGCGCGGCCTTGCAGTGCGTAAGAACTCGCTCCCACGATGAAGAAGAAAACCCAGAGCATGTAAAAAGTTACATGAGCAAGAAACTCAAGGCTACAGAGAGCTTGCGGTACAAGGGTTTGGCAACATTCTCCAGTGGTGGCGAGACCACAAACTGGAGCTTCCTGATCTCAGTGATCCAGCAAGTAATACGTCTGTGTAATGGCAACTAGCGCCGCTAGTGAACGAGTATTTGGTACGGCTAGAAACATGTTATGAATAGCAGAAGAGCAAATGCAGATTTCGTCAGTGAAAGACATACTCTTTCACCAGCGCTTTTTATAACTAAGAACAAATCAAGCAAGGTTGACCAAAAGGTTTAACATTTTTACCTTACAGTGTTTTAAGAGCTTCTGTTGGCTTTGAAATGAACCACTGAATAAATTGTCACTAGCGATGAAACAGAGAAGATCCAAAAACATGCGCACCGTTTAGCCTTTCCGATCCGGTTTTTGCGCTTCGCCAACCGCCGAAATACTCAACAGGATCCTTTCGAAAAAAGTCGGATCGGGCCGTTCTGGGGGGAAAATTAGGGGATCCAAAAGTGTAGATCAGAAATATTGACTTCAAGATCAAGGTTTGGGGTCCAGAGAACAAATTACAGGGGTTAGTGACTTGTTCAGTGGCTTAAAATGTTCTAGAAGCTATTCTGAACCTTTAGAGACCTTTGATTAGCCTGCTAGCCTAAGGGGTTGAGGAGTTATGGCCAATAATAGACCCTGAAAACTGTTCAGCCACCTAGTGGATATTTTGATTTTATTCCTAAATAAAATTTTCCTGTCAATATTTTAGCTTGAACTTGGCGGGATGTTGTAAAACACCCAAATGCACCTTTTCTGCAAGTTCGGTGGGGTTGGTGGGTGCTGGCTGTCAGGAAAGTGGCTTGAACCTCAAAATAACCGCGAAATCCGTGGTTTTTGCCCCCTTGGACCCCCCACCGAAAGACGTATCAACTTATTGATCATCATTGCAAAGATAAGGTCTTCGAAAATATTTTTTATGCAGAAAGTTTGTTTCCAACGTGTTTGATTTAGTCTCTGAGGCCTACTGAATGGACGCAACTAGGTTTTGTAGCCTATGCGAAAAACGTTTTTTCGGCGAAAATGACGTTACAGGTGGGCGCGACCTATCTCAAAATGTGCGGTGCTGTCTTGCGGATCCAGTGATACCTTCGATGACTTTCTAGCTCAATTCGTTCAGAAGCTATGGTCGCTCAAAGGTTCACCGGCCACTATAGTGGCCGACGCGGGCGTTAAAGGGTTTTACGGAAACAAACCCCTTCACAGAACAGAGCTAAACACAACGCGACGCCCGACACTTCCTGTAGTTTGCAGATGACTTCTCTCGAAAGCCGCTTGATGCATTGTTGAGCTTCGAAGTTAAAAAGCGTAGAGCCGCTGCTCGCTTGGCGGCAGTAGAACGTGCAAACCTTCTGAAGCATTTGCAGCATAAATAAATTGAAGTGTGTCGGGAACAAACGGACTCACCACTGTACATTTGGTGTTAGCACTTTTCAACGGAATTTTAGGAGGGAATGACCTGCCTTGAACTTTTTATGGATCAAACGCACAGCACAGAGAGGTAGTGAAAATTGCCTACGACAGGAAATGAAAAATTACAAAAAACAACGTCTGATTTCTATCATATAGTCCTTTCAGGGATGTATGGCGTGAGAAAACTTCACACACAATATTACTCTTAAAATATGTTTGAAACGGAAATACAAATTTCTACACAACTTTAGTAATATTATTATTGATGTAGGCATGCATAAAACAACTGACTAGTGTTTCGATCACATTTCCAAGGAGTAAATATTGTAAGTTCAGTTTAGGTCTGAAAGTTATGGGTTTGTGATGCTGGAAAACCGGTCCCAATCGGATCTTGTCAAAAGTCCACATCAACGCGGTTCTTCCTCCTGTTCCAGCATCCTGCTGCACTCATCGTAATCTTTTGCAGAATTGTTTCTATTACATCGCTTTGCCCTTAAGGCGTTATGATTAAGCGGCGTTGCTTTCATGTCCCGACTAATTCTCGATACCGCTTCAATGTACACTTGGGAGAGTTTCAACTTTTAGTTTGTTAAGCGGCAAGATTTGTGGAAACGGCCTTTCTGTCACTTTGAAAATGGAAGAAAGTTGATCTTCTCCTTGATATCTTTCCTGAACGCGAGCTACGCGTCTCTCCTCTGAAAACAGCTCATTATTGAGTAAGAGCAACTGCGAAGATGCGTCAGTCGTCGATCACCATGGAAACGTCCGCATCTTCGCTGTCATTCAGTTGGTCCATCTCGTATGCGACGATGTGCCGTTTATCGGAGCCCAACTGCGAATAAACAAGAAAAGGACGTATTTCCAGCAGAAAACTTGAGTGATTCGCTGCAAAAATTTTAGCTCACCACACAGGCGATTTTTCGAGCTCCCGATGAAACCACTCTCGTCGCTTCCATCGACCGAATAGTGCAAAAATGCTCCACGCAGCATGACGCATCGCGAAGGCACAACAATTCAAGATTTCTTCCAACACCATCCAGTGGCTTACCGTGTTCCTTTACTTCTTCCGCTAGTAGTGCCAGAGACACCTACAGCACAGAAGCGACAAATTCCAGTGTGTTGTTGCATTCTTTTCATAAAAATAATTCTCATGCAGATTGTTTTTGTCACAGTTGACATTAAATTTTAATCCACGCTTTAAAAGTTTTGACTTGCATACCATTCATCTTATCAAACAATCTGGAGCTGCGATTCAAACAAGTTTATATAAGTTCAATTTTTTCGTAAAACAACCGTGAAAAATAAGCGGCTTCCTTCGCAAAACTAACTATTTTTAAAAATTCCAATCGGTCACGACCAAGTACTGACATAAACAACGTAACATAAGTCTGTCGATCATTGGCGAGGCTTCGCAGACAACGTGGTGATGCTGCTGTGGATCCAATCAGTAAGTAAATACTACAGTCAGCAAAAAAAAAACAGGCGTTTTGTGATGATCTCAAGCGATTCCCCGTTGCACTCGCTGAACGGGACCTTATCCAGTGCAGAAACATTGACAATGCACGACTGAGCACAAACCAACAGCAGCTTGAGGTTTGTGCATCACTTCACCTCACTAACTTACCTGGGTGAGTTCAGTACAACTTCTGCTCTCACTGAATAAAACGACGGTTAACAGCGATTCGTTGTATTCGTAGAAATCGCACACCCTGTAGACGCCTTCCCGACTTCCGCTTTCAGGCTGGTGGCCCTGGTCTGAAGGTGTAAGTGACGTGGTGAAGTTTAACCGGACTGCGCGTGGAACTCTGAAAAGGCACCGATGTTCAGCAGCGACTGACGCGAACAAACACATTGTTCTGAACAATTTACGCGTAACCTGATTATGGATGGCTCTGCCGAAAGCGGACAAGTTGCGTTTGCAACTTTGCACCCGAAAATTAGGTACGGAGGCAAGCACCTTCACACAACGTTACGTGGAGAGCTTTCAGATGGCCAGTTATTTCACTTCAAGTACATAACCAGACGAAAAGAGCGCATTGTGTTTTATCATCAGCAGCCTCAATGCCTTCCACTGAAAGACGTGCAAGTGCGAAAACTACAACAAATGTCGGTGACGCTGGTCATGGGCGTTGGAAGGATTTTTTTCCAGAGGTGGCAATAATGGATTTTTCCAGGGGTAGCCAAAAGGATCTTTCCAGCGGGAGCCAACAGGGGGAAATTTCATTTTACCCACTGGAAAGTAAGAGAACAACCATTTTTCGCTAAAAATTTTATAGGGAAATATCAAATGTCAAAATATAGGTGGGTCTGGGCCTCCCATTGAACCCCCTTTCGGACGCCCATGGTGCTGGTGTTTCCATGTCACTGACCATCTAACGATTACAGACATGTTATCTTACAAACGCTCGAGATATGGTGCAGATTTTGCATATATACTATCAGGCTATTACCAACTCTACAAAACGTTGCGAATTCGTCTGCTGAATGAACACAAATCGGTTATCCAGTGGATTACACTTAGGTACCACGCATAGTATGAGTAAAAACATCGGCTTTGGGAACAGGTATAACAATGGAACTTACGGTCGGTGTGACAAGAATTTAACATTATTTCCTGTACGCGCCCACGTTAGATTTTACAGGTCATCACCGGAAGAACGTTCAATTCTAAATTTATAAAATTACTGAGGAACGCATTAAAAATTAGGAAACCTCAGCTTTGTCGAAACGTATTTTCAAAGGCCAAGACCCCCAAGCATGACAACATGCAGGTTTGTTCCGGGATCGCAAACCCTTTTCCAGGTAACAACTGAAAATAACACTGTCATCACAATGAAATGCGGAGCTGCAGTCCACAACTTATGTTTCACGAAGCAACTTCATAAAACTAGTCACAGCAGCAGATTATTCCCAACGATAGGCTCACAACAGAGGTAAAAGTAAAACCTACTCTTTGGAGGTCGATGTTCGGATCAGCATCAGATCCGTGCATGGCACATCAGCCAGTGTTATCAACCAGTAGAGCTCTTCGTTAACACAGTCTGCAAAAATAAGTTCTTGTGATTGCTTGTGACGAAACAAACAGCGCGCAACGCCTCGTTTCCCAGCAACTGCTCGTACAGTAGCGGTGGTCGCATCTCGGGTCGCCAAAGACTGCAGCGTTCACTACGGTTACGGATTACGGAAGCCGGTTATGGATTAACTGATCAGCCAACATTATGTCATTCTCGACAGCAACTTCCAAAATCAACAATATCGCAACAATATCGTAGTTTTCGCACAAAAAGAAGAAAATAGTAGAGGACAAAATGATGTACTTCAACATCTGCAGTCAAAAACAAAGTGACATTCAGTGGAGTACCAAGAAAATGTTGTTCAAGTAAATTGCAGCTTCACGATGAGTTTTTTGTTGCCACTCAGTGGACATATTCAAAAAGTAGCAAAACCAAACGAAATAAACGTTTTCTTACTGGAACTGTCAAAAGAAAAAAACCTCACACATCAATACATCACATCTGCAGTAGTTCTACAGACAACAATACCTTCGTCAAATCGCCACTGCACGACTCGAGGATTGGATGCAGACGATATTGCCGCGATCTTTTCGTTTAAAATCACATCAGATGCTGCAATCGCCACCTGCAAGTTGCGACTGGGCGGTAATTGAGAAAAGTCACTTTGTGTTCGAAAATCAAGCAATAAATTAATGCGAACTTGTGCAGAAGCGCACGAAACCTCTTGCGAAAAATTATGAAATAAAAAATAAAACACATTGCAGCGACTGCCAGCTTATTGCCTCAACAAAGCATGTGATGCAATGGCGCGGTAGAAACGAGTCTTTATGGTCACTGATACAATCGTCATGACTCGAAAGCTTTCGTTCAAAAAAGGTACCTGCGAACAGTTTATGAGAGAGCCCATCGTTCGCCTAACGCCGTCGAAAAGTTGTCGCAGAGATTCTTTCGGTCTCGGATGCAGTATCAGTGGATTGTGAGCGAGGCAAGGAGTGGCATTCACCAGTCTGTGCCATTCGTTACTGTCAATACCGATCGGCGTCACTAAGGGTGCATCTTGGAGGTACTGATCTGCGAAATACTTCTTTAAGGACGTCGGCTGAATTCTGGCAACACGTTTACGAAACAAAGCATTTAGCCCAACCACCTCGAAAAGTAGCACACGTAAGTCTCGCTCCTAGTGTTTCTATCACGTTGACTGGTTGGCGGCAGTCAATGACGGTATTAGTTCGAAATGTGCCTTTTGTCGGAAGACCGTGGCTGACACTGAGCTGTTGAAGACCGGTAGACCAACCTCGCGACTTCAAAGAACGCTGGGTGTGTCACCCTTGAGACATTTGTGGCCTCGTTTACTTTGGCTTACGTGCACATCGTACGTCACATGCTGCGGGTGAAAAACCGCCTCTGACGAACCGGACGCCCCTTTACCTGACGTTTGCCATGATCATGGGAGGGCAGTTGACACCCTCGCGTCCAAATGCACTGATGTGAAGACCTTCCACGATAAACACGTCGCCAACAACACAGCATGCGACAGTTTTGGGCAGTAGCGCAACGTCACCACCATTCTATTCTGAGCCATGACAACAACAGAAATACGCGCATACTGCGGATCATGAAGTAATGTCACAAATTCGTGAATTTTTCACAGTTGATATTCTGCCCAGAGAGCTACATCGTAACGGAAACTTTTTTAATGAAATTCACTGCTTGCGACTCATCACCCCTATGCCAGACTAAAACCACAACCGCAACTGTTTCAAACTAAACACTACAAAAAAACACTAGAAAGTGACAAAAGGGTTCATAACAATTTTAAAACACACAGAACTTACAAACTTTATTTAGATTAAAATGTTTCTCTTGGCCCGATTTCTTTAACTGCTCGTGTTCGTGGATGAAAGAGTCCATTATGAAGTCAGCAACAAACTCGAGTTCCAATTGTGACAACTGCAAAAACACACAGCACATATATTTCTTCCAAGGAAGACGTCATGGAACCGCAGTCAAATGAGTTGAAGCATATCTGTCACATCAACCAAACGACCACACTGCTATTTCTAATGACGAAGATCTTGCCGTTGTGGAAAAAATAGCTGTTTTACACTAGTTTGTTGACCTTTTTGGCACTTTAAAGCCCAGGGTTTTTTTTAAGGAAAATGTTAGGAACCCGGTTTGGATCTGTAGGGACCCGATGATAATTTTCTCTGATTCTTGGGACCCGAATTGAAATTCTAGGGACCCGAATCGGATCCCTAAAACGCCTTAAAAAACTGTTAAAGCCACACCTGCTTCTGAGAGTGTTAAACTGGTTAAATTCGTCTTCAGAATAATACAAGCAGTGAATGCGTGAAAGATCATCACGCTTAATTACGTATTTAATTACGTATCGCTATTACAGTGGAAAGTGTCAAATCATGAAGTATCTCTGTTATGTATTACATCGTTAGGTTTTTGTTGCGTTCACAGAAACTGGTCTCATCAAACCAGTGTATGAAGTTGTGGGATGCCAACAAAACAAATGCATTTCCGTTCTCACGCATGTATTAACGAGTTCTTTTCCGCAAAGCATGATTGCGCGACTGGTTCTCAACCTGCTTAAATGTCGTGACACTATTGCGATGTTGCAGTGGTCTAGAGCTTTTGACGCATTTCCTCTTTGGCGTTCACGAACATTTTTAATGTATAAAAACAGTAAATGTTTAACGTGACCAATTCAAACCGTTTTCTTCTGGTGGCTTGTCCTTGCCTGCAACGCATTTTACTTCAATTTACCATATAACCGCTTTGCACATATTACATTTTATATCAAGAGTAAAAGACTTTTACTAATTTTATACACTGTTCCCTTTACACTGAAAGCAGCTTCGTCCTTGCGAGGTCTGCAGCCTAGATGACCATTGGTCCTTCGCAGCCTCCAACTTCCTCATGCATTCTATACATCGATGTACTTGGAAGTCATTGCAGTTCTTCATTTAATGATCATGATGGCGTCATTCATGCGTGTGTCTTAAAAGCTTGTATTTGATCAAAGTACAGTGAATGCAATAGTGCCACCAAGCGTATACTCTCTACCACCGCAATGTATATATCCTTGTGTTCCTTCGTGTATTCGTGTTTTTTCTCTTTGCTGCGATGCATGTTAAAAGTCTAGCGTTTTGCATGTGGGAGTGAAGAAGTTACACAATACAATAGGTTCGCTTACACGATGCACTAAGTCTTATTGCTTTGTTAAAATGCTCTATCGTAGTAGCAAACCTGTTCATTTCGTACACATCAGAACACAACCTGACCTTGCTGACTTTGACCGCGGCGTGTTCACCACGTATCAAACGAACACTGTAGCATAGCCAGTGGAAAAAGAGCTTAAAACTCCTCAGGTTATCTCCGATCACTCTGAAATGAAAGAATGTGTGAAAGTCATCACGAGCAAAACTACAAACAACGGGATAAAATCGTCAGCTTACAGAAAGCGTCAAAGATTTCATTTTTTATCAGAAGGGTTGTGGTCAAGCAGCAGGTTATGAAGAGAAAAAGGTTGCGCCATGAAATATGGTATTTCATTTTCACTTTGCTAAGGTCTGAGGGTAGCAACATAAACCAACTTTAGAAGGGCGGCATCTGCAAAGGGAGGTAATCCCAAAAGCTGCGATACGGATAAATATATATGAGCCAAATAGTTACCACCAATGCAAGACACTGAGGAGCGCACGCTGTGCGCCAAAAGTTGCGAAAGAGGGCAAATTAAGCATTACAACCTGGCAGAAATTACACCGCCTGATGTCACTGATTTTACAAAGCGCAAGAACTTTAGATTTAACATTTTGACGCGGTCGCAATGGAAAGGTTTTTTAGAGTGACGTCTCTGGCTGCACAAGCAAAAAGTGACAATGCGCTGTAAATAATGTCGCTAACCCAAACGTTCAGTTACTCTTTCCGTAAGAGTTAGGTGCACACGCACGTAACTGTTAGAAAGCTCTGAGCGCACATTTTACTGCAGTTCGTAAGTCTGCAAAGGACAAAAAACATAAAATTCAATCCTTGTTCAGCAAACTCACTTTTGCATCTCCACTGCTTTGAGAATGAGCGTGCCAACCAGGACTATTGCATCGTTTATACGCGATTCTTCAAACAACCTTACTGTACCTGGAATGGTCGGTGAACACAAGCCCTGCAAATCGTCACCACGTAAAAAATTGACAAGCGCATAAGATTTTGCTTCCTCGGTGTGAACAAAAAGCCCAGACGCATTTTCTTATTTTTGATCAGATTTTAGCTCTTCCCATCTAACGGTAAAAAGTAACCAACACAACGCAAAAAGTATCTTATCATTCAACAAAGGTTATCGGCACCTTTAGTTCTGCTAGATGGTAATAAAGATTGTCAGCAGCAAGTTGAAAATTGACAGCAAGCAGTTGTTGTATGGAAGTGTAAGAGGCTTCGATGAGAGTTCCAAGAGCATTGATTCCTTTTTCTGATATTGAACGCAGAAGCAGGTCCTCCAGAACATCACTGTTACAGACAAGACATTTTCTACCGCACCACAACTGGTAGGAAAATATTCAGTGACAAAGTTAAATCAGAGCAAAATCATTGACCCTTGTTATCCTGAGGACATCGTTCACCAAGCAACAGAAAAGCTTTAGCAAAACCAATTTGTTTTAATCGAAATTAAGTCTTTCTCATGTGCTTCTGCGCTTCTGATACGCTTGGTGTTGGAAGTGATGATGCCGATGCGATAAACTGCTGGGTTTCGCTTTGCGGAAAACACTGGTACAAATATATTTGTATTCCACTAGCGTTGGCATGTGTTGCAACATGTCGTATTCCGCAAAATACTAAAGAAAAAATGCAAAACCATCGATTTATAGATGCAGACCATAAACACAAAAAATTTTTTAAATTAAAAAACACAATACTTGAAAAATTATTTTGGAAGTCGAAGGGGCAACGTTAATTTCATCGTTTTTTGTAGATCTATGATTTGAACTCTAAAACTACATCTTTAGGTTTCGTTCCCTGAGCTCTAGGGCCAAACAAAACAATTGTTTATTTTGACATAAAATTAAACATCTGGGGCAAGTTAAGGTAAAAATTTACGTAATGTGGGATGTTGAGGAAAAATGCGTTTTCGAATTAGCCTATGCACAGGTGTAATAAAAATGTTTTGTCTATACCGCATTAACAATTCTAATTCGGAATACTTTTATGGAATATTTATGTTACAGCCATCTCTTTGCATTAAGTCTTCACAGGGAGAGTTAACCTCAACAAGGGAAAATGGGTTCAGACATACTTGTGCGGTTCGAGTTTAGGTAAAAACTTGTTGGCAACCACTTATCTCCAGACAAATACCACAAAAAGCACAGTGTGTTGCGTAAAATTTCCAACTCGCGAACACTAGGAAATAAACTTAGGTGCGACAATCCCTGCAACTTCAAACTAAAACCTGGCTGCATTAAATCTACAAACACGGCAAAGTTGCTGTACATTCTATAACACCACAATTTGCTCGAAATTAAATCATGAAAATAGCGTGATTTGTCAAGACAACTTACACGTTTTTTTGTAACGTTCAACCCTTTTCATTCTGGAGAGCAACCCTTAAGCACAAACAGATAACCTACACGGGATCCTTACCTTGGCTTTCCCCACATCAGCATGTGCATAAATTCGTCTCCGATCGTGGCGGGAAGGCTTTTGTTTAGTAAATATTTTGTCATTTTCGTTTCCATCTCCTGCATCACAATACAAACAGAAATACTCCAGTTAAAAAAAAACAGGGCGGACTTTGTCCCGCCTGCATTCCACAAAGACTTTTAGAAGATAACGTGATTGAACTTCAAGCTGCCTCTGACAAGGCTCGTTCGATTGATGATGCGCAATCGTATACTTCATCATCTGTTGCTGTTTCTGGAAACCAGTGTCTATCTGTTAATCCACCCGGCTTCGATCAACATGCATTTGTTAACGAACCGAAATGACTGGCAACGAAAACACAGCAGCGTTTCTTTTGCGGTGCCATTGGCGCCTGCGATGAAATTGTCCAGCTGAGAATTGTGTCTGTTACAAATGCGGCAAAAGGGAAATTTTGCCAGAGTGTGCCGCTCGTTGCAACGACCGCTTCAACAACCCCGAGATGCGTCAATTGATAAGATTTAAAGCTCGCAACCCCGTGGCCGTTCCCCGAGTCTGCCGATATAAAGGCTAATGTGCATGTATTTATGAATGGAGCTCTGGCCAAACGACTTTCGACACTGGCGGCAAAAGCAATCATATCGCTTTAAGCTTCAACCGGCAGGCACATCTAGGCATTTGCTCAGCTTAAGTTAAACTGTATAAAACAGG
>Ga0210059_1000758_pt1 | contig 44185 bp, 20 predicted proteins | sample Ectturendosymbi2_FD_188042 | JGI IMG/M metagenome (GOLD analysis project Ga0210059, IMG submission 188042) | Ecteinascidia turbinata endosymbiont from Florida, USA - Sample 2 (SPAdes) (version 2) | ecosystem: Host-associated > Tunicates > Ascidians > Unclassified | place: Key West, Florida... | reverse complement strand
TCTCCACGTTTCGCGTGGTCTTTGTCTCAGGCGATCACGTGGTTTGCAACAGACCATAACGTGCAGCGGAAAAAGTAAACTCTAGTTAGTTCGGGCGGGACAGTGAAAAAGTTTACACTACAGTTGCGGTACAATAAACTATTCAGCTTCCAAGCTGAATCATGCAAGGAGATGGGAGCAGAACCAGGCAGGAGATTCCTCATACAGCCGGCTGCAAAGCTAGAGTCTGTAATTGTTGCTTTCGATAAGAAGAGACGAATCCCAGCCGCTGGTGCTTCCACTGAAGTGAAGTGGACATCAATTAAAAAACTTTGAGAGACAAGGAATAACTTACGAACTGTTGCTTGAAATTTTTAGCATGAAAAAACTGAATTGTTTATTGTAAAACTAAGACCACGCGAAACGCGGAGAGTATGTTTTGTCAGTCAGAAGTGCCTATAATGGCCGTTGTGATCTGTGTTCGTTGAACAGTTTTGTGGCTGTGTTTAGTGGAGGAGTTACAATTGTGCTCAAATTTTGTAATCTTTGATTTATGTAATCTTGAGTTCTGATCTTAGCAACAGCACGTAATTTTTTCTTTTTGTTTCATATGTCGACTTTTGCGCAGGACTGAAGATGTGTAACACACGAAACTAGTTTCCTTATGCAATAAATTGCGATTGATTCGCTTGGTGTGGGTCACTGTTGTGGCTTTACAAATATTGCTGAATGATACGTACAAGCTAAATCATTGCAAGGAGATGGGAGCAGAACCAGGCAGGAGATTCCTCATACAGCCGGCTGCAAAGCTAGAGCCTGTAATTGTATTTATCTCTGAATGTCATTGTCCTGCTTCAGTACGGCATGAACTAATACACCAAGATATCTGACTAGTTTTGCAAACTTAACACGTACACCATTAAGAGCAATATCTGGTGTTGCATATTTTTTATACTTTGTAGTAGCAAAAACCATTCTGACTGTCTTGCTAGAATTAGAAATAATTTAGTGCTGAGTAGCATAATCACAAGAAATAATCAGATGTGATTAAAGATCACTGACACTGGATCCAAACTCACATCAAAAGTAAACAGTTTGTGATTCACAATGACATTTCCCATGTAGTGAATCCCACATTGGCTGATCCCAGCTGGACTAAGAGTTCTTCAAGGTTAACAGCAATTATGTACGGACTCAGAACTCTGTCTTGGCTTTCTGCATTGGCTGCAAAGATCTGTAAGGCAAGTGGCCCAATTTACTTGTATCATCTGATTTCAATACCAACTCACATTCTTACTATGCACATGGGTACATTGCACTTGATTAGTTTTGTTAAGAGCAGGTTTTGACTGAGATTTTTGAAAGCACCTTGCAATTGCAAATTGGTTGCTGGAATGCACTTGCCTTCTGCCATTCAAAATGTGATTTGTCAATCTTTGTACTACTAAAATTAATGTTTTTATGGCATCTAATCATCTTGCATTCTCAACCACACTTTTGTGAGAAAGTTGCTTTTGCAACTACTTGCAACTGCTCATGCGCTTTCAAAGCTGGTTTGTTCCAAAGGAACAAAGGTTGATATTTTAACACTGTTGTTCTTTCACAAGGCTTTAAAGTTTTGGTATTTATTTAGAGCGTCGCTTGACTTTGTGCACTGTTGATGGAATTGGTGAAAATGCCAGAACACTTACCAGGCTCAATACTCCTGCAAGCTCCATGAAAAAAATTAAGGTAGAGTTAAATAGAATCCATGGATTATACAAAAATGGTAACAACTAATAATAATATTGTGAATGTATTGCCTGTGACAGTAAATTTGAAGGCTGTTGGAATTTCAATGTTGCTTTACTTTGTTTTTGATTTCAAATGGATTCATATACCGCACGTCAGGTAGCATGCATCATAATGAACAGTGGTAGTTAACATGCACATTTTTATACTTGTTTGAACTAGATTGAAGAACACATCACCCTAGAACAATTGCACAGAATTAAAACAGCATTTGAGGTAATTTCATAAATATGTTGTGAACTGATCTTCTTAAAACATTATCTTTAATTTTCTGTTGTTGAAACTTCAATGTAATTTTTCATAATCACGTCACTGTGTTTCAACAGCAACTGTTTTATCAAAAATTTGTAACCAAGTTTTTATTTATAAGAGTTTTGGTTCTCAGTTGAGCCATGCTAATACCTCAAGTTTAGCACTTTTTAGTGAGTTTGTTAGCTATTTTTAGTGTATTAGGAAAACGTTTTGACTTTTCAATTGTAGATAGAATGTTGCTCCAATGTTTCTTAATGTTTGTCTTAATCGTTTATGGATGTAACTAGTTTCTGTTAAGGAAGCAGATACAGATGGAAGTGGAACTCTTGATATTGATGAGTTTAAGACAGTTGTCAAAAATTGCCTTGATGTCAAGGGAAGGGTAAGAAAATTCTGCTTTTAGTATGCTGTAGTTGTACCTTGCATCATGTTTCTGTAAAAATTAAGCCTACAGTAATCAAAAAATAAGACACAGTATGATTTTTCAGGAAAACTGTAATGTAAGCTCTATCTCAAATTATCTCCACTCAAGGTCATAGTCAGATGAAAGAAACTTGTAGCCTTTGTGGTAACAATTTATGAAATTGAAATCACTGTAAATGGGTGTTTGAGTAAATTGTAGTGCATTTGTAGTTAATGTAGACTTTTGTACTTCTTATGAAAAATTAAGAACGTCACTGAAAAATTATATCATTTCAGGTAGAAAATTAATGTAAGGTTTCATTTACATTTCCTGAGAAATACTCTTATTCAGGGCTTTTTTAAGGAAAATGTTAGGTACCTGGTATGGATCTTTAGGGACCCAATTTATCTGATTCTAGGGACCTGATTTTCTCTGATTTTAAGGACCTGATAATAATTTTCTCTGATTCTAGGGACCCAAATCGGGTCCCTAAAACGCCCTTAAAAAAACATGCTCTTATTACATATGAGTTTCAAGAGATTAAGAGCTGGAATCTCAGTGTTTAAAAATTTTACATCTTTGTTGTGTAATATGTAAAAAGTCATTCTTTCTTGCAGAATGAAGAACAAATTGTTGCCCTATTCATGAAAATCGACTCATCATCCGATGGAGAAATCGATTGGGTATGTTTAGCTTTGTTCTGAAATTGACCTGTGTGTAGTTGAGTACTTTTTGTAGGTAGGTTTATTCATATATTTTTGTGACTCCAACTACCAAGTAACAGAAATGCAATGAATAGAATAATGTCACAGGGAAGAACTGTTAATTACATGTTAATAAAATAATAAAAACATTGAGGACTTAGGAATTATGCAAACTGGTGTTAACTACATATTTTAAACACAAAGGGTTAGTGAAAGAGCTTATGGTCAAATACCCAGCCACCCTCATTTTGTTATAAATCAACACTAAATTGAAGACATTTCAAGTGAAGAGGAACACTGATGTGATAAAATATAATAATTTGAACATTAGATAGAAGTTGGTAACTAAGTACAACATCAGTAAACAGAGGGGGAATAGCATGGTGAAAAGCAAGAGTACTACAGAAACAGGCACTAATACAAAGTAACACAAAAATGGAACAAACACACAAATGAAGCATTAACTGGCATATCGGCAAAAACTATGCATTTTTATATTGTTTTCCAAATGAAGAAGATGAAAGAGACTTCAAGTTTTCAGGAATTTTAGACCAAAGTTTGAGGTCAATGCACATTTAAGAAAGCTGACCCAAAGATGTTTCCAATTCCGGTGATGTTTTCATTCTGGGTAAATGGTATTTTTGCGAAGAACGAAGCCTTGTTTGATAGTTGTGTACTTACGTAATTTTTAAAAAGTAATTGTTAAAGTGCTCAGGCGGTTCACAGTTTTCAAAAGACTACATAAATTAGGCAACTGATAATTTAAATGAATCAGGAAGTTCAAATTTTCAGTATATACAGTGGAGGATATCCGTTTTAGTTTTTTTATATTTAAGGGCTCTTACAGATTTATTCCGCAATCTAATTTGAAGAAGTAACGTAGTTTTGTTGTATCTTCCCCAACTATGTATTGAGTAAAATGGATGAGAACGAAAAATAGAAAATTGAACGAATCTTAGAACTGAAATGTTGGCATAGTGTTTTAATTTGAACAAATTTCCACATGATTTAGAGAGTTTTGTTACCAACTTTTCTATCTGAGGTTTCCTATTAAGTTTATCATCAAGCATAATGCAAGATATTGTAAGTTACTTTGTTTTGATATTGGTTGATTACTATTAGTATATGACGTGTAGTCTTGCTTCTTCGGGATTCGGGCCAATATTATTGCTTTTTGCCACTTTAGTGGCCACAAATGCAAAACATACATCATTAAAACGTATGCAATTGATTTGCATATTTTATCGCCATAACTATGCAAACATAAGTGCAGATGTTAGCCGACACGTTGGAAACGTATCATATACATTAATGCAGTTCTAGAATAAACCTCAACAGCAAGTATGATTTTAATTTTACGCTATAATTACAGCAGTCGTATTCTTTTTAAACGTTGTGTTTCCAAGTATTTGGTTGGTTTTTATTTGAAACAAGCAGTCCTAACCGCTTTTTATTCAATGGATTAGCATGCAACTTTATTCACTCGTTTTCGTCAAGGATGAGTTCTGCACGTACATGCAATTGGAATATGCTGAAAAGGAAGACGCCATGCTTCGCGCAAAGCGAGTTGAATTCGTTCTTCCTGCTTTTTCATCACCTACACCACATAACAGAGCTCCCGTACTGCGAATTATTTCTGTGGCTGCTGATTCGTCGTATTTGTGTGCCGGGCAGGTTCGTTCACTCGTTTTAGCGTGCATGCTAAGTTATATTTTCGCCGGTACCAAGCTTTCTTTGAAAAACGTTTTGATTCATGCTGCTTTGTTATTTGGAGTCGAGAAGGAGCGGAACTTTATGCTTTTTGTATTTGTCATGCGAAGACCAATGGTGAATGCCATGTTGGTGTCCCGGCCAATCCAAAAAGAAGATCATTAACTATGCCGCGCAAGGAGTATATTTTTTCGTGGTCCATTAGTTCCTTCCAGATAGCGCTCATTTTACGTTCCTTCCGTTTTTTATCTGTGTTTATAGCACGTGGGACCATAGGCGCAGCCAGGGGGGCCAAAGAGACCATGTTCCCCAAAAATTTTTTAGAAAATACAGTCATTTTGTGCTTTGAGGGGCGTTTTTCTAAGCAAAATAGTGTTATTCGCTTAAAATCAAGCATTTTGCCCGCCCAAATTTTTGGACTGGCTACTCCACTGCGTGGCACTTATACTAGGATTTACGTTTAGCTTGAGTTGAAAAGATTTACTTCTTGATGGCGTTAAACAAAAAGAAAGGTGTAAAATTATATGATTTGTTTATCCTGTTTCCTTTTTAACCTTCCGTTTCTTTGCTTCAAACGTTTATGACAGCGAATTATCATGCTGAACTGATCAGCTCATGAACTTTTTAAGTTGTCGAAGGGTATTGTACGTGGCTTCACTACTCATGAGGATTGCGTTTATCCTCAATTGGTAGCAGGTTCGCAATATAAAAACATAAGTTTCTCGTCTTTTGCGACAACCAGTTTCATTTTTACTACCTTTCCGACAAACTGCTTATCTTTTGTATATGAGCTGCGTGTATATTGCTTGGATTGGAGTAAAAGAAAACATTATATTTTGGTTGTTGCTGTCACATTTTTCCTTATTACCAAGATATACGTAACCACACTCACGCAGAGAATTTCCAAGCTCTCGTAAACGTGTTTTACAAATTCCCCAAGTTAAATGTTCGTGACAGCCAAAGGAGTAGTCACGTCAACACTTTTCCACGAAAAGAAAGTATAGGGAAAGAATCAACCACGTGTGCAAATAAACCTCAAATGAACGCAATAACATTTAGGAACCAATACATGTTTTCCTATACAGCACAGTTTTTTCACTAAGTTACAGTATCTGCTAACGTTTGGCTTTGTTTAAAAACTGTTTGTTGCTGCAAGTTTCCCTGCTGTGGCTGTGTGTTGTTTACGAATAGTCGCTCTCGTTTGTCTGAATCAGTCAAGCTATGTTGGCTTAAATCGATCGGTGGAATATAACAAAAGAAAATACGGCTTCTTGTATCGATTTCATGTTGGTACTACACATATCTGAAAAGGATACACAACTTCTAGAATTTCCCGCCTTTATTGCCTCTCGTGACTAGAAGAGCCTTAAACGCTATATTAATCACTTTTTCATTCGTGTGTGGCGTGAATTCGTTTTCATCAAACCGATCTTTTTGTTCTGATGACTATATAAGGTGAACGTTCTACTTGAAACAGTCGTAGGCAGTTTAGCTTTGTTGTTTACTTGCATACTCTGTCAAGCGATTGTCCGTTCACATTCACGTTATATTGCACATTTTGGGTTTCAGGATTTTATGGACGGTAAATTATGCTGAGTTTGACATTGGTTGAACGGTCTGCAAATGTTGAAAAGTTTTCTGAGAAATTATTTGAATGATTGGCTGGCTTGAGTTTGTTGCTTACCTAAAAATCTTTCATATTTACAGATATTGCAAGCTTGCCCACTAAAAGGGATGCTTTCCATTTGCACTTTATTGTTCTTACATATGAATCATAACAAATTTTATTTTGCTGCAGCAAATAACTCAGTGAACATCATCACGCGATCATGACAGTACCAGGTGGCTTCGCAAAATCTCCCACTGATCAGAACACTCGTTGATTAATCAACAGAACGAAATCAAATAAACTACCAGAGTACTGCCTATCGAAAGGAACCCTTTACCAGGAAATAATCAGACACTAAGAACTTACAGAGTATATATTTCTCCTACTAAGTAGGCATCATTAGCTCTTATTCAAATAGAAAGCTTACCAGATTAGACGCACCATGCTTCCCAGGTGGAGCAACTGAAGACAGAGTTATTCTCTGAAAGCACAGTCCCAAGCGCAAGTGTTTTTTTCTGTTCTTTTTGCACCTGAGGAGCATGAAGGTTCGCAGACAACGGTAACGTCATAGAGCATTTATTGAACAATGCCTGCTGTCACAAAGCTTACAATGTATTTTGCACAAGTCAAATACTTCGAAACAACATCATGAAGGGCACAGATTGTTTTGCAGACTTCCATTATTCAGAGAATGAAATTTCATTTTACCAACTCGAATAAGTTATAATGGTTTTATTGGAGTTTCTGATTGGGAAACTCCAATAAAACCATTTTAACCATTCCGTCCTCGGAAGGATTTTTTTCAGGGGGAGGACACTAGGGATTTTTCCAATTGTTTTCTGGGGGGGAGCTAAAAGTGGTGAACTTTGTTATTTCCCACTCGAAATTAAGAACACAACCTTTAAAATTTAAAAAATTTCAGAATTTTAAAAATTCACTGAAGGGGGCCTTGCCCCTCTGCCCACCCCTTCCGACGCCCATGTCCTTTCGTCCCAGTACAAACATAAACACAACTTCGTTGTTATTGTGTCCTACCTTCAGATATTTTCGGTATTACATTTATTTTCATTCTGGTTACTCGATATGTATATCTGTTTTTGAAACAACGGAGTTCTCCGATAGTTAGTATCTATTTTGCTGTTTTATATAATTGCAGTTCAAGCAGAAACGAATAGTTGCAGTCTCATATTTGCTCAGAGACTGTGTTACGGCCTATGATCAATCTTAATTTTCTTTTATGAATACATTTCTGCTTAAATTCTTGCGGCACATTACAGAGGCATTGCAACAGCGGATAGTTTAATTGCGATGGGAAGAAAATTTACTTGCCATCAGATTTTAGTCGGTTGTTGTATGGATGTTTTCTTTCAAAAATGTCATGATGCATTCTTACCTTTTTCTATTATTGTATGATAGTTTCTTTAAAATTAAAATCCTTTTATTTGCATTTTTCGTTACTCTGCTTTCAATTTTTTTTTATTTCTTGAACAGCAAAATAGATATTAGCCTTTGCTTGGCAACCTGCTATGCCTAAATCCATCACGATTCGTCAGTTGTTTTTTGATATTATAAATTGAACTGAGGAACAACTTCGAAATTCAGTACGTGATTTTGAGTTTAGGCATAGCAGGTTGCAGTGCGTGAATCAAGCGCAGAGTCAATTTCTGAGTTGTGTTTTATCTCAGGACGGAATACTCACGTTTTGGTCTTCGAATTTAAAGCTTCGAAGAACGAAATGCATTCTCGAATGCATTCCTGCTGAAAGACCAGCTTATGTCAACAAGCCTTCGATTGTAAGTTGCCGCTTGGTCTGCGCTGTTTGCCACAATGTTGCATGTGCATTGTGCAATCTGTAAGCGAATTGTTCGAAGGTAGGATGCAATGACGCAGTGTTGCATTTGTTGCCATGCTGTACAGCAGATTTAAATTTTAAAAATGCGTAGCAAAGCTCATTGAATTGCGCAGAAGTTTTTTCAAATTCAAATGGAGAAACTTGACTTAATCGCATGCATTTCGTACACTCCTGGTATGGGGTTTGGCATCAAGCAGGCAAGGCATGCGTTGCAAAACATATGGTACACGACACCGGGCTTATAGGCACAACGTTTTTACTTCAGAACCACAAAATATGGGACACATGCTTTCATGAAAAAGATGTTGTCGTTTACAGTTGATGTAGAATGTTTCCTGTATTCTCGTGCTGTAGTTACCGCAAAATATTTGACCGTAGTACTCGTTGCCGGTGTGCTTGAAATGGCAACACCAAAGTGTTCCTGTCATAGCGGAGATTTTCAATTTGTTTCTACACACGTTTCTACACTTGTTAACGTAAAAAGAACCAACTCGAGCAAGAAGCAAGAGGACTTCAAATCCCCTTCAACTTGCCATTGCGTTATGATTTATCAAATTAGTAACATATAACTTAGTCGTAGAAAACTGCTAGTTCGGCAAACTTCGTATGCCACGAATGCCATTCTCGAAAAGAACGTCCTGTCCGGCCCGAATATGTCACACCCGAGACTCGAGAAGCTTTTCTAGCAAAGTGTAGAGACGTGTTTGGATTTGAAGCAGTCTCTCATTTGTAGGTTTTAACTAATTACGAAAAGATTATCTTTCGCATCGGCCTTGTTTCAACCTATTTAACATTTTAAGGATTGAAAATCACTATATCAGTGTCTCAACTTTAGTTTGACTTCTCGTCCTGATTAAGATTTTCAGCGTAAAGACAGTTTATTAGACATATTCTGATAATCACAACATGTAGTAATAATACGTGTCACTTGCGTTCATAAAATTTGAAAATCGTTGTATATAGCAGGCGCCGTGAGTTATTGTAATAGCGTTGATGTATGGACAAAGAACATTGCAATGATAGCTGACACTTTTAACTGTCATGATTATTCACATTTCATGACGCATGCAGTTTTGTCGCGTTTGTAGACCAAGTACAGTGTTGGTCTCTATGGCGTGCTGTGTTCGTTTGGTCAGCTGTTGTGTTGTTGGTACTCAAAGTTACGAATGGCACAGAACTACATGTCGCTTTCTTCGCATGTTCAACCCGAATTCATTCCGCCGCAAACAAAGCTCTTCTCTCTGCAATTACCACAAAGCCCCTTAGCTGTAAACAGAATGCTACATGTTGATGTCAACTTTCGGTATCAGTCACTCGCCGCAGTACGCTGTGTTCAATCACTCCGAACTCGCAATGCTCTTGTAATGTTGTGACGCAAATATCTTATTGTAAATTGCATTGTTTGCCTTTCAGTGGGTCACTGACGTCGCGTTGATACCTAATCACGGTAAACTGCTGGTTGGTACGGGAGAGCGCGAACTTCATTTCTACGACGTAATATCGTTCGAGTTTTGCTGCCAGATCATCGGTCTTGACGCAGTTCCTTTGCGAATGGACTTGAAGCAAATCGACGAGGACCAGTGCTTGATTGTTTACGGAGACGATCAGGTCTGTTTCATTTACGATCGCAGTGATTGGTCTGCCGGTCTGCTTTTCGTCACGCGAATCGTGGAACGCTGGTTGTAGTTTGTCACCTCCCAGGCAGTTCGCTCCAGCCACAACGATTTATTCACCTCTGAATTTTTTCGCCCCGTTGCTGCTTACTGCGAGCGCCTTGATGGTGCGAACCTCGCAAAAGCAGTGCAGCCACATTACTAACGTTTTACTTCGCAGGGGTGTGTGAGTATAATGATGTTTGACTGCATTGGCGAAACCTTGCGGACCTGGAAGAAAGTGCCGAAAGTCAATGGTGTGCCAACTGTTACTATGCATGACGTAGCCAACGGTTCGGGAACGTCGTTTGTGAAGTGGAAAATTCACGAGGATTGGGTCACCGAAGTAAGATGACAACGACTGTCCTTAGTCTGTGAGCAAACCGTGCAGTAAAGTTGCACAACCACGTTCACATATCGCCGCATATTTTTTTTCAGTTGCGATACTTTCACGAACTTCGGTCTGTGGTTTCCTCCTGCAACCACACAGCAACGGCTCTGGTGCGAGGTGAGTGCTAACAATTGCAAATTAGGGATTGAAAATGCGTGTTAATGACCCCGATGTTTTAATCCAGGCATCTCTAAACTACGGCCTTCGAAGTCATTCCACACGGACGCAAAGGCATTTTGTCAATAATGAAAAAATAATATATATACAAAACATTTGTTGATTTTGTAGAATGTAACATATCCCGAAACAATCACATTACGTAAGATATCCGACCCTCGAACTGTTGCATAACAGCCTGTGTACTGTATGTGGCACTCTGACAAAAAAGTTGGGAGACCCCTGTTTCAGTAGATCGAGAGGCTATGAAAAGAAAGAGAACTTGCTGCATTCATGAGGCTTCAGCCTGCTTTGTAAGTTCAACGCGATGCCTGCCAACGTGCTGGAAACGCATAAGAAGCTTTTTATCAGCGTTTCCATACAAGCGTTTCTTTGTTTTTTTTTGTGCAATGCAGTTGCATTCTTTGTTGCAGGCTGCACGACCGCCAGCACAGCTCTTGATCGCCTGAAACCATCAACCGCACGAACAAACACTTCCTCCCCGTCACAATCCCAGCAGATCCACAGGCGTAAAACTCAATCTGTGATCGGACAGAAAAGGCAGAAAACCGACCAGTCTGTTTTCAGCGTTTACAAGGGAGTGAAGACTTTCGACTTCTCTCCGCAGACCAACATCATGGCAAGCGGAGGTGAAATCAGACCGTCCGTTGGAGTTTTACTAACCGACCATTTTTCGATCTATGTTTATTCTACTCGCACCAGGAATGGATCGGATTGTTCGTTTGTGGAATCCTTACGTCACACAGAAGCCGATCGGTTTGCTTCGCGGGCACAGCTCGCCAATTCTCTTCATTTCAGTCGCCGGTGATGACGGCCGGATATTCAGCATATCCGCAGATAGATGCGTGAAAGTTAGTAATTGCTGCTTTTAATGTCTGCATGTTTGTGGCCGCCATTCTCAGACATGGATGAGATGCTTTTTTCGTTGACTTCTTTGTTGGCCGTTATTTTGCGACATGGATGAGACGCTTTTTGTAATTGACTTTTTTGGGTAAGATAACTTTTTCAGAAAAAAAAGTTTTTCACCTTGTAAACCGCGATTTTGTTTTGTTTAGCGGACCAATTCGAAACGCTTTTTGTTAAACAATTACATATTTAACAAATGTATTATTACCGATTTTCAAGTTTTCAACTACAGCGAAGGATTAAACCGCGCATTGACTATGTTGATCTCAGTACCAAATTATTTTTAGATTGATAACCATCATCTTTCGCTGTTTGCTGAACAAAAACTTTGATCTGTATCGTTTTTTGTCGAACAGTGCAGTGCAAACTGCATTTTCTTGAACAGCGGCACACGCTGATACGTGAATTTGCTTTTATCGCTTTTTTTTCACACTTTTACCTGCGTCACTAGTGCAAAGAAGCAATCGCCTCTACCGCCTTCGTAACTCAACTCTAACCCGTATTCGACGCCTTGCCAAAAAATGTGACCTCAATGCAACTAGTGGAAAACATTCAACTTGATGGTCTAATAAAATAATACTTTTTCACAAATTGTCAGCAATGTTATGTGACGCATCAGAGGCATGGGCGTCGGAAGGACTTTTTCCAGGGAGGGGCAATAGTGGATTTTTTCAGGAGCGGCCAAAATGATTATTTCCAAGGGGGAAAAAGTGGTCGAAACTAATAGAACAACCTTTTCTGCTTAAAGTTTAATACGGAAATACCAAATTTCAAAATCCAGGGGACAAGACCCCCTGCCACCCCTTCCGACGCCCAATGGTCAGAGGTTGGATATTTTGTGAAGGTTATTTCGCGGCGCGTCGCATCGTGAACAGGTCGAAGCACTTCACGAAGATCCTTCCTGCGCTCTTTTTGCCACTAATCTGCACTGCGGCATAGGCTGCAATCATTGGACTGTAGTCTTTGCATGTTTGCGGGTTTTACTGCGCCACTCCTTTGTCGGTGTTGCGAGGTTAGCGGAAGTCTCACGCCGTTAAAGGACCGCAAACCATGGTCTTCGTCTGGTCATAACTTTCCGACCGATAGAGTTAGAGAGCTGTTCCAATCCTCTAAGCAGAAAGTCTCCTAGGTTCGATTTTTGAAAAGTCGGGTACTTTTGGGTTTGAACTTTTTTGGCGTGACGTCACGACTGGGGAGGTTAAGCGACTTTGGGGTCAGGGCCTGAGAAAAAGTTCAAGTGGCAATTAAATTTTTGTTTTAAAATAAACTAGGCAAAAATCCGCATGTTTAGAGCCCTTGATTGGCCATCAAGCGTTAGTGGTTTGCAACTTATGGCCAAAAAACGATATTTTTGGAAATTCCAATCATTTAGATTTTGCCAAAAATGTCGTTTTTTTGCCGTAACTTGCAAACCACTACCGCTAGAAGGCCAATCAAGGGCTCTAAAGATGCAGATGTTTTGACTAGTTTATTTTAAAAAAAACAAAGGTAAATTGGCATTTTAACTTTTTTCTCAGGACCAGAAAACGTCACCCCAAAATCCATTGACCTCCGCCAGTTGTAACTTCACACCAAAAAGCGTTCAAACCCGGAAGTTCCAGGATTTTTTTAAATCGAACCTAGGAGACTTTCTGTTTCTTTAGAGGGTTTGAGCAGGTCTCTAACTCTATCGGTTGTAAAGTTATGACTAAACAAAGTGCTAGCCACAAATGTGGCCTTGCGGTCCTTTGAAGGTTCTCCAACTTTGCTGTCGAGCTACATTCTCAGCTATGTGGCGATTCGCTGTCACCAAATCTGTTTTTGTCATATCATTTTTGGACTCTCATCTTCCCAAGTAATTGTGCGCCCACCGTCGAATTGGCGTTGCCACAGAGGCTCCTACGAGTCCACTGTCCACCGTTTCTGTTTACAGGTTTGGGATTTGATCGAACAAAATTGCCTGAAGACTGTGAACCCGAAGCTGCATAAAATACATGGAGAAATAGCCACGTGCACTTACGCCCATCACTGCCATACAATAGCCATATTTACAGAAAAGCTGTCCCTGCTTCAGCTTGCTAAAAGGTAAATTGTGCCTTATTTAAACAAATCGCAGTTTTGTGTCAGTTACTTGAATGACTTCACTTTTGTTGGTTTCTGACCTCACGTGTACACTGCTGTTCCCCGACGAACGATGTTCTTTCATTGCACTGCTGTTCCCCTTTTGAAAAATTTTTACCGTCGAGTTATAAACCACTACGTTCATCGCAGGTTACACCGTAGACCCGATATAAAGCGGAATCGGATATAACGCGGTTTGAGTATGGACCCCGATTTCGTATGTTATTACGTTACGTAATTTGTTACGTAATAATATACCTCGCTATAACGCGGTCTAATGTTGTGGATCCTGACATCCGCGTTATATCGGGTCTGCAGTGTACCAGTATGACTTTTGCGAGCGCGTAAATTTCCGTTTGTGCAAATGCAAGACATTTTTGCAAAACGGTGAACAAAGCGCATAAGTTAACATTGTAGTCTGCATTTTAGCTCATTTTTCTGCTCATTACTTCGCTTTAAACTGTTTCTTCCGAGGACCTCTCACGAACTGCAGTTGCGGGCATATCCAACCTTAATAATGTCTTTGTAAAAGTATGTCCTTCACGCAGGGATTCTGGCATGCAGCCGGTGATAGCGTCGCGACTGAGACTGTGAGTCGAGTGGCCAAACGAGTTGCTATTCAGTGCAGTTTGCTCTGTGTTGCAGTGACGACTTCTAGTACATTTCTTGTATATATCTTTTTGGTAATGGTGTAAAACTACGGTTGTCAAAGTGAGGTCTTAGAAATCTGTTTCTTGGCATTGGCTTGTGTAGTGTTCTTTCTTAACATACCAACAGTGGCGTAACTAGAGGGGGGAAGAGGGGCGAATTGCCCCCCGGATAAGCTAAATGTAGCAACCGGGCTCCCACTTAGTTTATATTTCGATTTTAGTATTCTTGTGGTTTTCAGTAGGTTTTTGCGTTTTTCGGAGTATTTTTCTTTTATTTAATGTTTTACTATAGCCATCCAGTACATCCGTATTCACCATCATTTCTCACGTTTTTTTCTGAGTGTTGGTCAGTGGGCCCCCTGCAGTGGCCAGTAGGCCCCTTTCAGCTGAGTTTCCACCTTGGCTCAAACCTCTAGTTACGCCACTGCACACCAGGGCTTTCCAATCACTTATATTTTTTTACTTAGCTACGGTTTTTTAAGACTGTAAAATATTGTTGATGTTAATTATTTAAATCTTGCTGCATTTCCCATAGCTTGCGTTGGAGTTTTGGAATCTGCTACGAAAAATGTTTTGCCTTATGGTAAACTGGCCAGGTACAGTTTGCGCAAAAGGTCAGTGTTTCTCAACCAGGGATCCACGGAAATCTCAGAATGTAAACCTTAGTGCTACATCATGTTTTTGTTGTTCCGTATATCATTATTACCCCTTCTTTGGCCAGACATTGTATCTGGTACACTGGTTTGGCGAGAACTGATGCAATTTTTCAGTACTTCCATTGTTGCTTTAACATTTTATATGGGATTGTTTCTTTGGCCAGACATTGTACTTCAACACAGGGTTGCAAAAGTGAGGTCGCGCCGCGCGACCAAAAACTTGGAGTGCGCGAACGGGATTTGCAGCGACGTATCAGTGCCTAGTTTATAGTTTTAAGTGCAAAATTATGGCAGAGCTTATATGTGTGCGCTACCAAAAATTCCTGCGCGCTTCTAAAATTAACAGAAAATTTTGCAACCCTGACTTAACACAATGATTTGACGAGAGCATTGATCAGAGCCGTGACTGTTACGTCTTAAGACGCAAGGTTTTGTTATAGTTCCAAAAGTACGGTTCGAAGCTGTTCATGCATGTAATCTAGCAGCTATCAGCTCAAGCTACTTCCAGTCTAACTATTTTGTTTCAATCTTAGTGCCAGTTTAGTTTATGCAGACTAATATTTTGTCAGTCAAACTAAAACTGGCATTTATTGCATTTGTGTTAAGAAGTATTTTTCCTTGCAATTTTAATGTAGCTTTTCCGTAAACTTATCCAATACTGCAGCATTACGTGTTTGGTTTGGCGGAACAAGGGGTTCAGGTGGTCACGATGTTTCAAGGTTGTCCACAATACAAGGGCACCCCACTATTTTACTGCATTTTAGTTTTTTGTTTTAGAATACATCATCTTCAAAATTATGCTGAGTCCCTAACCTTGTTGATAATAAACAAGCTAATTTTCATCTCAATTCTTGGTAAACGATGCATGGAGTAGCTGCAAATTATTGTTGTGAACAGTTCAGCCAAAAATATCGAAAAGCATATTATTATTTTCGACCTTTCGACTTAGCCATAAGCCATCTTCAGGAAAAAATAATAAAATACACGGTACAGAAAAGTTAACGAGCAGTTTGAAGGCTTTGTGCTGTATTACGTATTAAAGATCGTTATGTGTTAAATCAGTGCTTTTGACACTTTTTTTCGTTACCTCATGCCAATAAATTCTGGATTTGGCCGCGGCACACCTCACGAAGGCGAAAAATTATTCTTTACAAACTTTGCAACGGAAGCTACTGTGATGTAACATACAATAATTTGACGAACACTTTACATTTTCAGTCAACTGTGATGTCATATATGTCCATTTTTAAATTTTTAAGGATGTTGTGTTTTGTTGTTTTCGAACAGCGGGTGAGCATCACAGTAAAACAACTACGTTAAGGATGAAAGTTTAAATGCAAAACAATGCAGCATGGACCAAAAATTTTGCAAGCATTTTGCCGAAGCATGAAGCTTTCGTACACCTGTCTTTTTCGAGGCACACTGTTTGGGAAACCCTACGTTAAACAAGAGCAGCGGAGTAGATGAGATGAGGCATCCATGTTGTGATCCGCTTGGTGTTCCGGGGTTACAGGAGACTCGAGCAGAAGTTTTGTTGACCTTCGATGGTTTCCCAATATTTCTGGTTGTTTAAAATTAAATCAGTGCGTGGGATTGACCAGCAAATGTTTACATACTCTGGAGTGTTTACCGACCTGATGTTCACTGCTTCGGGTCACATCGTTTGGCAAATCAAACCAATCGTTGTTTGGCGCTGCGTAGATGATATGTTTGCTGCTTTCAATGACATGAGTGTACTGGACATTTTCTTTAATGCTCTCTGCAGCGTACGTAAAACACCAGTTTTACCAAAGAATTGGAGTGTGGCAATTCCCTCGCTTACCCTGCTTGATGTCCTGATCGAAAAAAGCCAGACCGCAATACAAACGTATTGTATAAACCGACTCATTCAGACTCTATTCTCATTGGATAAGTTTTATTCCTAACAACCAAAAAAGAAACATCGTTAGCGGAATACTTGACAGAGCCGCAGTTTATATTGAAAGTGGATCAACATCGTGCGAACCAGAAAAAGCGGTAAAGCGTGACTGCGCTGCAGAGTATCAAATCCATTAAAACCGAGTTCGTGTGTTACATCCGGCAACTGTCACCACCCTGTTTTCCCTGATTTTTCTGTTATCCTCAAAAACAATGTTTTTGCTCCAACAATTCACAAAATTTTCCCCGTTTGCTTGATTGTGAAAAATGTCGCAGAGATATGGTGGTGGCCGCAATCCAGACCTTCCGTCTCCTACGTCTACTATGACTGGTACCAGTTAGTTTCAATCCATTATGTACATTACTTTTCGAGAGGTATAGTTTCAGTCTGACCATTCTAGCAATGATTTTTATTGTTACAGGATTTTTATTGTTACAAACTGATAAACAATTTTATTTAGGTTTTGCGTATTCTGTGATAAACGGTTTGCACGTGAAGAGCATATTCTTTTGATAGAAAAATCGCTGCTTGTCATAATACGCTTTTTCAGTTGCTGTAACACAAGGCGTTTTTGAGTGATACGTCAGAAAGTATCGCGTGGCATATGATCAAAGCGAAAATATGACATGCAAAGGCAGTATGAAGGACACCTCAGTTTGCCTGCAAATGGAAGAGACAAATCTGCTCATAAGGAATGAATTACAACGTGACAGCTGAAAAATAACTTGTGATGCGACAAATATCACAGAAAATCCGATCTTCGCATCGCTGTTAACCTTGGTGCAAGGCAGATCAGTGCAAACAGTTTTCCTGTTATTGTATATGAGCAGTGGCGTAGCCAGCCCAAAAATTTAGGGGGGGTCAAAGTGTGTGATTTTAGGGGAATAACACTATTTTGTTTGGAAAAACGCCTCTCAAAGCACAAAATGACTATATTTTCCAAAAATTTGGGGGGCATGGCCCCTTTGCCCCCCCCCTTGCTACGCCTATGTATATGAGGAGACAATTTACTCATTTTATGTGTAGTGTATTTTAACTTCTAAACCTTTGCCGTGTTTGCTGTGCGTTGCTTTGCCGATGGGAATGTTGCTTTGTGGTGCTGCTGTGTTTGTTGCGCTCGCATGATGAGAATGCTGTTGTGGAGTTCTGCGTTTGGAATACACTTTATTCTGAAATATGTTTGCATGTTGTTGCAACGCAGACCCAAATTAGCCGGAGAAATGTCTGTCACTCACAACGAGGCGGTTATGTGCTGTGCTCACAATCCGAACTTTGGTCACGTGATCACATGCTCGGAAAGATCTGTAAGTGCCCTCAACAAGCACACAGTTTATTTAGTATAATTTAACGCGCCGTTTTTCCCCATGAATGTGACTTACTAGCCGAAATGAAATCGAAATTTGTTAATGTGGGCGTTTCTATGAGTGTATCATAAAAAGTGTTGTTCTTTCCTGAAGCTTATCATTGCAGCTTGCAGAGCTTTTGGCAAAATTCTGAGACAAGCTAATACTAGGATTCAACAAAGCGTAGATTGCTAACGTCAGCTTAAAATCGAACATCCACCTTATCTCGCAGCTTTTTTCCACGTGACATAATCCGTGCATATTCACTCAAACATAATAGTGTGTTCGTTTGCTTTGTGTTCGTATGCTTTGCAGGTGGTAAGATTAGTTCATTGTGTTCATTGTGGTAAGTTCATTGTGTTAAGTTCAGTTCATTGTGTTCGTATGCTTTGCAGGTGGTAAGATTGTGGGATTTCGAAACTGGCACTTTTATGTTTGAGTTCAGCGAAGCTCACGGCGACACCGCCATAACAAGTTTGAAGTTCGATTCGTCAGGTCGGCGTTTAATTACCAGCGGTCGCGACGGAGCGGTTCGAATATGGAACTATAACAACGGGCACTGCTTGCGTTCGCTCGAAAGGGGTAAGCAGGAATCCTGTCAAGGTTGCGCCAACCAACAGTTTGTTGGCTGTTAAGCAACCTAAATGATCGCCTAAAAATGTTCTGTGGGTTGCGCCCAGTAGCTGTTATAACAGGCTGTTTAGATATGATCGCAAAGAGCATCTTATCTGAAAACCGTATCCTCGATTTTGGTTAAATATAATAGAGCAAACATTTTAAGAAACACGTTAAAGGACAATTTCTTGCATTTTTGTGGTCTCACATAGTGTACACTTCAAGTCTTGTTTTCACTTCTAAGCACGCAATTCTCGTGTGGTGCGCAACATCTCGAACATAAATTGACTTGTTAGCTAAACGAGGTTTAAACTTACATTTAATAAAATGACTTAGAACGCTTCAACCAGCACTGATGCACATCATCTGAGAAAAGCTCGTGATTATTTTTAGAAACACTTACCCGGTATCGAAAAACAGCCGGTGTGATTATAGCGAAAATATACAGTATTTTCACATTTGCAGTATGAGTTTTTTTCTTCAATTGGAATAATCTCTTTGGTTTTATTGCTTTACAGAAAACTGCAGCAAGGAAGTAACTGATTGCGCTTATGTTGAAATCAATAACAACAGGTATGTAGTAGCAGTTGGGTGGGACCATCGAGTTAATATATTTCCTGATGAAACAGAATTCCTTCATCACATCCAGCGACCTTATCCACATTGGCCTGACGACTTGGTGAGTTGATCTTTGAAAAGTCTAGATCTATGAACTCGTGGTTGGAATAAACTATTGTGTTCATGTGCTCTATTTCAATTGTGTAGTATGCATAAGCAAGCAAGTTTCTCGTGCAGTGGTAAATATCTTTTGTTTTATTTCGGGTGATGTACTGCTTTGACTGTTGTCAAGTATTGAAATTTTATGAAAAGCTTTGAATCAATCCAAAGTTTTAAGATTCTCTACAGTCTTTTCCGATATGTCGTTGCTGCTTTAAGTAATCAAAAACAACGGAAGTTAGATATTTAGACGCCATCTAAAGTCTCCCTAATCCAAAAGCAGTTTTTTTTAAGGAAAATGTTAGGTACCCCGTATGGATCTGTAGGGACCCGATTTCTCTGCTTCTAGTGACCTGATTTTCTCTGATTTTAGGGACCAGATGATAATTTTCTCTGATTCTAGGGACCCGATTTGAAATTTTAGGGACCCGAAACGGGTCCCTAAAACGCCTTAAAAAAACTCAAAAAAGAGCAGTTATATAATAGTAGTTTTAGGGCGAGTTGTTTCCAATGAATTACGAAACAACGAGATGGTGCTTATGTAGCTCTAAACCAGACTTCGTGTTGCTGTCAAAATACGTATGCACCTTCCTTGTGTTGTCAAGTGTTTGTTAAAACGCTTGTATACGACTGTATGCACAATATTTGCGTACCAAATTTTGGAACGAGCGCCTTCAAACTGAAGCACATTATTGAATAATGCAGATTGTGTAAAAATGTGTTTTAGCGTCGTGGACACGAAGAAGACATTGTTTCAGTTGCGTTCGGACCTCCAAATATTCTAGTAACTGCTTCTTACGAAGGCTTAATCATTATCTGGAACATTGTGTCAGGCCATAGTATCGGTCGGATTCCTTACCCTCAAAACAGGTATGCAGTTGTGCATTGTCTTCCCATTATACATTGAGCTAAAATGGCATTTAAAGCAGTCGCCAATGTTGCTACCGTCATATACGGGATTAGGCCCGTATACAGGTTTTAAGGTTTTGGAGGGGAATGCAAATTTAGGGGGGGTGTTTTCATTATATGTTTAAAACAAGTTTTCTGGGCATAACAAAATTTGGGGGACACAAAAAATTGGCGGGACACTGCTCCCGAATACCACCCGTGGTTATGGGCCTGTACGGGATGTGCTTTGTTTCGAATGTCTTTTTCCGAACTTCTCATTCATGAGAATCACTTGAACCTATTTTTCCTGCGATTTATAATTTAACAGCACTTCTTGCTGGTGAAGTAGCGGTTCAAATCCACGACGAACTTTAAAATTTAATGAGCAACATTTAACGAACCCAACAAGTAGCCATCTCTGTTTCGATAATACGAGCGAACTGCGACGTAATACTGATCTACATGTAACTGCGGATTGGCTGATAGGTATAAACAAGAATTATGAAACTGCCCAGTACGTTTTCCCATATTGTCAGGTGACAGAAAATAGTTTCTCACTGACACAACGCGTGTACGTACCGTGTCCTAAACTATTCAGTTTTCTGGTAACAGTCAGTGCTGGCTGAAATCTGAATTTCGTATCGGTATCGACACCAAAAAATGTTTCTGACTCATTGCTACTTCCAATTTGAATTCGTCGCATCTGTAAAACATTGTGTGCTGAAGGTTATTGTCGAGTCAGTTTCAAAATGTGACGCTAATACCCTTGATTGCGCTTTATGTTGATAACAACAACTCTGCACAGAATGCCAAACAAAGACGGTGATGAATTTGAACTTGAAGAATTTCCATCAGAATTTGACGGAGGTGAGATGATGGTTGCAATTTAAATCAGCCCTGATCACTGTGCTGAAATAGAGGATTGGAATCGCAAAAACAGTTGTTGAGAAATTGCGGCAGTTTTGCAGTCAAACAGGTTTCACTGCACCTGCATAATATGAATTGTGAATAAGTTTGATTTTCTTTGGAAACGTTTGGTGTGTTACCCAGTTCATCATAACGTGGTACGAAAACGATTTTTATTGAAAAAACTCAATTAAAAAGCTTTGACGGTCGGTTTAGGTGTCTTCGTCGAAACTTTAGCTCTGTTGCGGGAAAGCGCACTGTTACAAAAAACACATGGTTTGCTCTCGGTCATTAAATTTGGAAATTTTGGGTCAGAATTTCACCAAAAAAGGTGACGTAATTGCCAATGTTTGCTGCCAATATAGGGTAATGCCATTCCTGCAAAAATCTTGTTGGCTGCCATTCTCCCACGTTTGCCACATCCCTGTGTAACCGGGTACACCTTTCTGCGACGTGACCAACATAACATTACTCGGGGTTGAACTTTCAGACCACTCTGCTCTGTATCAAATGTACATGTTTCTGATTAACGCACGGGTTCCTATCATGGGTTCCGTGAATGTGATTCAAGGGGTCCATAAATGCGATTTTTGAAAGGTCAATAGACATCACTCTGACTTTTCGAAAAGGTTAATAAGCTTTGCAGATATTTCGATTACTACACTGCGATGATTAAAACTTAATTCCGAATATTTATTGCAATGTTTCTTCTGAGGGTTTCGTAGCTTTCATTAGGGTGTACTCGGGGTTCATGACCCGCAAATGTTTAAGAAGCTCTGGATCAACGACTTAGTTTTGAGTTGAATGCGTGTTGGCAAGTATTCTAAAAAAGCAGATAAACTGTAATACCGCAGTTTTTCTCCAAAATTTCACGAATGCTCTTGACAGTAAGGTATTGCTTCTGAGACCCAAAGTTTCTTGCGAACATAGACATGTTGATCTGTCTACCAGAAACGGAGCACGGCAAGCAGGCAATCAACAAAATCCTGCTGATCGCCAACCGCCTGCTCGATAAGGAAAGTGCCGCCCTGGCAGCTGGCTGCTCGGATGGTGCGGTCTTAATGTGGAATCTTCAAAAGCGGAAGGCATACGCTAGGTGGCGTGCAACGGCACGAAACTCATCGGTTTGCACAATGACCATAACGTCTGACGGCGCTGAGCTCTACGTTGGTGATCATCTGGGTGAGCAAAAGACAGGAGATGACTCTAGAATAGCTAACAAGTCACGCGCATCTCTCAAAACTGTGCATTCTGCAAACGTCCCATTCAGTTCCCTGTGGAATAATCCTTTATCTTTTGTTTCATGCTCATGATAATTTTTTAAGATTTACACATGTTTCCATCCTTCAGTTTTTCAGCAGCTTGTTGAATTATAACGCAAATTTTGAAAAAAATCAAGAGAAGCATTTGCATCGTCTGATATCTAATCTAGTTGATACATTGAAAGTCTTCGAGAACAACGTGCAGCTGCACCAAAAACTTTGTAGTCCAATGAAAGCTCTTCCTTTCAGGTTTTGTTACTGTCTGGGATGTTGAAACGTATGCACTGAAACCACATATGCATTTAAGTGAAGACATGACTTGTCCTGATGAGACGCCTCCTCCGGACCGCCTCGTTTACTGGCGAAGTCATGTGCAACCAATCACTTGCTTGTACGTAGTTGAGTCGGATGACGTTGTACTGACGTCATCTACCGACTGCTCAACTCGAGTGTGGACCATCAGCGGACAATACATAGGTTTGTATTTTCTCCTACATTGTTGAACGACAGAGCAGTTCATCATTGTCACACCGTAAAGCAGACCCATATAATGGTTGCACTTCAAGCAAAACGGTGACATTCGTCCGCTATTTGTCGTTTAGTCGCAAACATCATCAAAAAATGATTTGTCGGCGTTTTGGAACATACAAATCACTTTTGTCAGGACCCAAGCAAGAGCGAAGGAGCACAACTGAGCTTAGCTGTAAATACTGATTTGCTTTTAGTGAGTGCCTTAGTTGAAGACCGTTGAAACTCTCCCCTTCGTCATGTACAATTCTCATTGCATTTCAAAACACATGTGTCTTGATTAAATATTGACTGATGTCATCGATGATAGCGGCAGAAGGAAACTGCTTATCATAGCAGCTTAGGTGTGGTTTTATCGATTATATTTTCATGTGACTGCAAGTGCATATAATCATCCTCTTGCATTTCATGCGATTTTGACGACAGCAGTGTTAACAAATTTTAAAGAATTTCTGGCTGTTGATTGCCTCAACAACTGTTTCAATTGACACTGGTAAAACCAATCCAGGTATTTGCGAACGATCTTGCAATGCTACGTTTGGGATAATTGGTCTTGTTTATTAATTCTCTTGACCATTCATCCGCGGAATACGGTTGTCTGCAACACAACAGTCATTACTTTTCGTATGGCACATAAGATCACAGAATGACTGATTTTGATCTTCAATTCAACGATAGCAAGAATATTCCCATGGAAAAAAGTTATTATGGCACCTTTTTGATTTTAATACTGGATGTGATTTTCGATATGCTCTGTTGCAGAAAAGCTTGTCCAACTCTACACAAAGGCTGACTGTTTATTTATATGTATTTTTTCAGGTTCGTTTGGTCAGCCAAATCCTTGGGATCTCCACGACCCATCTACATGGAAACATCCTATGGTTCCTCCTGAGGTTTTGCTGGATCCGCTGAGCATGCCGGAACATCCTGTTTTGCAGAGCGGAAATATGGAGGTGATACACAAATCGTTGGAGCTAAATTGTGCAGGCCCACTTCCACAACGTAATATTCAAACACTCACCTTCGCACTGTGCCTGGTCTTGCAGGTCATCTTTCAAAAGCGTAACAGTCTCGTCCTCTCGCAGCACAATTTTTCAACGTTTTTTAGGAAAATGCTTGCAAGATCTGGTTAGTTCAGCAAGTGTATACGTGCTACTGCAGACAGCTGCAACAAACAACTGCAGATTCTTACAAATCATATTGACCCTTATCAAACTTTTCCGCTACGCATTCCAAACGACTCTGTTAAGTAACAGGCTCTACGCGTGCACTTCTTACTACAATATGGCCTTATTTTAAAAACACTGAAGCGGAAAATTTCCATTCGTACATTGGTACTATCAATGCTCACACATTAATTTTAATGACGTAAATTTTAAGGTTGTCGCTTTACTAAAAATGTCTTTCGGAAGATAATTTTAGTTTGCGTTGAGCTACAGCCAAAAAATCTCAAAAGATTTTGTAATGTAAAAATCTGTTCGAAATATCCTTCACCTCTTGACCCAAAATATGTACACGCTTGATTAGTTTCATACTCGCTTTCCCACTCACTCTCGAGTGTCGCAGAAGCCAGCGGCGCTCATCCCGCTTGCTTCCACCGGGAGTCTCACGCCTACTTCCGTAGTGAATGCTGCACTGGTGGCAAGTCAATCGCAGCACCGAACGTGAACCGTTATCTTGCGCCCATCCTTCAACGCGAAGCACGAGGCTGGACAGGTCGCAACTACCGTTTTCAAGTCTTCAGTGTATGACCCGACCGGTGATCGAACCCAGCCTGTCAACTTCAGTGGCGCGTGCTCAAGTGAAGGCTATGAGAGAGTGAATGTGTTGCCCCAGCCTCCGTATCATTTCACGGGTTGCTGCTTTTAAAAACGTTGGAAACTCTATGCAGTGGGCCTTTAAACTAGAAATAGTTTGAAATATAAGCTTCACGAGAGTCATTGGTCATGAACCAATCAAAAAACAATAAATCTATTGGGGAAAGTTGTGCAGGCATGGATGTTCAGTTGCTATTACACCAAAACATATTTCTTCGCTTTGTTTGAAATAACCAAGCGATATTGTTCGCAGGTTTGATCTTCCTGCTAGAACTAGCAGACACTAAATTTAGAAAGTATTTCTCCACGCTTGTTGGAGCTGTGGAGTCAGTAAGAAGCATATGGAGTTGTCAGTCACGAAGTTGGGGCTCTGTTTTTTAATTTTCCCGTGGTAAACGAATGTACAAGCTGCTCAACCACGAGATTCGGTTCCAATCAATCGTAGATTGCGGTCACTAACTGGGAGTTGTACATGTTTAGTGGAAAGTTTACAGCGGCTTAATGCGACTTTGTCCATAAAATTGCTCCGACTACCGCTTGTGGCGTTGAGCAGGTGGCCGAGAGCGATGAAAGTTCTGAATCAGAAGATGAGAAGAAAGGAGAAGCGGCAACTGATGAATCTTCCCAGAGACCGAAAGACCGTTGCACATCATTGATCGTCTTGCCGAAAGCACGTCGCACTGGGAAGGTTGTAATAGACGACTTTCGTGTTAGTTTTTTTGTCATAAGTTTTGAAAAGTTTATAATTTTCCTGTTCGTATTTGTGACTAAACCTTCTGTAAGCCTTGACAGACTTTTCAGGTGATACCTTTGAGGAAAATCAGAAGTCAGTCCGCTCAAAGTTTACAGGGGGTTATAAAACAGGCGATTGGGAGAATTTTGAGCAAAATGGAGATTCTAATTACAGGCAAGGCAGTGAAGTGTTCTGGAAAACCATCAGACTTCTCTACTGCAAAAATTTCATGGTGCTAGCGCCGTCACAGACCCAAATAGTGTCCTAAAATGAGAAGGACATCCTTGGCAAATGGAGAGAATATATCCAATACCTTTTAAATCCAATCACTTACAAAACATCAGATACTCATGAGGTGCATTTGGGAGATGAAAGTACCATCATTGCGGCCGAAGTGCCTTTTAAAACGTTGAAAGCTGGGAATGCTGAGAGTTGTGCAGCGTTGACGATTGCCTGCTACTGGCCATAAAGTCATTGTATTCTTGTTCAGGCGTTTGTGTACGTGCCAGCAGCGCTAAGTCACAACCATTCGCCGTGGATGTTGGAATCCGACAAGGTTGTGAGCTTCACCACTCATCTTCATAGTCTATGTGAATTGGATAGATAGTCACAGCCGAGTCGACGACGTGGCACTATTGGATGCTGCAGGATCAACCGTTTGTATTTTTTGGGCAATGTGCTCGCATCCTCTGAACAGGATCTTCGACATGCACTTGATGTGTTTTCTGCTGCGTGCGACCACGCCGGAATGAACGTTAGCACTGAAATGACCGATGTATTATGTCTCTCCCGAAACCCAAGGCAGTGCACACTGCTGCAAGTAAACTGCAATACACTGCAGCAGGTCGAGAAGTTCAAGTGGATTGGCGTGATATTAACGAGTGACCGAAGGCGGAACAAGGAGAGTGATACACGGATTGGTAAAGCAATTGCATTTCTGCGTGAGATCTATCGTTCCGTGCTCACAAAACGGTTGCTTACAAACACCGCAAAGCTGTCAGCTTTCAAATAGATCTTTGTTCCGATCCTCAACTACGGTCATGAATCTTGGGTAATGATTGAAGGAGTGTCTATCTAAAGTACAATCAGCAGAGATGGAATTTTTGCAAAGTTCACGCCGTAACATTTCGAATCAAAGTATACAACTGTGAAACTCGTAAAACCTGTGATGTCGAGCTTCTCCAAATCGAGAGATCTCAGAAACGATGGTTTGGACACGAGACCAGGATGCCCCAAGAAAGGTTGGCGAGTCATATTGGTTGCACCGCCCTAACCTGGCTTTGTCGTACCTTGGAGCTGACTGAAATATCAGAGGTTGCTGCAAACCGTAAGATATATGGGCCCCTCAACCTTTCCGAGAGGAAAAGCGGGTGTGAAAGAGAAATGAAAGTTTGATTTACAAATGTCCTGAAGAAAATCATGTCTTCAATCAGCCATACAGAAAGTTTAGCGCATCCTAACCTTTCTTATATCGTTTCTATTCGATTTGCGCACCAGAGCAAATACTGGTGTTTTCAAATTTTTTGCCTTTTGTGAATTTTAGTGGTCAGGTGGCGCTGGTAGCGATGTGTGGAGGAGGCGTCTTTCCCGTCGCTTATCGCGAAGCACACTTATCACAAATGTCAACTATTTCAAAAACGAAGAAGCCGCCATGTTGGACGAAGTCCGTCGTCAAATGTCTTCCAGCTCAGGAAAACGGTACATTCAGTAGTTGTTGAGAATGTTATCTTTGTTATTCGATTCGAATAATCTCTCCAGACTTTTTGCTTATGATTCAAACAGTCAGCCGCCGTTAGTAATTAGTGATTTTTCGTATCAGCTATTTAATGCAGCAATACATGGGATTGTTTCAACCAGCGTTGCATGTAAATGGCTAACATTTCCAGCTTTTCTTTGTCACTACGTTCTGGAAAGAAGAACTGTTGTCCCCTCTTCACAGAGTTTATTTCTATTTAGTCCAAGAATGTAGATGCCCAAGGTTGTGCCTGGCAAATAAGACCCATAACTAAGGTGACCATAAGTCCAGGTGTAACAGGGACTGTCGTCGTTTTCTATCGTTTCCCGGTTCGTTTCATGCTTCTTCCGATAAACCAGGTCTGTGCCAAATCTGGCTCTTTAGTCATAACCGACCTCTTAACAGCTCTGTCCGCAGAAAAAATCAGACAGTCACGATTGTTACAGTGGAACACGGTATCTATCCGAAAAATATTTAACCAGATTTTTATATTACCGGTTCACAAAAAATGTGATGCACATTATTTCCTTTGTTTGTTCTTCACATATGAAAACGGGTTTTGATCGAAATGTCTCGGTTCGCAACATCAGGAACCACAGTCACTCAACCCATGATGTATCTCTGCGGCTGAGTATTTTATTCACAAGCGTATCTTTTTCCGTAAATGTGTTAAAGAGACAGGGTATTCCTTCACTTCGTTGACGTTACTTGAACACATGCGTTGGATTCTTTTCTGATATGCTCTTCATTTCCGCTGTCTCCTATCTGTCTCTTGTTAGATTCTGCAGCAAAGGTTGCCTATCATTGGACGTTTATGGCTATTGATCAGCGTCACAAACCTGTTCTGTACAGCTCTGATCATTGTATTGTTGGCTGCAGATTGAGACATGAAAAGCTCGTCGCCCAGCAACGTCATCTGCTTACGTCACGTGATACCAGTGCGCACGCATACCAGTCGCTTCAGTATTTCGACCTTGCTGAGCCACCGAAAGACGTGGAGAAGCCAGATCCGCGATCACAAATCGATGATGGCTTCGCCATTGCTGAAAACAATGAGGAAGTTGATGCATGATATTGCATCAACTTTTTGTGCAAAACCTAGATTCTAGATGTTGCTTTTAACTGCTAAATTCGTTTCGTACTGCGCATACTCTGTGACAAAGATTTTAACTAGCTACGTGTTTCACCAGACGTGTTCTTTACCTTTTTGATAAAGCAGATCAAATTCGTTCACCCGTCCAATTATCTGCAGCGTACGCACTCACTGTTTATTTCAAAACGACGCTTTAAAACTTGTATGCAAATGACCGATTCCATCTGATTGATATGTGCTTTTCACTCATTGCTCATGTATCTTGCAACGGATCTAACACCAATCTTTGCCTACTCTTCGTATTGCTGTGATCGCTCATACTGCAGAAGAGTCAGATATTTTTATGCAAGGGTTTGTATTGCGTAGGTGTTTTGTCGTGAGGGGTAATTTTTCGTGGCCGTCCTTGGGTACAGAGCAGTATTTGGTGAGTCAGACAGATGTTGTTTATGTTTTTTCGTCTTCATATTTTAAAAAAATTATACTTTACGAATCTCTCAAATTAAACAACAAACGCACCGCTGTGCGGAGGCAATACGCAATTTATGACGTATAGTCTGGTTTACTGAAAATCATGACAGCTTGGAGTTTGTTCAAACAAAGCCATTCGCGATCCATGATCAATCGATATAATCTACAGATTGTCATGACTGCTACAATTACCTTTTGTTGAAACAGATTTGTTTGTGTGTAACAGTCTTTAATCGCACGTGTGATCTTAGCATTGACTGATTTGTTCCTTTTTTAACTAAGGGTGTTTTTTGTCTTAATAGCGGTCTTCAACCTCTAATGAGGATAAAACACTAAGCAAGCTACCATACGTTCATCAACTGCACCAAGGTTTCATCATACTGTCCCTCAGTTATTGAATGTCAATTGCGCGAATAATTATGACGTTTATGGACAATCACGTTCGGCCGTTCATTTCGCATCGTTATATTCCGTTCGTGTTCTTTTTGTTTATCTTCCTCTATGTGGTTAATTCTGTCGGTGAAGCCTGTTGGGAGCAGTGGTATGTCACTTGATGCTCCTTTTTTGAACCTAATACCTCGTTGAAATCCTGAGATTAGGAATTCGGTCCACTTTTCTAAATATTTTAAGCATCTTGCCTCTATGTTGTTTTTCCAGTAGCTTTTGTATAGCAGTTCTCGTTTCAGCCATAACCCTTCCAACCTTGACAGCAAGTTTGTGTCAGAACGCAGCGCTTCGATGCATTCGTGTACCGCTTCTGCTGTAATACATGACGGAGAAATCCAATTTAGAAGCTGTATTGACTTCGAAACTGAACTTGTGAATGAAGCTCACCAGATAAGATGAAACAAATGTCACAGTGCTACAGAACCGTCGCCAGAAAGTCTTCAATAGGGGGTTTTACGTTTGTGCAGGAGGGCTTGACATTCTAAAACTTGACACAAACTCCATTGATTTAATAGTGTTTCATATTTCAATTTAGGGGGCTTAGAGTTTTGTTTGGCGAGACTAAGCCCAGCAAAAGCCCACCGTGGCGACAGGACTGTCATGCTAACCGGTTTCATTCTTGAATAGAAAATTTTTGTACCATCAAACACACGTTAAGGTTAAATTTTTTTCCGAGAATGGAAAAATGGGTAAGATAACCAAAAGTTTTCAGGTTTGATTTTTGATGCGGAACTGTTTGGGAAGCTTTCTTGGTCCCGTCAAGTTTCAGCGGTGGTACAGGATCGCTTTGTACGTGAACCTTACATGTGTTTTGTGATTATACCTTATTTCCTCGAAACTTTGTCAGGTCTTTGTAAAAGCAACGCACCAGCGACCAAGTGTTACAGTGAATAGAGCTCACGTCACTTTAAGGCGGTAGCTAGGGTTCAAAGGGAATGTAAATCGAGTATAACGAAACTGAACTGAACGACGCACTACCACTTATTTTCAAAGATTTCAATTATTAACTTTTGAAAAAATTACTGAAAAGTGCAACAAATTACTTCAACAGTCATGTCGTCATTTTCTGGAAACCACACGACCAGAGGTTACAGTACATCCACCTTGATGCAAAATAATGACGAGTCTTGAATTCTGGTTACATCCGGGAAACGAAGGCAAAAACTCATGCAAAACAACCTTCGATTTTTTCACCTTGTTTGAGGAGATTCTTTTAAAAGTCGCGCCACAGGAGAGCTATTCTATACATAAAACTTAGCTCTGCTGTGCGATTGAGGACATCGCAGTTACCATCCATAGCCTGATGTGATGCAGCTAGCCCAGGAAACAGCATGTCAGTGTGCTGCAAAGCAAGAGACAATGAAATACGTTGCTGTTTATCCTGTTGAACTGTAGACGTGTGAGTTGGCAGCTAAAGTTTATCGATGTTGTTATATTGAGTTACTCAACCCTTATGAGAGCATGCGACAAGCAGACAACGTCTAGCAGGTTTATTGAACTCAGCAGTCGGCAACCGGCTGGTACATTTTCGGTGTTGACAAAGGATTTTCGCACGATGAAGAGAAAACAAAGTAAAGGTTTTGATTCACGGTTTGACAGGAATACACTTGGTACTGCAAAAAAAGTAATTGCCAAAGCATTAAGATCCAAACAGATAAACCTTCGTTGTTGGAAGTTGACAACAAAAAAACACTTCAAAACCTCATGTCCGGTTTACCTGGCACCAAGCTGTACATTGTCTACCAGGCATATTGTTAGAAATGCGCTTTCACCCAAGAATGAAAAGTGAAACAAGCATTTACTGTATGTCGCAGTCGTAAGTTAACAGGTTGATGTAGGAATATAGCTTTGATCACGTCAAGTGTCAAAAGTCACAGTTACGACATTTGTACTTCTGCAATAAACAATATACGAACAATCTTTGTTCCGGTAATGCTCCGGCAGAGGAAAAACTGTTTGACATCGTGATCAGCACCTCACAAATCCTTATGATAGTCTTCAACTCTGACTTGAACACTTTCACCCAAAAGTGTAACTACTCTCTCTCGCACGAGTTCTTTACAGTCTCCTTCGCAGTCTTCTTCATTCATAGTTAAATGATAGCGAAGTACGTTTCCTCTGGCGTTTTCTGGACAACACAATGTTAATACATGAAGTACCTGGTAAACGATGAACTTATAGTCAGTTTTTACGTCTAGGACAAGAGATATACCATGCCAAGCACGTGGCCAGGATTTAATTATTGGGACGCTACTTTCAGCGCAAGATAAAAAAGATCATCATCTGCATTTGCTATTGTGGGGCACTAAATGCAAATGGGGTCCTGCCACCACAGACATCCCCACTTACTACGACCCTTATTGCTGTACTGGCAACGGCCCTGATCTACATACCGACAGTATCGGCTAATCACATGCCTATCCAGAAGTTTCACACTTGCCGTGCCACAAAAGTAAGCAAATGTATACAGTGGTGGAGTTTGGAGTCTCTACAGTCACTTGCAACTGTAATCAACTTGTAATTCACTTGTAATTGGCGTTTACAAAGTCATGAAATTGTGATTGAGCGTAAAGCAACTGAATCCACAAGAAAGTCATTTGCGAAGGAGCAACTCAGCTGAGTGCAGTAACAACAAAATGGCAACAGTTCGTGCTGGACTACACGAACTTGTAATTTCAGCAGAAGTGTAACCTGTGCATTGTCGCCAGAAATGCAAACCACTCAATCACAATTTAATCGTTAGTAGGCCAATCTGAAGTAAATTTGGCTCTGTACTAGTGAAACAATTCGACAAATTACACTCTGCTAGGAAGGTTTTACAGTTTTTATGAGGGTCTGATGAGAACAGTTGCGTTAAGAACTTACCGATTGCAGTGAGGTGGCTTTATAAAACTGCAATCTGCCACTAGAGCTGGCTTCTCCATACTCAGACATTGAAATTCAAACTACGTTCATCTCGAGTTATGAATTGACCAGAGACTAATACACTTAAAAAGCGTTTCCTATAAAGTTTCTTACACTATTGCAGAAACAAGATTTACATTTAGCGCGTAGTCATGGTTTGAAACGGAACAATCAAAAATTAAATCCTGATTCTACCCAGGGGCGTAACGAGGTTAGATGGTGCCCGGGCCAAGAAGCAAGTTTGGCACCCCATGTTCAAAGCTGAAGTCTTTCGGAAGCATATGTACTGTACTGAAGACAGGAGTTGTCATATTGCTGGGACTTTTCGGCGCCCCCCGCAGTGATTCGGCGCCTATAGTGATTTGGCGCCAGGGGAATTATGCACCCCTTGTCCACCCTTCGTTACGCCCCTGCACTAGTGTCCGATAAATAGGCTGAACACAATGTCCCAGTCCAGAGACTAAGGTAGAGAACATTAGTTAGTCCTCGAAAAATCAGCAGTTAGTATTGTTACAGTACCAGTTAAGGGCAAATGTTAACTCATTAAAGAAGTCATTGGTTACTTGTGTTTAGAGCTAGCTTTATCTGTCCAAAGTTGGCTTTCTGTCCGATATCCAAGGCCTTTGTACGGTTCTGACTGTGAAAAAGCAAAATCTATGTGCGACAATTTAGCAGCTGTGTACAGTTCATATGTAGATGGCAAGCATAGGTGGCGGAATCGGGGGGGCCGCATGGGCCTAGGCCACCCCACTATTTTGCCTAAATATCGTAAGTTTAAGTAACACAATTACTATTGGGTCCAGTGATAAAGTAAATCGTTTAATGAAAAAAACTCTGCAGAACTTTGGCAGTATTTTGTCGATATTAGTTCTAACATATTATTTGTAATTTGGCAGTGAATTTGGCAGGATTTCGTAAGTGTTTGGCAGAATACACCGTGCACAGTCTGTCACCCTGCTATGGATTGCTTACCGAATTGGTGTTGTTGAACAGTGTTGCCAGATTGTGTAATACAACATAATTTTTCACAAAAATGGTGTCATTTTACATGCTTGTGTGCATGGGAGTCGGAAGGAATTTTTCCAGGGGGCACTAGTGAATTTTTCCAAAAGTTTTTCTAGGGTGGGGCACTAGTGGTGAAATTTGTTTTTTACCACCGGAAATTATTAAAACAGCATATTTTGTTGATATTTTCCAATTCCTGGCCCCCTTCCGACACCCATAAGCTTGTGTGTAGGAAACGTTCTTGCCACACCATTAAACAATTTGGGTAATTTCAAGCGTTTGAACACCATTCCAAATAGTGAAATTTTACTGAATCTTATACGCAAAATGAAATATGTGACAGGTCAATTTCAATTGTGTTTTTGCTTTTGTATTGGCAACGCTAAATAGCTATATTTTATTTCTGCATTGGCAACACAATTGGCATCCTTATGAACAACTTGTTAGTTGCTACGCATGCTTTGTCTTGTCTTTGAATTCCGGTATCTGATGCAGTTGTAGAATGAGTATTCAGTCATGATACTATTGTGTTCAAGATGAAGAGTTGTGATTTTGAATGTGTTTAAGACAGGTCTCAATGCTGTGTCATTTTTGCATGTATTTTAAGCTGTGTTCTCGGTGTTTTTAACAACCCAGTGGCTACTCCGGCATACGGGCTCCTCCCTAGTTTTCGACTACGATTTATACCGGAGAACGCGACCTTGCTCGCCCCTGTGACAACCTATTTGAATTTCAGGTGGTTCACCGATACGTTTTCATAATGGTGTAGTTTTGTTGAAATAGTGTAATTTAGACCTTCATATAGTATACATGTAATGACGTCATATTTCAATGATTGTGACGTCACAGTTGCCAATTCAAACCAGAAAATTTGCTATAATTTCTTTTCAACTTGCACTTGTGCCCGCCCACTTTGAAAAAAGTTCCGCCACCCATGATGGCAAGTAATTATGCGGGAATATTCTAAATTGCAAAATGCTAATTTCAGGTCGTGCAACTTTGATTTATCGCGTCCTGAAATCCTCCGGACATTTTTCGAATTGCTTTGCAAAAAATGCTGACGATGGCAGTATCTATTGCAAGCTGCGAGTGTTCTTTCAGTAAACTGGAACTGGTCCTTTCATACCTCCGAGCCTCAATGACTAAGAATAAGTCAGGGCAGTTTGTATGATCTATCTTTGATGAGTATAAAAAGGGGCATTTTGTGTAGTTTAACCGGAAAAGCCTGGATATATTAATGCTTTGATGGTATGGTGTTTTTCGAACACAAGTGGTATATATGATTTGCATTAAAAATTAATTGTACAATCTAAATTAAATGTGTTTCATTTTGAAAGGAATTGTCGTATTGTTCGATTTTTTGCAAGATATACAATATGTCAGACAACACTATGTAGGCCAATAAATTATGATAACGTTATTATTTGAATGTTTTGGTATTTTTCATGAAAAAATAAATGAGTATAGATGTGTGGTATGGTCCTTATGGATAACTAATATTTTATTTGCTGAAACGTTTAAAGCAAAAATAAACACAAATATTTTCCGTTTAAAAACATTTATTTTCTTCATGGTTTACCTTTCGTAAAAATTGTGCCTATATCCACTATTAAGCCTATTAGAAAGGGCGCACATTTAAACTTTGCCACGGGCGCCATTTCTCATAGATACACCAATGCCCACAAACGTGCGACTGTAAGGAAGGAGTCGTAAGAGCTTTCCTCTGGGTTCGAAAGTTTTTCAAAATACCTTTATTACAAAAATATGCTGAAAGAAACTGCTTATAGGTGTCAAGATTCTATTGTTGGGGACTGCAAGGTATTTTTGAGATTTTGGGGTCTTCTCTTTTTCTTTAAGTTAATAAATGAACTGAGTCTTGATTGCATTTAGTTGAAATCATAACTTCTTGATTCAATTCGAATTCGGTCCAGAGTTTTCGGATTGTTCGGGAAGCTGCTGTACCTGGATTCGGGCTGTAGTTCAAACTGATTTGTACAGATTACTGAACATCATTTACTCTTTCATGCCAACAGTCTCATACGTTGAGTTTATCCTATTAACTATCCAGGGATATAGGCGACCCACAGTTTTTAGAATCGCATGTAGCTCTCCCTCTGCTGCGACTGCCTATTAATTTGGAAAATGGGTACTGAGCACATAATTTGATTTACATATATCTCGATTGCAAGTTTTTAAACGCACTTTTTATTTGAATATTATGGTGATCTCGTTAATTATAATAAAATGCGTCAAAAGAAGATTTGCTACCTTTTCAAACCGCCCAATACAGTAGTTTTCTATGCATACCAATACAGATTTCAGAAAAAGAAAAACGATGAAATGATTTTATCATTAGTTTAGATGCCACTATGGGTTTTCTGGCCGCAGGTGTTATCTTTTCTGTGGGAAACGGAACAAAATTGCCTTTTGTATTTCAGATTGCCTACGCCAATCTTGTACCTTTGTAAATTAGTCCGACATTTTTAGCGCTGTGTTTAACACTTTTCGAAAGTTCGGAAGTGATCTTAAGAGAGGTTTTACGCGATTTCGTTTTTGGATTAGACTCCAGCACTTAAAAATTTTGGATTTTACAGATGACATAGGCAACTGGACTCGGAGGTGTCTTTCATGATCTATAGAACTGTCGTATAGCATTTCTGTTGCAATTATTAGCTGGTGGCAATATGCATAACTTATACGCATTTGCAGCAACATGCTTGCATTCAGCATGGTGCCACGCGGCCGCTCATGTTGATCTGGGAACATATTTGTCATATATCGAACGCTTCATAGAATTTTCGTTGCATCTACAGTAGAAGAAATTAACTTATTGAAATAAGCCTAACAGCTACAGCTTTGAAAAAGAGGTTCACAGCGCAACCAAAGGTGATTTTCTTCAACATTGCAGCACAACTTAAACGAGAGCTGCGTACAATAGCGCAATTCGCCGAGACTTTAAAATATTTCTTGTGCGTAAGCATCCTACAACTGCAAGCTACAACAGTTTCAACAACCGAAAGTTGGGCTGCTAACAAACTGTCAAGATATCTCAAAAAGTAAAAAATGTTTTATATAAAACAGCAAGTTGCACCGTAGATTGACAGAATTTGGTTGCTGATAAGCGTAGGTACAATATCCTGACACAGTTGTCGTTATGTCTGAGCAGAAACTTTCATTTTGACTGTTTGAAAATGCGCTAAGATTTTTGAAATTTTGTGCATGTTGTCCAGCGTGGGTTGTGTTTGTTGTTGCTTTTAAGGAAAGCCATTATTAGTCGTGACTCAAACCTAAATGAGAAACTCTTTTTAGGGCTAATTTTTGATCATGCACCGGTACTATTCGCATCCATATCTCGCCAAAGTCGCAATAGCACTTTTGTGTCTGTTTTCTCAATTGAGAGCACAAACATTATTTATTACACAATATTATAAAGCGATCGCGTATACTAACCGTATGCTCTGTACACACGTATGCTCCGTGTCTCTGATTTCTGTGTCCCTTGCTTTAAAGCACCTCGTGGCGGATTATAAACGAAAACGTGTCAAATCAGTTGCCGTTGCACTGCATGTCTAAATCTTACAATTTCTATGAAAACATTTTTCGTAGGTATACGCTGCTCTTTTGCGCAGGTTCGATAGAGAATATTTGTTTTCAGTGCTTGGATCGTAATGCACTACATATCCTAGCGGAGATAAGGAACTCAAAATACCAAAAAGGTGTGTTTTGCTCAATCTACATATTCAGAAATTACGCGGACAATTGCTTGTTAAATTAAAGCCCAGTACTTTACATGCAGTGGTTGCATGCACCGGTAAAATCTGAATCCAGACAGATAATTTTGAATCTTTGAGAAAGAGCAGTTAACGAATTGCATCGTTATATTGTGACATATTGTGACAAAAGCTGGAGAGGAATACAAATTTTACTAAATAATCGTGATGTCATTTATGAATAGCGCCTGGTCAAACCAACTGACAAAAATGACGGTGTTAGCACCTGTTCTTGATATCTATTAGGTCTCCATAGGGAAACAACCCAGTATCAGGCCCCTTTATGATTTACAGTAACTGAAGATAAAATTAAATTTACCACAGACCGTAATCAGCTATCCCCAATTCCAGTAAATCCACTTGAATAAGAGATTACTGATATTGCTTTTTAGTGAAATCCATTTCACAGTAGCTTCAATTAAATCATAAAGCGACTTGACACTGGCTTGTTTCCCCGTTGAAATTGAAGTCACATACGTACTCTATATGGATTTGTATTAGGCTATATCACGTCACTTTCAGCTTGAGCAAATACGTCCCTGCACCACGACGAAACTAAACTGTTTTTTGCATGAATTTGCAGAAAGTATTTTTAATCGCTGAGTCTGAAGGAAACAGAAAGTATAGTTTTGAAATATATACTTGTACATCTCATTTGTAAAATAAAAGATCACTTTACTTTTAAAATTGTGCAACCTTTGTAATGTGGACGACATCTGCTGCAGTTCGATGCCATGTAGAAAGAATTGTTTGACGAATATAAACTTGGTAGCCATAAGATATCAAAATAGGTTTTCGGCAGATTTGGTACCTAGTGTAGGCCTACACTCAGTGACGGATTTACGCACAGGCCAAATAGGCCATGGCCTAGGGCCCCGCGCTGTTGGGGGCCCCGAGCAACTCGTTCCTATGATGACTCATTGAATTGCTTGTGCTGGATAAAGTGTATTTGCACAAGAACAGTTAGGTTTTCCTGAAAACTTTTTCTGTGTACCGTTATTGTTCATGTTTTTTTATTTACTTTACGATGAAATTAGAAGGTACGGCCCTGCGCTAAACGCGGCCTTCTCAAAGTGGCCCCGAGCCAAATTAATTGTCTACCCTTGGCACAGAGGATTAAAACACTATATTTTGTATTGCTGGAAAAATGACAATTTAAAAACGACATAAACAAACCTGTGTTGTTCTATAAAATATGTGGTTACTATAACGAAGTAGTTTAGGTACAACTAATCAGATCGCCAACTAGACTATGTGTTCGAGGGCAGCAACACGGTCCCACATGAAAATGTGTCTATCCGAAAAAATAAGCCTTCAAAAAACGTTAGAAATGACGGAAATTGAACGAGGAGAGTTTCTGAAATGCATGAAAGAGCTACAAATTACAAGAAAAAATCGCTTTGCCATTTGGTCTTGAGAAGAATACAGGAAAGGTTTTAATTTCTGTTGAAGATCTAAGGCAATCGTAGAACCAAAGTCTCCACAACAAAAGATATATTTTTGAAAGGGCAAAAATAATAGGATCATACTTTCACGCTTAACAAGCGACCAAAGAGGTAACACCTGCGTGGGGCCCCAAAAACTAAGATGGCCTAGGGCCCCGCGCTCCCTAAATCCGTCCCTGCGTACACTGCACTAGTTGAAAGCAAAATTAATCTCAGGATATTTTCTGAAGTAAAGTACATTACCTGTGTTTTCCGACATAGAAACATCAAGAGCAAGTATAATGCAAAGTGAGGCAACAGCAGCAATCTTCCACCCCACAAGCCCAACGAACTTAGTCATCATGCTAACTAAGACCACAATTTAACTTTTAAGAAATATTCTAGTTCCAATATTTTAGAAGATTATCAACTAGTACTCTCGAAAAATAAAAAAATCAGTGTTGTATTTGTGCTGCTTGATGCGCAACAGATTTCCACATTTCACTATTGGCCACTCATGCAATGATCGTAAATACTATACACATGTTGGGTTGGACTGTATTTAAACATTAAATCTGAAAACAAAGGTTAAAACATTTCAATTTAGGTCTAAGCAAGTTTACCACCACCCACGAAACGATATAATCTAAACAAGGATGAAATTCTAAAACATCTCAAAGGGCAAAATGGATGCAGCTAGTTTTTACAGAACATTAGTCCACTTCCTATGCCCGTCACAAAGGTATATGGCCGAAAGAGTTGGTAGCATCAAAAACATCTGGATTTTCTCCTTGATATTTTAGACTTTCGGGGAGCAAGTTGCGTTGGATACTGGACTAACGAGCTAAATGGAATTTTATGTCCCGATCAGGGCATTATTTTCCAGTGAAGAAGTCCGTTTGAAAATTAATCTTGCTTTGAAATTAGTTTTAACAGAACATTTTTCTGCGCTACAGCAGTCTGGAAAAAATCTAGAGTCTTTTGATAAACAGAATTAACTTAATAACAGACCGCCACATGTCGAAATGTCGCAATGTACCAGTTGCTGATAATTTAGCTTATGAATTTGGCAGCTTTTCCTTCTCGTTATTGAAAAAAAGTTGCATCAAACACCTGCTTTAAAACAAAACAAATGAAAGCTTATCCCGAAAAAATTTGTTTCATGAGATTAATTGTAAACTTCTTAATTGAAAGGTGAGGATATCAATTTGTATTAAAAACCATTACTTTTGCTCACTTGCTTGTGATTTGTCAGTTAGTTTGCACATTGAAAACGTTACTACAGTGGGTAGTATTTGTGTGTATCAGTCCTTATCCTGTATTTATGCTCCTGGAATAGTTTGTGATTTCCAAGATAATAGGAATCGATAACTGCTCATTGCTTACTTGTTTCCTCAGACGTATGGAAAGGTTTTCACCTGAGGGAAATGTTTGCCCAGAAAAAGTGAACTAAGAAGGAAGGCATAGAGGCATATCCTTCTGGGTATGGAGCATTTTAGACCAAGGTGTCGAACCGGTAACAAAAATTGGTGACGATTTGGTTGCGGTTTTCCTCAGTAAAGCGGTTACAGTTTCGCTCCAGTTCAGCGTATTTGAAAACAGAAAGTTCAGCTCCGGTATCAGAAACCACCTTTGAACCTGTTCAGAAAGAGTTCGGGCTGAAGATGCAGACTTGTAAGCGTAACTCATATATGATCTGTCGTGGTAATCTCAATCTCATGTTTATTGCAAAAATCAGCCGTTTTTATTCAGCTAGACATGGGGCGCAGGCCGGAATTGTTTCAAAAACGTATGATCGTTGTAATTTTTTAAGTCCCTTATTACAGATAACTAAGTAAAACAAACTTCTCAACTACTGCTAAATTCACGGTGACCTGGTTTCAAGGAGATCACTCGTAAATAAACAGTCAAGCAAGAAGAATGGTTGCAGAGTTGCTCCGATTAGAAAAAGAAACCTTCTATTTGAATAAGAGCTGCCGATTCCTGTTCGGTTCTCAATAAACATCACAATGTCTGATTCAATGTTGTGGAAGAAGTAATTTCGAAAGTGTGTTTATTTGTGGTATTTTTGCGTTTACTTTGTTTTCTATTATCAATATTTTGAGGTCAGTTTATTGCTATGTGTCAACATTTTCAAATTACATAACTGCCAGTCTGCCTAATGTAGTTATTCATCTCTTTCTGATTCTTCAATTTCAAAAATGGAAAAACTACGGAAAAACTACTGCTGCCACCGATAAGTTGTTACCAGGGCCGGATTTACCAATAGGCTATGTAAAGGCTTAAACCTAGGGCGTCAAGACCCAAGCGTGCCTCCAGCAAACTGTGGTAGGCATAGAGTCAATTGCCGGTATGTGATCAGTTCGATAAAGATTCGTCAAAATTTATGTCATGATTATTCATGAAATTTAGTTTTATTCACCTACTTATCAGATTTCGTGTTGATAATGCCACGGTCAGTGGCGATTCTAGAATTAAAAAAGTGGGGGCCTCTGCGGGGCCAAAGAAAAAGTAGGGAGCAAACACAAATGTCTATCTTAAAACTAAATATCTTGCATGGTGATTTTTCGTTGTTTTGAAGATTAAGTTGCTATGAATAACCCTATCAAACACAACATAGGCTTGTGAATATCGTTAAATATGTACTAGCATTATTATTCACTAGAGACACCTAAACGTTAGCACTATAGTTGCAATCACAGACCTGTACTTGGGTCATGGGTGGCGGAACCTTTTTCAAAATGGGGAACAAGTGCACGTTGAAAAGAAATTATAGCAAATTTTGTGGTTTGAATTGGCAACTGTGACGTCACAAGTATTGAAATATGACGTCATTACATATACACCACATGAAGGTCTAAAATACACTATTTTAGACAAAACTACACCACTATGGAAACGTATCGGTGAACCACTTGAAATTCAAATAGGCTGTTACAGGTGCAACCCAGGTCATTAGCGTCACTCGGGCTAATCATACGATTTATTCTGACTGAATAAATAAAACTGTTCGACGCTTTCGTCACTGAAATTTCCATCTGCTTTCATTCTGGCTGGCATTGCCGTTGCCCTGTGACGTTATGTTATGTAACAACAAACGAGAAATTATCATGCTAACTTCTCCATTGTCGAGTAACGTACGTCAAAGAGCAATGACAACGCCACAGTGGCGGTTCTAACGGAGGCCTGGGTGGGACATGGCTCCAAGATTTTTGACTGGACCCTGCTTCGCCCCCCAATTTTTTGCTTAATTTCACGTACAAGTTCGTTTGGTTGACATATACAGCAGATAACTTTCAGTCAGCAAAATTTTAAACGATTTGAAGACTTTCTGGCGACGGTTCTGACGATATTCACAAACCTATGTTGGGTTTGATAAGTTTAATCATAGCAAATCAGTCTTCATTACAGTGGAAAATCACCATGCAGGAGAGACATTTGTTGGCTCCCCTACTTTTTTCCTTGGCCTCGCAGTGCCCCCCACGTTTTTCATTCTAGAAGCGCCACTGTAACGCCAGTAAGTCATCCGCTTACTAGGCTCATTCATACTTGCCCGAGTTGTTGAACAATTTATCGTTCGTTTCAAATTACTCTCGAAATGGGAACTGTCCATTGGATTGAACTTCAAATCCAATGTTCTATACAAATCAATTGCTTCAAAAAAACATTCAGTCCGATATAAATTATGTTTCAAAAATTCTTAGCTGCATAGGACAGCTCGGAGTCTAATGAATGTGTCCGAGTAAAGCGCGAGCTAACGAAGTCGTGAGAACGCCTACTACGAACGATATTGTTTTATTCAGGTCATCTGTTACATGAACGCGCAAGGCCAGACATTGAACGAAAATATATGAACAGTGACAAGGCCCAAAGAAAAGAACCCGAGTTAACAACTTAGCGAAGTGGGACCGTGGGTGGTGGAACAAACATACAAAGCAAGCAAGCTTGCGTTCTCCGATATAAATCGTAATCGAAAACTCGGGCGAAGCCCTTGGAGCCCGTATGCCGGAGTAGCCACTGGGCTGTTAAAACACGAGAAACATAGCTTAAAAACAAGCAAAAATGACACAGCATTGATACCTGTCTTAAACACATTCAAAATCACAACTTTTCATCTTGAACACAAAAGTATCATGACTGAATACTCATTCTACAACTGCATCAGATACCGGAATGCAAAGACAAGACAAAACATACGTAGCAACTAGCAAGCTGTCCGTAAGGATGGCAATTGTGTTGGCAATGCAGAAATAAAATACAGCTATTTAGCGTTGCTAATACAAAACCAAAAACACAATTGAAATTGATCTGTTAAATATTTCATTTTGCGTATAAGATTCAGTGAAATTTCACTATTTGGAATGATGTTAAAACGCTTGGAATTACCCAAATTGTTTAATGGTGTAGCACGAACTTTTCCTACACCAAGAGCTGTGTGAAAGGCTGTTGGGCCCCCCCACAAAAATTTCAGATGGGGCCCTTTAATATCAGCAACCATTTAGGCAGATGCGTGCTTTTTCGAGCCAGTTGCAAATTAGCCCCTTGAGCAGCGCTATTTCAAAACCTAACTAAGCTAAACTAATAATGTACAACTTAGGAGAAAATAACTTTAATGAACTGCCAATGCAAAATAAGTGAAAACTAACTTTATCACTCGTTAGTTGTTACCATCAATAAAGCGAAACAAATATCTCTTTTTGTGATGTGATAGGAAATTATTCATGATGTAATTTACCTGTTTGATGTAGTTGCCGTACTTGCATCAACTATAGTGTGCGACAGGGTTGTGCAACCTGCGGCCCGCGGGCCAACTGCAATAGCCTAAACAAAGTGGATTTTTATGCCGGTCACTAGTACTAGACAGCCTGTGTGAAACGAAGGCGCGGCAGGCGGTCTGTTTAATTGCGTTTGGCCCTTCAGTAATAAAGGTTGCACATCCCTGGTATACGACATTATGTGAAACCGGCAGTCTCGTTAATGCTTGTGATTTGCATCCCGACGATCATAGAGCACCTGGTGGTCGCTGTACAGTCTCATCATTTTAATAGCCAGTCTCAATGTAATCAACTTGGCGCTTTCACCAAAAGCTGATAGGTGGAAGTTGTGCGTAGAACCAACTACTTCCCAACACTCCCTCTGCCTTCACTTCTGATAAGAACGAATTTATCGGAGTCTGACACCGTCCATCTTCATGACATCTAGCAAGTGAGATTAAATCTGAAGAGGCTTTAAGATCGAGCAAGCGAGCGTTAAACTTATCGAGATTATCCCCGTTTTTTTCTGGTCGAAACTTTGAATTAGACTGTCTTAACACAGTCTGCACAGACATATTTATAATAAACTGACACAACAGCCTTCCTTCGTTTCAACTTTACATAACTTGTCTTAAGCAGCTTTCACAAAAACGTTTTTAACGTTGAACTAGAAACCTAGTCTCTCTATCTGTACGCATCTACAGGGTGACACAAAAAAACGGTCATCACCTAAACTTGAATAACTTCTGAAATAATTAATCATTTCGTTTTATTTTTCAGATTTACCAAGTAGCATTAATGTTCTAAGAGTCTACCAAATTTGACCATCGAGATGCCATGGACTACTGAGCAAAAGATATTTATAGTTGAGGCATATTTTTGGCAGAAGTCTATCGATACAGCTGTGCCAGACTTTTTTGACAATGTCTGGTTTTCGGACGAGGCACATTTTCTGTTGTCAGGTCACGTGAACTCTAAGAACAACATCTTCTGGGGTAGCACACCCCCTGAGCACTGTCTGCAAAG
>Ga0210059_1000757_pt1 | contig 44214 bp, 30 predicted proteins | sample Ectturendosymbi2_FD_188042 | JGI IMG/M metagenome (GOLD analysis project Ga0210059, IMG submission 188042) | Ecteinascidia turbinata endosymbiont from Florida, USA - Sample 2 (SPAdes) (version 2) | ecosystem: Host-associated > Tunicates > Ascidians > Unclassified | place: Key West, Florida... | reverse complement strand
TCTTGCCTGTGATCAACTGTCTGCCTGTGTCTGCGCAGTGGGCCACCTCCGACATCTGGTCATCGCTTCGCTTTCCCTCTGGCTTGGGGTGCAGCACCGTGCTGAGTCCGGAGCCGCTGCTCTTGCGGCTGCTCAAATATTGTCTAAGCACGATGTTGTCGTTTGGTGCATGCTGAGAGGTCGGATGCTGCAGAATTGGATGAAGTTGAAAACTGCTTGTGTGTAGGGCCTACTGACAGTATTCCGTGCATGTGATGTTACCTCAAGTATCCTGTTATTTTTTTTGTTAATTTTGGTGACGGCAATTGGCGGCAGGCCGAAGCCTGAATTGTGTTTCTTGCCGGGGCGGTTGAGGTGAACGCTCTTGCCCAAGAAGCGCCACGGCGATTCACTCAGTGTCTGTGGATCGAACGCCCAACCTTCCAATTGGGAGGCGGACACTTTACCACTGTGATATATCCTGCTATTTGCTGATGAAGTTTGATATTTGTGTCTGAAATACTCCTCAGTACTTTTGAAGTGTAGTGTGTTAAAATGTTGGTCGCTGTGCTTTCTTGAAAATCAAGCAATGTTACGTGCATAATGAACTGCCTTGGCTTTGGGTTGCCGACTGCATCATAAAAATCGTGCACATGTGTATAGTGGGTACATATACCGCATTGTTTGTAGTTGGTGCAGTAAATGCAGTAGCATCAAAAACGTGGCAACCATGTTGTGATCTTGCATATAATTCTTTGTCAACAATGCTCCACAAATTAAATATAATCATTGGCTTTTCACATCAGGTTCCCTCTCCAGGGGGGTCGTGTGGTTAGCAGTCCTGGTTGTTCTTGAGTTCCCTCAACTGTTTTCATCGACGTTAATTGTTTTGCCCGCCCCACGCTGAGGCGCGACGGAGCCTGATTCTATGACCCATTCTCTTAGAATATCTTGTTGAATTAAAGTTTTGACCAACATGTGCTGTGTATAGGAAAGAAGACAAATTACGTCCATGCGGCGGTGGCAATCACATGAGAAGATTGTCGCCAAGAAATCATTGGGACCAAAGAAATAACTCAAGACAGGCAAAACACAAACTAGCAGTATACCCTTCTGGTATAAAATAAGCTGACCGTATCGTTCAGGTGGCACGCTCCGGGAAGAACGCCGTAAACTTATTATTTCGAACATTTTCTGTGCTGCAGCACCTGATATGGACTCATAGCGAAGTCAGGTGGCAACAACAACGTGTATGTAACGTGTTGACCCATCTCCATGATGCATTCGCATTTTGTCCAACTAGAAAGGTCCTTGTTTTGGTTTCCTAGCTTGCATAACGTAACCAGTTCTAGCAAACCTTGTTAACATAGCAGCCGATAGCCCTGCAAACTGCAGTCCGAAAGCATGCATCTTTTTATGTGTTTTGTGATTACCCCCACTTCCAACTCAGAATCCAACAAACTGCAACTTTTGCACATTTTAGCTTAATTTCAATGAAAGGTTAAGCTTAGCTATGTGAAGAGTCTACTTTTGCCGCAATTTAAGTGGAAACCCACTGCTAACAACTCGTTGGCGGGCTTCACAAATGTTCCAACAGCGCTTGCCACAATGGACGTCCAGTTCAGTTTTCTGAAAATGATGCCTACTTACGCTGACATCCAGATGTTTGTCTCAATAGCTGACCTTGATCTACTGCGCGCAATACCTCATACACGCGACTGTACTCGCGCAGTTGTACCACGCGCAAACGACAGGTGTCAAGAGAAAGTTTTGATATAGTAAGTCGGGGATTTCGCATACTGGTCCAGCGAACTTTCTGATCTATTCTTGCATGTCAGTTATTTCTCTTCTCAGAGTAAAGAAATAGACCTTATCCATGAATTTTGTGATGTTTGTTGTGAAAATAAAAAAATTTTGGTTGGACGTCAGATCAGCGCCGGATTTAGGTGGAGCCCCAATAGACCAGGGCCCCCATCATAATCGTGTGTTTAGCCATATGTACGACATATGTGTGCCGCTTAGTCATTTTTATTAGCAAGGAAAGTTTGTTTGTAGACGCTATCATTTATGGGTCGGCCAGACGGCACTATTTCACTTGTATATTACTTGATATTGTGACGAAACAACTATTACACTTATTGATTTCCTCAAAGGGTTTTGAATCTAATGAATGCAAGGCCAAGCCTCGTAGAACGCATAAGCTTACGTGTCTGCTCGCTACTGGTAGATTTTGCATCGGGCTACTCGGATTTGTACAGGTCGCATATGAGTAGCATTGTTAAGTAAGGCTACCACACGTCCTCTTTTTGGAGTACATGTCCACTTTTTTCATGAGAAATAAAACAATCTCCGAGGACATTCAAAAATGTCAAAAAAGCCTCCTTTTTACATTTTTAATTTTACATTGCTGTGATCAGTGGCGTAACTAAAGATTTGAATCAGGGTGGCAAACTCAGATAAAAGAGGCCCACTGGCGACTGTATGGGGTCTCCTAGCCAACAATGAGAAAAACCTTGAGAAATGATGGTGAATCCGGATGTTGATGGCTATACTAAAAATCTTAATACCGGAAAATAATCCGAAAAATACACAAAACAATAACCTACTGAAAACCAAAAGAGTGTTAAATGGAAATATAAGTTAAGTGGGAGACCAGTTTTTACATTTAGCTTGCCAGGGGGCAATTCGCCCCTCTCTGCGCCACTGGCTATGATATACTGTATTGTATTTACATGCAGTAAGCTGCCCTGCTCAACTGCAACAACATAACAGCTGGTGGCGTAGCTTAGTCTATGGGAGGTCCTGCTAGTTGTCTGATTCATCTATGTTTTTGGTTATGGTTAATTCTTGGCGGGAAAGGGGAGAATGCTTTCACATTAATCGTTACATAACAGTGGTAAATCATTTTTGTATATCTCAATGACTTTGGCATTAGAGAGGGGACTTCTGACTCCATGATAAGTACTGTTCTAGTTTTGCTGATGAACCATGATGCGATGATCAGTGTATTGTACATAGCTTAATTTGGTACTTTCTAGTAATTATAGCTAATCAGTATAATGCTGAAAAATGAAGAAATTCGTGAGAAGTACCTCTTTTTCAGGAAAAGAGAATGATTTTAAAGCTGAGTGAATTTATGTGTAGGGGAAGGTGGGGCACAGTAGGACTAGGGGCACAGTCGTCTTTTTTGATTTATTCAAAAAGTTGAATATGTTGAACTTTAAAATTTCCATGGTGATTTAGTCTCATACCAGCCGTAGGACAAAGTGAAATTTTCGTTGATAGGCAGCCGTTGTTGCGAGTTACAGAAAAAGTTGTGTGTTTGCTACCCAAAAGTAATTTATAAAATCACATTTAGATTTGAGTTTTGCCCACGTTAATCAATATCTTTTGTTCTGAGTTTTTGTGACATTGTAGTCAGGGCAGTGCAATATTATTTGATAATGCCGGATTTTAAATTCTGTTTAAGTTGAGTTGGTACTTCTTCATTTTATTTTTTAGGTGTGCATGGGGGCACATCTGACAGAAAAAAATGGGGCACACTCAACACATTGCCATTAGGTCAGTCTAAACAAGGTAAAGCTTGAGGGGTTAAATTGGAATGCAGTACAGAATAATTCTAGTCTATGAGCATTTTTAGGTTTATTATGTGCTTAGAGGCACATTATATTTGTATAGCAAGCATGAATTTCAGCATACTGCATTGGTTTAATTTAATATTTGATAATCATAAAATTTGTTTTGCCATGCAGTGATAGTGGGCAATTAGAATGTGAAAAAAAGTGGAGAGGCAGTCAGCAAGTGCCTAATTTACATGGGATATCACGTAAACATTATGCAATGCATGCAACCCAACTTTTTTTGACCAGTCAGGGATACCCCATGCTCATGTCGATTGTGCCCCATGCATGGGAAAAAAAGTTAAAAAAAGACTGTGCATTATTCATGTCATATGTATATCTATTGTAAAAGTCTTGTGTTGCACATCTGGCTAAATGGGCCACTGTATTTGCTGAACTGAAATGCTTTTACTAGATTCCTCCGTTTGCAAACAACTGCATGGGAAAATGTTGAACCATGTGAGTATAGTATCCACTTGAGAGCACCGTTTCTATTGATGAAGCTAAACCGTTTGACCAATACCAAAACTTGTTTGAGCTCGTGCAAAAAGAGCATCAACCAAATGCAATTTATTGTAAAAATGTTGAAATATGAAAGATAGGCAAATTATTTTACAACTTGCAATACTATTGAATGTTTCATTGAATGCTTCAATTACTCTCATATTATTGTCAAAAGTGATTTTGCATTTTAAGGAATTTAGGGAAACTGCAATATATTCATGAGCTAAATAGGACAAGTAAACAAGGATTTTGCTTTGTATGTTTTGACTGAAACATCGCCACACTAGACGTCTTACTTCAATGCTTACTTATCAATAGGCCTAATTGTCATTTAACATGTTAAGTGCAGATAACACACTCAAGTACGTGACAGTCGTAAGTTTTCCTTCCTTTTTGCGATGAAAATGTGGCAGCGCCATTGAGCTTATTAATAAATACACATGTACAGAAAGGGATCGTCATCTTAACAGGTTAACAAGTGTAGAACGTATCCAAGTGGTTCTAAAAGACGTAAAAAAGCAAGAGGCAAAAATGAGAGAGAAAGAAGTTGCAGCCACGTCAAGAAACATTCAAGTGACTATTTTACAGTGGCAGTGAAGTCCAGCGGAGACATTTCTGCCGAACCTGTAACAGGACAAAAAATTGAAGAACATGTTGTGACAGACGTAGATCTGCGTAAAGATGAAAATAGACCTAGTTTAATCAAGCAGTGCAGTGGCAGTCGAACGTCAAGACGCATAATCGAAAAACACGATAGATGAGATGGCTGACGCTATCACTGGAGGTAACGACATCGGTCTCTGGGCCCTTTGGCCAGCTAATATGCCGGAGAAAATGCGGGAATATTGTTTGAAATATGAAATAGGTTCTTTTTGACATTGTAATGCAAAGCCACCATTTAAAACATGATGTTCCACAACACAGAAAAGACAGAAACTTGTCACGGAAATGTACCACAAGTCTTATTCCTCGCCATAACCACAATGGCGAAGTAGTTAACAGAAGCTAGTTTTGCTTTTCTCCTTCTCAAACTTGTGTTAAATGTTTCACTTGTAGATTGATGTGCGCAGATACGACTAAATGTGCGCATTTCCTTATTAGAAAATGAACATTCGATTGGAAGCACGCTCTTGAGCGCCTGAGGAGCCACGAGCATTCAATGGAACATGTAGATGCCACGATTATATTTAGTGGCAGATGCAATAACCACTATGAAGCATTGATACAGAACTCGCTAGTCAGGTCAACCAATGCAAACAATATCGGAAATCGCCTCTGGCTGCAACGTTTAATTTCTGTCGTAAAATTTGTTGCTGAGCGAGGACTGCCGTTTAGAGATGATACAAACGTTAGATCGCCCAGAAAGTTTTTCCAAAAAATTTTCAAAACATCTTTCAAGCAAATATTAAAGAAAAGAAGATGCGATGCTTCTAGCGCAGTGGTTCTTCAACTTTACCACACACCAAACCCTTGTGTAGTTTTCCAAGCTTTTGTCGAACCCTATTTATGCCCAATGTGACAGAAAGTAAAAATGGGTTACATGTTTCACATGACCTTCGTCGAACCCCTGAAATGGCTCCGTCGAACCAGGGGTTCGATCGAACCCAGTTTAAGAACCACTGTTCTAGCGACTGGTTTTGCAACAGTTTCACAAATCGCTAATCATTGTCAAATATCATGTTGCACCATAAATTTTTATTACAGTTGAGCTAACAAGTGTGACGTCACAAGATTACGTCATAAATATTAATGATATGTAGAAATACTAGCGACGTCCTCGATCATCCCTACCTAAACATTTTGTATCCGCACACGGGGCGTCCCACCACGCCTGGGCCCCAGGCCCGCCTCCATCTAAATCCGGCGCTGCGTCAGATAGTCAACAATGGCGACAGTTTAGGAACAACTAAACACTGAAAAATATTAGAATTTTTCTAACTCTCAAGCTAAACCCTCGTCAGTTCTCAGCATATTTGATATCTCAATTAACAGCCACCGCTTGCGAAATTCATGACCTAGAATATCATTCTGCGCATGCGCAGATGGCTTGAAGTCAGGCGCGCAACCAAGGGTGCATTTGGGGCATTTGCCCCCCCCCCCAAAATTTTAAGAACATTGCATAGCAATTTTGAAATTTGTAGAAACTTTCAAAGAATAAAGATGAAATTTTATCTTCTAATTATTTTTAAGAAGTCTCATTGGAATTTTTCCTTGTCCTACTGGTAACTTCTCTCCTTACAAGATTTATCTTGAGACAGGTCATCTGATCGAAAATTTCGTAAATAGTTGGTATTTAACCACAAATATGCTGGAATTGTCAAAACTTGGGAGATAGTTTAAAATGTTCGTATTTCCAAGGCATTTTTTTTCTATTTGTTCGTGTGCTATTTTTTCTTAGACCGGCTTCTATTTATCTTCATGAAACTTTATAACATTGGAGTACTGTTGAACCGTGCAAATTGCTGAAACTTTCAAATTCATAAAAGAAATCTTGACATAACAGTTAGTGCCACGTCAAAACGCTTGTTCTTCTATGACCTTTTGATTAATTATTTTCATTAGGGGCAATGCGGATCACCATTATTGAAAACATATTATTTTTCTTAAAAGAACGTTGCTTAGCTGCATTTTCGGTTCGAAAACTGATAGTTTGTAACTAAATTTAGCGCGAGGACTGTTTCATATTTTTGTGTCTTTCTGGGTTGATCCCAGTACCACGGCTCGGGAAAAAGGTTTAGTAAAGAGTCATATGAGTGCTAGTCAAGTGATGAACGCACCTACTTACCAGATCACTTTGCCTTCAAATGACGCTTTACAAGACCCTAACGTTTGCAACCAGTGTGCAAGCCCTGAATGCTCATAGCCTTAAATGTGCTTCTAAAAGCTTTCACACAACTCGTCGATGCCAGAAAAAGCCGCATTGTCCGAAACACACCTGGTCCGAATCCGTTATGCACCAAAGGCACAAGACACCTGACTCATTTTTCCCGAAATAGTTGCATTCAAAGATACCCTCACCGTTGAAAAAGGCTATCCCTCAAGTTTGGGATCTTCATTTGTGATTGAACTTCAAACACATGCTAGAAGAATAGGCTGGAACGAATTTGCTAAAACAAGACGAAAATTAGGCAGGTTTACCAGTGTAGTAGCCTATACATCTGTCACACTAAAGCCATGACTACACCATTTGAGTACGGAACCAGGCGTTTCTATGAAGATACAACTTTTTACTCTGTCCTGATCGTTCGTCTGCATCTTGATTAAAACTGAAAACTTCTTATTTTCGGAAACGTTGCGAAGAGAACTTTTATCTGTGTGTCAGGCTTATGCAGAATGGCATGAAAATATCTTCAATTGCAGGAAACAAAACTGTTTGTATGACGTTTAAGGCTAAGAGAGCAAAAAGCGCAGTCACCCCATTACTGACACATGGAAGATGAAAATCTAAAATCTGTTAACCCCCACAATAAGTTTGCCAGACGTCCTTGAGCGCCAAGAATTGTCCTTGAATTTGCTATCAAAACGCGTAATATACTTGATTCTTGAAAAAGATCTTGTTGTCCTTGAATATTTTCCGGCATCCTTGAAAATTCTTGATTATTTTTAAAATTGTTCATTTAAGAAGTAAGGATTACGTTGAACATTCAAGGATCAAGAATAAACAACGTAAATGAACAGGGCAATGTGTAGATTTGTTCCACCTCAAACAGTTGTGTAGTAAACAGTAAATTATTGAAGAAAGGTTGTGTCGTCGTAATACCTTTCGTTTATTTTAAATTTCGCACATGGCTAACATAGCCTGACTTGCCCATACGTGATTTAAGCTTTCTGAAAGTAGCCCACCGTACCCAGTGACGCGCAGAGTGGGGCAAAAGGGGCCAGTGGCGTAGCAAGAGTGTCGGCTGCCCGGGGCGTCCTTGAGTTGGCGCCCCCAAGCCCATAAAAATATGTATTGCACAGTGACTGGCTCTTAAAGCTTTGTATAGATATTAAAACCCTTTAACGACCACCAGAGCCAATAAATTGGCCCAAAGGTTTTTTGGTTATAACTCGCCACCTGCTGCAGCTAGAAAGGTGTTCAAACCCTCTACGGATGCAGCAAGTCTTCTTGGTTCGATTAAAAAAAATTTTTTTAAATTTGGGTGAGGGGTTCGCCTGGGAGAGGCTCGCAAAGTGAGGGTGTTTTCGGTTTTTTGACCTACTTTGACGGGTTCTGGACGCCAATCCCATGGGCCAAAATTTTGGCTCAAACTTGTTTTGGAAACTAGACGATCTCCCGCGTCGATAGAGCTCTTGCTTGACCTTCTAGCATGTCTGGGACCAAAGTTATGGCCCAAAAACCCTATTTTACCCCAAAATCAGAAAATTGCAGAAAAAGCATGAGTCTCCCACTGGCGACTATTATAACTAGCGATAACTTCCCGCTAGACGATGATAGCGAGCTATACGAGGCCTCAAAAGACTCATGAAGTCTTCTAGTTTGCACTAAAAAAAAAACATTTTAGATTTTGATTCGGGGTTTTCGGTGGGTGGGGTTTGAAAAAGGGTAGTTTTGACTTTTTTTTAATTGTTTCTTTATGACGTCATCGCCTCCACAAAGGGCCAAAATTTTGGCTCAAAGTTTGGTTGCATTCTAGGCTGGAATATGAAGCTTTAGAGGCCTAGATCGACTTCCTGACGTTTCTGGTCCCCAAGTTATGGCCGAAAGACCCCTAATCTTGTAAGGATTCCCCAGAGAATTAGTGGGGATTCCCCTAATTAATTTCCGGAAGTTTGGCCATAACTTTTGAACCAGAAATGCTAGAAAGTCCATCAAACCCTCTAAAGACTCGTATTGAAGCCTAGAATCCAAAAAAACTTCGAGTCACAAAATCTGATGGATGGTTCGCCTCCCCGGAAGTGACATCATTATCCAAATGTAAACAAATATGCATAAACATCCTCTCATTGTGTAAACATCAACAAAAAACCCGTGGTCTCAAGCTGAAAATTTTTTTTTCCAGTCTAAACTACTAGTCTTCACGAATCTTTAGAGGGTTTGAACAACTCTCTAGCCTATTCTAACGGCGAGTTATGGCCATATCCAAACAGGGTGTTATTCTGCCGTTGGTTAACTTTTTAGGGGTAGAAATTTTGACCACTTTTTGGTTTTTGTGGCATAAATTTTGATCCAGATATGCTAGAAAGCCAATCAAGGGCTCTAAAGACTCGTGAGATAGCCTAGTTTCATAAAAATATTTGATCCAAAATGTGGGCCCATTCGATGGGCGTCCAGGGCCGGTTAAAGTAGGCCATAAAAACACGAAAACACCCCCACTTGTGACGACCCCCCAAGAGAACCCCAAACCCAAAACTGAAAATTTTTTTTTTGACTCGAAACTACTAGACTTGCTGAATCCGTAGAGGGTTTGAACACCTTTCTAGCTGCAGCAGGTGGCGAGTTATAACCAAAACAGCATGGGCCAATTTATTGGCTCCGGTGGTCGTTAAAGGATTAACTAGTTTGTGCACCATTATAATATTACAGTACTCTCTCATGCCTAAATATGGTATGCTTGAAATACACACCAAAAATTGAAACATTCTAATTAAACAAAAAGCAAAAATGACATATTGGGAAAAATAGTAAAAAAGTGAAAAAAATGAGGACCATCTATATTTCTGAAATGAAAACTACAATTTTCTATCCCCGTAACTTTTCTTGCTTTTTGTTGGCAAATTCTTCAATAGCAAATGTCAAAATTTATGGTATCTGTCAATTGTTGCTCTATAAACTGTTAAGGTTAAAAATTAACCTCAACACGTTCTACACTGAAAGCAAGAACAATCTATCTGAAATATGGAACTGAGGATAGAGGAGGAAAAAAGATACCCCTCTGCTGAAGAGGAGAACAATGATATTGTGTTAATTATCTGTGCATATGTTGTATACGCCCACCAACGGACAATGATGTGGCATGTGAATGATTAAGACTTACCAAAATGATAATGACAAAACGGAGATCCTAAATTCAGTCAAGCAGAAAGCAATGACGCGATTCTGGATTACGCACGGAGTTTAGTACGAAACGGAAACGATCAAAACAACTCAAGTCTCGCAGAACACTGATCAGAGGAAAGCAAGCAAGGCAAACTACTGCAAGTTAACAATTATGGAAATGCTAGAGTCACTACAAAAATGAAACAAAAGGACTCTGACCGTAAAAGCAGTCATGCTCGATGTTCGGAAAACCAACCATACAAGCAGGATTAAGATCCTTACAACACGTGCCCGAAGAAGAAGCATTTGGCTACACGCTGAACTGGGTCGCACACAAAATGACTTACGAAGAATCAGTGACAATCCGAATCAGGATTTATAATGATGGCTATCAGGATACTTTCAGCTATCATGGAAGGAACTTGCGCGTAAGCCAGCCAGTGAAGATAACAGAAAACCGTGACTTCATATTTCACGATAGGCAAGAAGCAGATTGTGGCAGCAACCTGACGTCAAACGCAATAAAGAACAGTATCACCACTGCGGATACAAAAAACTTATTGCTGGAAATCAGTATGAAATCCGAAATAGAGGAAGAAACATCCATATTAAGTCCAGAAACACTAAAAGGATTATTGCCATGAGCAATGAGAACAATTATGCTACATAAAGCAATGATTTACGAAATGATTTACATGCTATATCATTGTAAAAATGCTACTAACAAGTCGTGATTAATGATGCGTATCAGGAGCGGTCATGGTTGGTGCTCCTGTACATTCATGTGTAAGGTAAACTGAGCAAGAGGAGAAATGCCTGTAGCAATGACATCATGGAGAAAATTTTCATCGGGTATGAGAATTTTCAAAGGGTAGGAAAATTTTCGTAGGTGTAAAATTTTCATAGGTATGAAAAATGCAAGCATCAAAGAAACAAACTAAGAAATTGACACGAACCAGAAAGCATAAATAGTCTGCCATTCGGCTGGGAAGCATGCAGTTGTGAATTTTTGTGGTAGCGATAGGTTGTACTTAGAAGTGTATACTGTGTAAGGGAGATTCAATGGAATCAAACTGTAAGTACAAAAGCTCTGTAATATGTATGTAGTAATTAGATTCTGTCACTGAAAACTAGATAGTTTGAACTTGAACTTTTTCGACAGAGATAACATTGATAAAACGGCAAAGCTCTGTCACTCAGAACGATTACTATAATGCTTTAACTTTTTAGCACACCGCGAAAATGAAAATAGAATGAAGTACTGCCAAAATTGTAATTAAATTTGGACTTTAAAAATATATAGGCAAATTTTAGATCAAAAAGGAAACGTTATGCTGCCAAAATTTTTCACAGTTTTGTACTTAGTAAAAATCCGAATAATGGGGGGTCAACTCATTAGGATGTCTTGCTCATTTTACTTTGTATAGAACTTCTGCGTATTTACCGTTGGTCAATATGAGTTACAATGCTTGTAAACTTATTAATAAATATTATATGCATATTAAATATGACCCTGTAGCCCTGTTGCTGGCAGCTAAGGTCAGTAACATTGTCTATAGTCTTTGTACTGTAGTCTTAATAGGGCTTAGCCTAGAGAGCCCACGAACAAATATATTAAGGTCGGAGTTAGAGTTGATTGAGCAACGCTCTGCACTGACCCGTTTTTCGTCCGAGTCCACTCTGGACAGTTTAGCTGAGCTAGGCCATTTGGTCCATGAGGGGGCATCGGCCGTAAAAAGACAATGCTGTAAGATTTCTCAACTGCAAGGTGCTCATACTAGATCTTAAGGAATTCTCGATCAGTTTTATTTTCAAAAAACTCCTCTCACAGGTAGCAACACTAGCAGCAATTGTGAGGAAAATCCGCAGCATTGTTACTATATTTGGAACATAGTTACCAAGGTTATACTTTTGAATAAACTGCAAAAGTTCAAGGGGGCCCTCTTTCACTACTGTGAGCTGTAGACTACATCGGCAACATCGTATGACTGTAATGTAAAAATAATGTTCTACAACAATGAGCAACAAGCGACGTAACACCTATCAATATTTCTTTTTCGGCTATTAATTAACCTCCTGTACAACTAACTGGCCTACTCAGAATCTGAATGCAGCACGGTGATCGAAAAAATTTGATAATGGCGCATCAACATACCGAAGCAAGAAATCATTTCCCCTAAACAACACAAGGAACCCTCACAGAACCCTTAAAACTCACGTAACCCCGCTACATGTTTTGCGGAACACTAGGGTTCCACGGAACCCCTGTTAAAGATGAGCTAGATTATATTTCTCCACACACACGGAAATCCATTTTGACGAGCACAAATCCAACTACACATTTATTAGATTTACGCAGAAATGTTTTTTAGACCCAAGAATTCGCTTTTACTCGCATGTACCAAATTAGGAGCACTTACAAAAGATCAGAGCTCACCACAGCCACACGTTTGCCCACAGTCATCCACCATACTCCTACTAAGTTCCATAACGTCATATAAGGACTGCGATCAAACAGCAACAACAGCCCAACGCTCAATCAATCAACCGCGTAGTGAATCAGTAAAATTTGACATCAAGTGAGTTGATAAGCGTGTTGAGAACTGTGTTCCAACTACATGTAAAAACCGTCTAGTGATACAACATCCTTGATACACGATTGTTTATTGTTTGACTAAGATAGCAGTCGCTTAAATAACATGCAATAGTTTAATTACTCAAAATAAAAAAGGTCCTTCAACTGCGAATAGTGCCCCGATATTAAAACCACTTTTATTTCAATACAGCCTTTGCAGGTTTATAGCCTATAGCAGCATAGCCCATAGTGCCGCCCCCATGAAAGTGCCGCTAGGGGCGGACCGCCCCCCCCCCTTTGCTACGCCACTGAACGGGGCGACGTCCTCGGGCATCCAAAGAATGAAACTGCAAAAATTGAAATGCTGTAGCGAGATGATTTTTCCTATTGTATGTAAGACTGCTACCATATGCTGCATGGAGTTGATTTTTCGAAACTTGTCTTCTTTGTCAACACTAGTTTTTACGACACTCAAACGCTTGTAATTCTCACATTCGTCAATACCAGGGACCTATACTCCGGGTGTGAATTAAACTGATAGTGACGTGACTTTGCCCAGATCAAGCTATCACGGGAAAGTCACAAAAAATAATTGAAAAATTATTACGGTTGTATGATTTTCTGAGCAAAATTTCAAAACTGTCCTATTTCAACTTGCTTGGTTTAGCTGACTTTTTGATGCATTAGTTTCCCGTTTCGTTTTTTGATGTGGCAACCCTGGGTGTGCGCTAATGCAGTTTCACACCTGTGCTTGCAATATGTGCATCACCTCGAGTTTCGTCATTAGTTGGCAGTTCAGGCGGATTCTGTCCCGTCGCTACGGGGGTGCTTTGGTGGGCTTCGCCCCTCCAGGCAAAGCCCCAGGTCCCCAAATTAAAATACGAAACACTATAAATCAGATTTTGACATTTTAGATTTCGACAAGATTTGACATTATAGAAATTTTGACAAATTTTCAATATCAAGCCTTCCTCCACAAACGTGAAGCCCCCCTAGTGAACACTTTCTGGCGACGGTTCTGGGCGGATTGATCATAACGGCTCACACAAACGCGTATCTGTTCTGTCCCTCCAGTAGTCATACGCATAGCAGTCACATAAATAAAGACAAAAGTTTCTTGCGTACTTTATGCGCATTTTCAATTCTTGTGTAGCTTAGCAAGTTTCAAACTGTCAACCCTGGGTGTCCGCCATCCCAGCCGCATACTTTTTCTACTCGACTGCTATTCGTCGAGACATTTGCCCAGCCATATTTTAAAATTGTGAACTGCCCATCGTAGCGTTGGGTGTGTTTTACTGCACTCTTTGCATGCGCATCCTTATATTTTTGCAGTTGTGAACTGCTCTGACGTAGCACTGAGTGTGTTCTACTCCCCTGTTTTAACGCGTTGCCGGATATTTTTAAAGTTATGAACTGCTTTATCTCAGCGTTGAGTGCTGTCTTGTGCTCCGGTCTCCTAACTTGGAGTGCTGATTAATGTGACACATTGTAGGCTACAATAACGAGTAAGGATAGTGCGTGTAGAATAATATGCACGTTGTGTCAACAAACTTCGCCAAACCAACGCCAAAATGACTTCATATTGTCACGTCACAAACAGCGTATATCCAGTTTCACTAACCACCATACGCCACTCCACTGCCCAATGCTAGAATTTGTTAGGGGGGCATACAATCAAGCAGTCCTCCCGGGTATCACCAGACCTCTTCACACCACTGACCGTGACCCATTGAAAAAAAATGTCCTTGAAAAAATTTCAAGTGATCTGGCAACCCTACACCACGAGTATCTGGGAGCTGTGCTGGATAATTAGCTCTCAGATGACAAGGACATTCAGAGACAACTGCGACAAAGATATTGTGCTGCAAACAAGCTGCGAGCCTCTTTTTCCCGATGTTCAAACTTCAAATGCAGTTAAAAATTTACTTTGTCGTTCCTTTTGTACTCCCGTGTATGCATCACAATTATGCTGAACTTTCAGAAAGTGATGCATGCAAATATTGCACATGGCCTATAATTTTGGATGCAGAGCTCTATACAACTTTCCCTGGAGAGCCAGTGTTAGTTGTCATGACTCATCAGGTTCAATGTAATATTCTTTTACGGCCGATGTCTCCCTGTGAACCTGCACGACCTAGCTCATCCTGTCCAAGGAAGACTCGGACGAAAATATGTCTACGTAACGCTTATGCTCATCTAACGTTAACTCTGACATAACTATCTTATACTTCCGCGTGGATTCTTCGATACGGAGCCCTATGGTTAAGACCACAAAGACTACGGCATAACGCAGCAGTCGACGCCATTGACCCTAGCTGCCAATAGCAGGACCCCTAACGTCATATCATGGAGTCAAGATTTTATTGATGACATGATATCCGCATCGGAACTGACTTAATCCAACGTAATGTACACTGATGATAAACAGTTACATGAACCAAGCAAGCATTCCTAATATTGTGTCCCCCCTCATTAGGAATTTGTCTAAGTACAAAATCATTGAAAATTTGGGCAGCATTTCGTTTCCTTTTTGAGTTAGAATTTGCCTGATTTTTGTTAAAGTACAAATTTATGAAAAATTTGAGCAGAACTTTGTTTCCTTTTTAATCTAAAAATGCCTGATTTTTAGTTAAAGTCTTTTTCTGAATAAAATTTGGTCAGAGCTTCGCCGTACTTTTGATTTTAAAGCTCCTGAAAAAGTTAAAGTCTAAAATTGACTAAACTAGTGACAGAACTTCATTATAATTTGGGTTTTTGGGCCAAGAAATTCCTACAAGTTCCTCCTGAGCTATTGTACGTCTCAGTCAGCCACAAGTTCGGAATTCTTATCACACTATTCACTATAAACTATACAGACTTACAGTTTTAGTCCTTGATTGAAGTTCCCTGTATCAGATTACATTCTAAGCACATCCTTACTGTCACGTTGAATCTTACTGAACTGAGCTGTTTGCGATTTGGCCAGCTACTTATCGGCTACATTCACACTGATTCGTGTGGTATTTTCCTAGTTTGTTTCATTATTGTTGATTATCCACTGTGGAATTTCATCTGTGGATCATCCTCTGTGGATTTTCTTTCCACAGCTGATTCTCCACTGTGGATTTTCTTTCCACAGCTGATTTTCCACTGTGGTTTTCCCAATATGGGTTTCCCAATGTTGGTTTCCCAATTTGGCTTACCCAATGTTGGTTTCCAAATTTGGCTTACCCAATGTGGCTTACCCAATGTTTACCTATTATGGCTTTGTACAGTAATTTGGTCTTGTGATTTCAAGGGTTTATGCTTTTCTCCTAACCTATTGTTTTGCCCTACTGGATGACCTTTTGTCCTTTGCCTTGCTCAGTTCACATACAAAATTAATATATGACTTGTTAGTAACACATGACTGTTCGATTTTTGTTTGATAGTCAATTCGGGTGTACTGCTCATGCTCAAGCATCCAGGATTTCAGTCAGGACTCTTTCTGTATTGCGTTTGTCAGCTCTGGCAATGCTGTCATGGATCATCGCTGTTGTCAATCGTACAAAGCAATCGCCAGCTTGCCAGTCATGGGTTATGTAGCTTTCCTCAGTATTGAGTAGGGAAGGTTTATTCACTCACAGTTGACATTCCTGACCATTCCCTCTTTGTTCGGATTGTTACTTTCATCGATGGCAGCATTTTATGGACAATCCAGTTCAGCAGATAGCTGAACACTTCTTCGTCTGGGATTGTCTTTACATTCCTTTTGCTTATACTTGGTAGTCCGAATATTGAACATGCTTGTTTTTCCGGTACATGTCCTTGCTGACAAAGGTCTAATAGCTTAATTGTCTCCATACTGCTGTTTCTGACATTCACTTTGTACTGTGAAATGCAGGAGCAGTGAGCTTGGGTTTTGTTGCTTTGATTGTTTCCTGTTCCTGACTAACTGTCGCATGACTTGCAGTAACTTTAACAATTTCCTGTTTCTAATTGTTCAGTCGAGTGTTACATTACGTGGTTGATAGCGAATACAATTTACACTTTGTCCATTAACACAATATGATATCGTAGCCGCTCCAACTGTTGTCGTTGTATTCTTCTTTCTTAGAAGGGTATACTTTTTTTTCCTCAGAGACGGGGTGGAAGTGTTTCTAGCAGATCAGCACTGTTTCTTTGCATAACGTGTTGGGGTTGATTTCAACCTCAACAATTCCTACATCTGAGGCATTATTGATAAAAAATATGTACTTGTTTCTCGAAAGATGCAGAAGGTCTAATAATGCAATGCTTGCCTGCTTTGACGCAGTCAGATTGTTTATATTCGTCCTTATTCTTTGAACACTACAACCGCATTTTACTTTGTGACTGAGTGCTCGAACATTGCACTGTTTGTTCGTTTGACGGTGTGCATGCCACAATGCATTCGTACTTTATCTGGCCTTCACCAGTTTCGGAATTAGCGTCCCACTTTGCAGTAGTGTTGTACCAAGTGAACAAATAGTGTTAAGAGTGCATCTGTAAACCTGAGGCTCGGTTTCCAACGCCGTTACAAAACGTTCTGTTAACGGTATCAAGCAAAATTTCTGACCTCTGCGAAATTTCTAACCTGTTATTTTTTGTCAGTTATTTTGCTTCACAGAGTAAAGGAATAAAGTTGAGCGATTACTGTTTTGATGTGGGTTGTGTAAATGAAAACTTTTTGGTTAGATGTCAGATACCCACAACTAGCTACAGTTCGGGAATAAATAAAACCAGTGAAAAATATTAGACTTAGTCTTCAATTTTTTTTCTTTTTCTAACTGTAACATAAACCCTAATCCGACACACTTACCTAGACACCAAACCCTAAGCCTTAATCATCAGTTTTCTCAGCGCAATTCATATGTAAAATGTTGCTCTGTGCATGCGCATATGGGGTGAAATCAGAGATTTCGCTTCACACCGGTGATTCAGCCTCCAATGCTATTGCAAAAAGTTCTGTTTTGTCTGCTTTTAAAGCAGACGTTCTGTTTTGTCGGCTTTTGCAAAACGTTCTGTTTTGTCTGCTCCAGCTTTGTGCAGAAAGTGCGTATGTGTACTATGGAGTTCGTGTCTGCGAGCAAAAATACATTACTATTATATGTGACCGTTTGGGAAAAAGTTATACCACGGTTGAATAAGCACGATGACGTCATCAAATGAAATTTCATAAAAATTGCCACCCCCGAAATGAAGATCTGGTTGCGCCCCTGCTTGAAGCGCCCCCTGCGATTTCGCAACTCAGGAATATCGCTTGGGCGTGGTGAAATATTAACCAGTTTCAAGGTTATAATTCCAGCAAAGAGGACAACATTAGATCACTGTCGTAGGTGGCTGCATGGGCCCATTTTTTAATTTTGCCTAACAAGTTTAAGTAACACAATTAGTAAGAACAACACAACTAGTTACATTTATCTGGTCAAGTCAGCGTAGCCTAGGTAGATAGCGGTCGTTGAGGGATTATAAAATATTGCATAAAATTGCTAAACATGCTTACAGAAGCTAATGACGTCATATTTCAATGCTTGTGACGCCACAGTTGCCAATTCAAATCACAAAAATGTTCTATGCTTTTTTGACTTGCACTTGTGCCACCCCACTTTGAAAAAGATTCCACCACCCATGATCACCGTACAACAATCAGGATAGGAACAAATATTGCGCATTTGAAGTAAAAAAGCAGAATCACGCCTCTGTGGTTGAATCAAAAGTATATTCTGTGGCCGATACTGCCGCATGACCTGCGGACTTCTCGCTTAAGTGTATACAAAGAAAGTTCAGCTTCCCACTGATGCTAGGCTTTGTAAGCAGATTCCTTTGTTAGGATATCTTTCACTTGATTCTATCAAGAGATGACTTTCTTGCAATCTGCCGCCACAGCGATTATTAGTTTACCATCTACATACCCGAGCGGCTGATAAACAAGGGCAATTACTTTTGTACGTCTTCTGCGCACTAGGGCGACGGAAGGGGGAATGTTGAAATTTTATATTTTGCTTTTTTGGAGAAAAATGTTTCTCTCTTAGTTTTGGAGTGGATAAAATGAAATTTCAGCACTTTTGGCTCTCCCATGGAAAAAGCCGCCATTGGTCCACCTGGAAAATATTCTTCCGACGCCCATATACATGGTTGCATAGACCAGATGCTTTAAAACAAAGACAATGCGCTGTGTGCAAAAGGGTTCCTTTTCAAAACAGACCACTCACTAGTAAGACCAACAGTAGAACAATCCGCTCGCAACCAGCCTTCGCAGGCAAAGGAGCGGACACGAGTGAACTGCAAGCTCATCACTGCATGGCACCAGAACAGTGAACCTGGCTCTTGTGCAGTGTGAATGTCCCACCAGTAAATAAACCGTCATTGCAAGAATTAACGTATTAATCGCCATCACAGCTGCCGACTTCGTTTTCTAGATATTTTTATGTTTTACTTCAATTTTTCAGTGAAGGGGTAATGCCGGTGATGTCCTCACTGCAGACGCCCATGGTAAAAACCAAAGCATAATGACCAAATACGCAGGTATCTTACACGGTTTGCGAATGAAGTTGCGGTTAGAAATGGAAAATCCATGTTACAGACATTTGCTTCAATGAACTTTTGGTCAATTTGTAGAAAAGTCGGAACAAAAATTTCATACGAAGCAGTTTCTGCAACTCGATCTTGTTTTTTTTACTTCTCTCAATTCTAAATTTCGGGCCGCGTAACCGGAGCAGATTCACATCCTTTTTAAAATACAAACGAGAGAATCAGATTTGCTCAGTCAGGTTTGTATTTGATTCAATCTGCATACGCAATTACACGGAATAGCATATCGGCAGCTAAGCGTGGTATATAGTATGCGTACATGCGAAATCTGGTTAATAGACATCGTATTGACGTTCATATACATATATAAATCATTCACCCATAAGGCACACCGCAAAGACAAGAGCTGTGTGACGTCACGCTAAAGGAACTGGGTCGCCGGAACAAGCGTTGCGCAATGAAAAGAAAATGGCTGAAGTGAAAAGTTCGCTCACGTCCAACGAATGACCAGACAAAACAGAATGGATCGTTAATCGCTACTGCATGCAAACCGAAGACATCGAGAGAGTGGATCAAAAGGAACATCACGAAAGGTTGGGATGGTTCGGCACAAAAAGAAAACTTTCTGATACAAGATAAGTATGATCCAGGTAACTTTATAGTGAACATCAAAGGCGACGTTGACGACTGTTCTTTCAAAAACGCAAAAAAGGCAACGGGTTCGTTGCGCGCATTCGCGCTCACATGTGCTTGTAGCTGTGCAACCGCTGCAGCGAAAATGTGACTGGGAAAAAGCCAAGCCCAGCTGTTCATTAGCACTATGACGCGCAAACAAAGAATATATATCCAGCGCAAAATGCGGCATATACGGATGGCGCCAAATCAGCAGCGAAATTCGTAGGTCATCCAAGCGTAATGACTGACGATGCTTATTAGTAGTGAACACGAGCAAAAGCTTCACAACCAAATTACAGAAGGATATCTCGACCAAAAAAACGGGTCAGCGAATACATCAAGACATCCTGAAAAGAGTGGACCTCGATAAACTTTAGCCAAGAGATTCGTTGGGAACGGTGACGAACGTCTTCTTCTGGTCGTCCCAGTAAGTGCAAAACTGTTCTATGATCGGATACTCGGTCTGCGTGAAAAGACAAACAGGTGTATACGATGTTGATTAGACCTGGTTTGCACGTAATGAGCATTACCGGCGTGGTTTTCACAACGAACTGCTTCAAGTTGGCGGCGCGATCAGGTTCACCAACTCTATCCGGAACTTCGCGACCCTTTTGTTAAAAAAGCACTGCAGGGTGTGTTTCAAATGACTGGAAGATGAGGGAAGTGCAAATCAGGAGCTATATTTTTAACAGCGATTTCGAACAATTTACCGATAAATAGTTACTTAACAGGCCAACGCCGCGTAACGTGAATGTAAGCATAGAGTGGAGCTATGCTTCTCCGAAACAAGCTCATTTGCAGTGCTAGCAGCTCAATGCAGGCTCGTAGCCATGGGGTCAGTGTACCCCCAAATTTTTTGTGCCTAAAAAACATTTCTATCTAGACATACAGTAAAAACAAAAATGTTGCCCCCTGAAAATGTATTTTGCCGCCCAAACCTTAAAACCTGGCTACGGGGTCTGCATCACTGATCCATTAATAGAGCAGCCTTTAAACCAGCTGCAAAGCCAAATAAACAAGGAAGCGGAAGCGTAACGTGCAGCGGATGTTGAACAAGATCACGATTTTTTTTCTGCTGGTATCTTCGCGCACTGTACGTTAACAAACGACAACCGCAGGGTTCCTCAAAGCGTTCCTAACTGGCCCTAACGGATCGCTTTCACTTCGTAAGCGAAGGTGATACTCGAGAATGCTGGATCTGCTTGGAGCAGGGGAAGATCTTTTTCGTTTACAAACTGCAGTGAACAAGCAAAGCTCTGAAAAAGAACTAAAAATAACCTCAAACAGCACTGACAAATGACAGTATCTTGTGAATCGTACTTTTAGAATCACACTACTTTTGAAATTATGAACATTACGCTTTTCGTAGCTTGGCAGTGTCGTTCACCGTCTGAGATACGCCGAGTTAGCAAATCGAATCGAAAACTTGATCGAAAAAGTGGAGATTTCGTAACACCTCCCTCGGAAAAACAATTTAAGATCAACCCCCTTACAGCTAAGATATACCTCTCTTCTCCTGAAACATGTTAAAATGTGGACTGGCGAAAGACTTAGTAAGTGGCCACCGGGTGTTGGGCAAGACGTGGTCAGACGCGAAAGCAGAAAATATTCGTTTTGCGGATGATAGGTGGTGTTAATAAGATGGCGTGCAGCTGAAAACTTCAACACCACTGACGTATGTTTTTGTTCAGCTTCCGTCTTGCAATTGCTGCCAATGCCACGAAGGTGTCCTCTGTATGCGTAGGGACGGTGGATAATGATGTATAGGAGTTCACAATAACAACGCCATCACAAAAATAGGATCATTTGCGCCCATGAATGTTAGTCGTGGGCTTCTAGTCAGAGTGGGTAACATATGCTTCAAGCGTTATTTTTTGGCGCAATCATTTACGACGCATGGAATAACACCGAAGTACTAACAGTGCTGTTCTTATCGGAGCTATTTCCAAACCAACTTTTTCCAACTCCAGACAAGCGACAATAGTTTCAACCCAATTTATAAATTGTTAAAACAGTGCGCACTGCTATATGATTACGCGTTTCCTTGAAGGCTTCAAGCTCCTTTGTTAAGTGGTATGGAGAAGTATAGCAGACATTAAATAAAAAATCCGATCTAATGCTATCGGTTTGATCACGATAGCGGCGAATCAGAGTTGGCTCCACACAGGAGTGTAACAAGGTTAGATGGCGCCCGGGGCAAGAAGCAAGTTTGGCGCCCCCATGTTCGAGGTCTTTCGGAAGCAAATGTACTGTATTGAAGAAAGTACTTGTAACATTGTTGAGACTTTCGGCGGCCTCGTAGTGATTCGGCGCCCGGGGAATCGTGTCGCCCTTGTCCCCCTTCGTTACGCCTCTGGCTCCATTGAACCCGACATGTTCAAGATCACCGACAATGCCAAAAAAACAAAAGACTCCTGGATTCCATAACCCTACTTGCGAAGTACAAACTGGATTTTGAAACCATGTAAGTATTAGCAGCTATAAATCCTTACGAAATCGCCGTCGTCCTTTGGCCTGCACACGTTCATCTCTGAAGACTTGGCCGTAACCACGCGGCAATCCAAGCAATCTTTGCTCAAGTAAACGATGCAACCGTCGGTCTTATCGATGGAAATGGTCGGCATCTGTCCTTGAGCCTGTGCGGAAGATATGTTCTCTACTGTTTTAATAAATACAACGCATTTCGGCGACGAGCGCCGTAAGGAACGACGCGCAGAACACCTACTGTCACTGCATATTGCAAGATCAAGCGAACTCATGTCCAGTGACCAGGGCCTCTGAGAGAAATTTTGCCAGGGGATACGAAAACCAATACTGGGCCCCACTAGCTTCTGGGGCCCTTGTCGAAATTGTATAGCTTGTTTGTATAGTAATCCGAATCTAGATTAAAGAGCTACCATGGCAAAATTTCGAAATATATTAATCGTTATACTAGCAACTGGCTTACACTAGTAATTCTGGGCTTAATTACAGAAAAACTTAGCGTGCGTACTTTAATCCTCCCGGGCCCCAGTAACTACCAGGCCCGGGTACAATGTACCTCTTGTAGCCCCTCTCGTAGGCCCTGCCAGTGGCTGCTTAAGTTATCAAATACCCTGCGTCACCTTTCTTAGACCCGAGAAGATTTTCACAAGTTCTTTGTTGTTAATTGCAACCAACCTTCACTGCGACGAGTAAATGGCACAAAGGACAGCTATTACTATCAAATCTTCAGACAGGCGTAATTCAGAAGAAAAAAGCAAACCCCCTCTCACCTGCACTTGCACGCTTTGGCAGTTGATCACTTCTAAGCCCGAAACGACCGAAGTGAAAACGACACCGAACTTTTTGCAGCTATCTGCGATGCAGTAACCATTAGTTACATTCAATTTGTTTCAAGTGATCGGTGAAATAGAAATTGACATGCGTCATTCATTTGCAAAAGCCGTCGGCAAAACATAACAACAGACCGACGAACTATTCAAGCTATACATGCTGGACGTTTGTCTGAGAAGTACTTCTCATAAAACTGAAACGATGTAGTATATGCACTGCCATCGATTTCAACTCTGTACAATGATGTAAGTCGCCCTCAAATCGTTGTCACCACTAGCAATGCTCAGGACATCAAACAAAATACGTGAAGGACACAGTAGCAAAACTACTTCAGGAAGGCTTAACCGATGTGCAGATAGGGCCTGCCAGAAAATTGCACCATCATCTGTCTTTTGTGGTCCGTACAAAAACTGTGAATCAAAACTGTAGGATTGCGAGCAAGTCTAGCGGTTTACGAGTTCACACACAGCTACTTTATCAAAGTTGCTTTTGTTAGCTGGAACGAAACTGCCACCCTCAACATCAGTTATATACGGCTACAGTCATGCGCAAAGATAGCAAACCATCCTAACATAAGCAAGACAGTCTGAATCAAACCTTGCGGGCAAAACGAAATATATGACTTCATGTGCAAACAGCCAAAGCAAAGTGCAAGCCAGAAACTGCACATTGGAGCTTCCAGTCACATAATAAGTGGTTCACCTATAATAATCGAGTTGACTTTAGTGCTGACAGTAATGGTGGAGTTGTCACAGCGGTATACGTAAATGCTGTGCCTCATTTCTCCTTCCGAGATGGCCAGATCCTGACGATTGGAGTGGTTCTCCTAAAAAATAGGCTGGCGATTTACTCATTTCTAAAAACGAATGTTCTGCAAACGCTAAATCAGTGTGGTCCAACTACTTTTGACCCACGGGCCATTTTACAAGAAGGCTGTTTTTTTCACTGAGACATTTCGGTCATTTTTTGCTGAGACATTTTGGTCACTGAGACACTTCGGCCATTTGTCTCACAGTTGTATTAAACTCGCCGTAACAGTGTTTATTAGCCTGTATTTTTAGACATTCTGACCGAAATGACTTAATTTTTTTCGGTCATTTCATACACATTTCGGTCTATGATCGCCAAAAGAAACCCAGCAAGAACGTGACAACTTGCGGACCACTTCCAAAAAAATGATGTATGAAACAACAGATTCAAAAGATGTAAACTAAAAAAGGGAAGGTAAGTGAGTGCACCATTGAAATTACTACACAATAGCAAATAGCAATTATTACAAGTCTCTATCAGTGGGTTGCCTGTCGTCGAGGCTTCTCTGACACCATCGTTCCTTTAGCAATACCAGTGGTAGCAAGTCGGAAACTATCGTCCAGTGCTTCGTCTGCCATTCGATTTCTGTTTTCAAATTTGACTTGCTTCATCGTAGAAAGCGTACGTACTCTCAGACGCATATGTGCTTTCATACATCGAGTACATTTTTAGTGCGAAATATTTCAGTTTGGGAGATCTATCTTTGCTGACTAATTTCCAGAAGCTCTCTACAGCAGGGGTCACCAACGTGGTGCCCGGGGGCACCAGGTCGCCCGCAAGGACCCTGTAGGTCGCCCGTAAAAATAACAATAACATGATCAATGTCTTCACCAGGGTTTTTTTTAAGGAAAATGTTAGGTACCCGGTATGGATCTGCAGGGACCCGATTTTTCTGATTCTAGGGACCCGATTTTTCTGATTCTAGGGACCCGATTTGAAATTCTAGGGACCCGAATCGGGTCCCTGAAACGCCTTTAAAAAACCCTGTTCTTCACATTAACGAATATCAATACTAAAATAACTGATGGTAAATCGAGCAAAATTTTTATTTCAGAAGTGTGTATCAAACTAGCAGCCCTTCACATTAATCGGTACACAGAAGTAGTTAGCAATTTCAAAAAGGTTGGTGACCCCTGCTCGACAGTCTAGTCTCACGCTGTTGATGTATATTTTTATTAACAGTTGTTATGCTTGTTAAAATTACATGCACACAACATTAGATCAACACTGAGTGCAAACTAACGGACCTTGAAAATTCTGCCAGCGGGCCACATGCCGCCACGGGGCCTGTAGTAGGACCACACTGCGCTAAATGATCTCGCACACGCTAAATTTACTTATTTTGAAGCTACATCAGGCTCCATGCTTTTCACTCATTAACAGCAGATTAAATTCTTTGTCCAACTAGAATCAGCTGCGGTAAAAAGGGGATATTTGAGAAAAACACAGCGTTGAATATCTATGTGTAGAGTGTAGAGAGAAACAGTTCGTTGCATCAAATGCAACGATTAGAAGAATGCAGCATAAGACGTGGCACCTGCTCCGTGATGACAGAGATTACGTTTTTATTAGCTTTCGCATAGATTAAGCACAAGCGAAAAAATTTCCGTTTCCTTCTATCGTTTCATTTACACAACGCAGAAGCGATACGGCGATTGTAGCGGAGTTCCTACTTTCGCATTTTCATCAACAAATGATAAATCCGGATTAAAATTTATCCAACGCAATGACTTCTATCATTTACCACAGCTGCAGGGCCCTGTTGTATTACCGACAACACTTCATTAATCTTTGCCGGGGTGACACACTGCAGGTCAGCTCGATTATTATCAAACTGAGACTTACCACAACCCACTTCTTTCCTTGCAACTCCAATTTCGGGGGTTTCTTCGGCGCGACCGCAGCTGTTTTGCCAACCGGCTTATATGCAGACACTTTTGGCTTGAAAGGAACAGCAGCATGTTTTCGAAGGTCAGGATTCTTGTGCGTTTTCATATCGTTGCTTACCTTTTTCAAGCCTATCATGGAAAAGGTACAACATGGTTCAGTGTCGTTGCCGCAGTCGGGTGCACCAGTGACAGCTCTTTAGACGAATATAAATGTGCACTCAAAGCTCTAACGCCATATGTTGCATTTACGACGAAGGTCAACAGCATGCGATGCAGAAAGGTCATGCAGGTGCAACGCTTTTACATGGAGCCCGCTCCACGGTGTCGCCATTAAGTCATTGCTTAATCTCGATTACCACCCTTATCTGTTGTTTACAAGCTGAACTGGTCATGAAGCGGATGAATATTTTTGCGATATCACATCGATTCACAACGACCGTTATCGTTCTGACGTTTCAGTTATACCTTGCTAAAAGCCGTCCAAAGCATGCTGTACACTCGGGTACATTGTTCTGTAATACATCGAGCGAACCAATGCTGTTCAGAAAACGCGACACGAAGTACACTTAAAGCCCAAAACAGTACACATGCATCTCCGCCACTTCACATGCAAGCGGTGCAACAAACATCTATTTGAAACAATGACGACTAACCAGGGCTTTGAAGTAAAGGGCTTTGTGAAATACTGGTAATTAAAACTGTTGTGGTTGTCCAGGGCAGAAAGGGTTAGCAGGTTTAGCGACGAGTTCTGAGCTGCTTTCTTCGCTGCAAACCGAAGTTTTTCCACCGCATATTTCGGGAAAGTTTTTTCAACTAACAATGTACGACCTTTTTTCAACAGCGGTGGTATGTTCGCAGAAATGTTTTTTTCCTTTTTCAAAAGGGGATGTTCGCATAAATTTTGTTTTGCAGCAGATCAAAATAAAAACGTTCGAGTCTTGACCAGCAGAAATAATAGTAAACCAACCTTGTGACTGAAATCTATGGAAAATAATCCCTAACACAATTTTCGTGGTAATTTTTATGAAAATACAAAATGCACTCGAAACTTTTGTGTTGGCAGTATCAAATGCACTTCAGGTCTCCGTAACTAATCATTCTCCACTCCCTAGACGACGCTGCATATCCTGAGAGTTCTTTTAGCTCCTTCAATCGCTTAACTCGATATTTAAGTTAAATTATCCTAGTCATGTTAGACCTACAGTTAACTAGGACAAAGTCACTGAAAATATCATGACTTCTTACAAGTTATTTTACCCAAGAGGTCATTACCGTGTAGCGAAAAAATCGTGCGATTTGGGCAAAGGGACACTGTAACATAAAAAATCTACTTCACTGGTTGCGAAACCTTGTCGGACAAAATCTTAATTGCCCTATCAAAATATCTGGCAAACGGTCGTTACGCAATTTCCAGAAATGGCCGTACGTTCACTTTCAAATCGTACCCTAGTCGTGCATCCACTAAGAAATCCGACAAATGTGTTCAGATCATACATACAACTAATCTTACTGTTTTCGGTTAGCAAAGATGTGATAGATCTATAATAAGTAATGCTCAACTAACGATTGTCCCCCAAAGCATAGAACTTGTGAAACAAAATTAGTCACGTCACCCTTTGTAACGTCTGATCCTCTGTTTATTTCACTCATAAGTGCTGAAACAGCCGATGCAGCTGGCGCCTTGGAAGCAGAAGGAGTCGGTGCCGCCGCAACTGGGGGAGGTGGTGGTGGCGGAGGTGGAACGCCACCAGTAGCTGGAGTAGCAGAAGAACTCTCAGTTGCTACAGGACCCTATACCACAAAAATAGAGGCCCTTAAAACACTTTTGAGTTTTTGAAACACTGCCGAGAAGTGCAATGTACAACAGGCAGAAAACGAATAGGTTGAGTAGAGAAGGCAGAAAAAGAGTAATTGCTGTATATAGTTTTGGTGGTCTAGAGCAGGGTTTCTTAACTTGGGGTGCTGAAATCAATTTCAGGGGGTGCTGGGAAAGGAATACGTTTGTCTTTACTTTCTCCTTATAGTAACCACGTGTTAGCCAATGGTAGGGGTACTGGACTGCTTAGGAGTGACCAAAAGGGGTGCTGAGGTAGAAAAAGGTTAAGAAACGCTGGTCTAGAGATTTCACAAACTTAAATTTTGCCTATAACCTGACAGAAACACACACTTCTTTTTAAGTTTGGATCGCTTGAAAAAAGTCCTTTGGGTGTCTGTAATTATTAACACACATCATCCGCACAAACTATAGAGTCTGCTGAGTGACCGTGGCATTAAAAAAAAGAACTTGCCACTTGAGCTTACAAACTAATATAGAAACGAAATATTCCAAAGTTAAAAGTCTTAACGAGTTTTGTGCGGAACTGCAAACAAGTTGCCAGTGTTTTTTGAAAACAGCTGTTGTGAAAATCCTGCGGGACATGTGGAAAATGCAAGCACATGCTGGTTGCAGGGATTTACTCATGAACCGCAATGCAAATGCTGGCATGCCATTAGACAACACTGTGCACAGTGATTTTTGAAAATCGATGATGATGTTGCTTACTCGCACTGACGAGCACACACGTCTGACTGTGATCGGCAAGCGAACCACTTACCACGCGTTATGTTTGACCCTTTCAAATTGATTTCAGCAAATAAAGCTTTAGAGGCCGCATGTGAATTAGTTTTTTTTGGATTATGTTTAAAGCCATCAGGTCCGGGCGAAGGAAAATCGCTGACAGGTGGTAATGGTGGTGGAGGTGGAACTCCACCGGTAGAAGGCAAAGGAACAGACATGTCTTTGACACCGGTGACTCCGACGGCATTTAAATGTGTTGGTTTGGGAGGAACAGTAGGTTTTGCAGAAAGAGAAGCAGAAGCTGAAGTAAGCAGTTGTGCCTGAAGTACACATATGTTCACTCACTTTACATGGAAGACCGCGAGGTAGACAGAGAAAAATAAATGGCCAGGAAAACTTCTTACTCGCAACTGCATAAGACAGCAGTAATATGTATGCGCACGCAATGAAAACTAAGACAAGTAAAAGACAAGAAATCTTGAAAATCTTAAAGCTCTAGGTTGGCTGCAAGCTTTCGAGGAATCAGCCTGCTATGCTTATACCCGTATTCAAACCACGGTTGCGGAGTCGGAGTCGTACGGAGTCAGAGGTTTTTGGGTGGAGTCGGATTTTTTTGTCCGACTCCGGATGCCCAATTGCATAATTTTTTACACCGCACTCCTAAATTGGGAATTCCTGTTGGAATGTCTTTTGACACTTTTGTTGAAACAGATTTCTTGCAGTGCATCACGATTTCCACAGATTTTAACAATCAAATTTCATTCCTTTTAGGAAGGATACGGAGTCCGGAGTCGGAAATTTTGGGAAGGTTGGAGTCGGATATTTTACTTCCGATTCCGCAACCCTGATTCAAACAACTGGTCCCCACAAAGGCGACGAGTTTAAATTTTATTAGGAAATCGATTTCACGTAACACTACGCATCGTTAGCCCTGAAATCGGCAAATAATGCTTACTGGTGAAAAGCTGAAAGGCTAAAGCAAAAGCAGAGAAAGCAAACAAGCTCAAAACTAATATGAATAAATCAAACTACAAGCTGCGGAAAGTAAAAGTCTGGAAAATACATCTCTCCACAAATAATTGCTTTCACTGAAGGTGGAAAGTTATCTGACACCAATCATCGAACAACGCAACAGACCTACATTGATGAAAACAACGCAACAGTCTTACATTGACGGAAGCAACCAACAGACCTACATTGACGGAAATAACGCAACAGACCTACACTGACGGAAACACGCAATGACTCAAAACAGAGCGCTGGTAGAATGCGTAAGCAGGATTGCTTTTGTAAGGTTGGTACCCATACTCTACGGAAGTGGTTCTCAAATGGGAGCACGCGTACCCCCTGGCGTACGCTAAGGCGCCCCAAGGCATTTTTAAGTGTCTTCATAATGAAATTTAACCTAAAAGTACAATAATAATCATTATAAGTGCATTTCTAACTGCTAACGCATTCGATCAACGCTCTGTTTTGAATCACGGCGTGTTTCCGTCAATGTACAGTAGGTCTGTTGCGTTGCTCGATGATTGGCAGTAGGTTTGTTGCGTCAGACAGCTTTTTCTCAGTGAAAGCAATTAATTGGGAACGACATATTTTCCAGAGTTTTGCTTGCCGCAGCTTGTGTTTTGAGCCTCGAGTTCGCTTACTTTCTCTGCTCTTGCTTTAGCCTTTCAACTTTTCACCCGTAAGCATTTGCTTGCAGATTTCAGGACAAAGGATTTCCTGTTATGAATTTTGCCGATTGATTCAACCAGTCGCCTTTGCGGAGACTAATTACTTGACCTTTATTACCTGACGAAGCAGGGGTGAGGAACCTGCGGCCCGCGTGAACATTCAATATGGCCCATATCAGAATTTTCGTTACCCAAGCCAAGTTAGAACACAACATCGCGTCAAAACGAATCCCCATGACAAGCAGACAGTAAGGTATGAGAATTCTCTGTCGTTCTTTGACATAGTTTTCTCTCCTTGTTTTCTTTGGGGAGATGAAGGTAGACTTTTAAGATTAAATTAATTAAATTTCTGTTGCCCGCCAACGATATTCTGCGATTCATTCGGCTCTTGATAGTGAATAGGTTCCCCACGCCTATGATAAAATAACAAAAACTGCATTTTCAAGAAATATATTCTCTACTTCACCATTGTTAATATGGCATATCACCTACATCGTGCATGCTACAAACACGGTATTGCTTTATGAACAACATAATTTACTGTAGAAACATTGTTGAGTTATGATGACGTACCTTAGCGTTCCAACTGGGACCGGTCCGATGGAAGTCCTTGATATAGGTGTGCATGCCATCGAAAACGCCAACATATGCATTAACCCATGCCTTGTGCTCGGCAGCTTTGTCACTACGCGAAAAAAAGGTCAGGACGAATCAGTAACTTCATTAGAAGAGCTGAGAGCAACCACGCTACTTTTAACCTTTGCAGCAAACGTCAACAAATGACGCTACGTTGCGCACAAATTTATAGATCGAAATCGGAACAGTAACGAAAATGCATAGCAACGGAACGAGAAATTTAGTGCATCAGCACAGGGACACCCCTCAAAGTACGCCTTGAGCAGCTGGGCAGTCCCTTAAAAAGACATCACCTCAGTGGGTTTGGTCTAACGACTATCCCGAAACACCTATTGCGCATGCAGTTCACCAGAAACAAAACATACCCATTCTTAGTTTCGGTCAAAACTTTGTTCGTGTAGAATTTCACGGATTCTTTCGTCTCCTCGACATGCTTCATAGGCGCCTTAGGATAAGTGATCCACCCAAAGACCGCCACACCTTCGCACGCGGCATTGACATGATTTTTTTGGTCCAGCTTGGCAGTGCGTTTCTTTTCATGCATCTGCGCCATCTTTTCACCCATCGCGGCCACCATTTTCGTGACGACTGTAACATCCTTCAGATATCAAGTTACACATCTCAACACACAAAGGAGATCGTCCACTGAAAGCGGATTAAACTTAACAGTTGAACTAAAATTCCCTTGACTGCGAGACTAACGGTAAGATTGACGTATGGCTTTCGCGTTCATGTGCATTTTTTGGAACTGGTGGCTGGGATACTGAAACGCGTGGTGGAGAATAGGCAGTCCAGCAGTGCCAAATAAGTTGCAGCCAACACTTTTGGAATTTTTCTTACTGAGAAATTCAGAAATAATGACAACTAAGGCGCCGAATACTTCTTTGCCAAATTAAGCAGCGCAATCCCGTTCTGCTTTCAACAGAGGTTTGGGAACTACTTTCTCTTGCGATCCTCCCAAAGACACTACTGAGAATTGGGTATAAACAATTGGTTGACAGAGTCCAAGAAATTACACCACGGCGACAACTCTATGCTATTCTCGCAAACAATCAATGACTGCTTCAGAATATACGCACCATTCTAATTTGTCGCGCATTTTATCCGAACTAGCTTGTCTTGTAAACATAAAATACCATCCGCAATAACTAGTAGTGGTCTGAACTTAAACAATAGATATACAATCACTCAGAAGGTAAGGAACAATCGTGAAATGTGAGTGTGCAGCATTGCACCGTTAATCAAAACTTTTAGCGTAGCTTTCATAGGGAGGCTAAAGACGTCTACGCAATGGTACTTCAAATCCTTTATATCGCTGGTGCTTGGACGACCTCTTGGCCAATTTCTTATGGGTGTAGCTAGCAGGACTTGCTTCGCCAATGACATCTGGGATTTTCTGGATACATGGCCGAACTAACGTAGCTGGGATCTCTCGATTCGGAGGAGAAGTGGTTGACATTCAGGGCTTTGCTAATCTCACAGCTGCGCACTTTGTCGCGAAGTGTCACACCGTGAACTCACCGCAAACACCCATCTCTGCCGCTTGCACTTGAGATAATATTCTTTCGGTCATTACCCAAGATTTATGACCACAGGTGAGGATCGCAAAAAAGACTGATTTAAAAACTGACAGCTTTGCAATGTTTGAAGGCTCCAGTTTTGTCACCACAGAGCGATAAAGTTCACGCAAAACTGCGTTAGCTTTACCATTACGTGTATCAATCTCCCTGTTCCGCCTTCCGTCACATAAATACAATCACGGTACTTGAACTTCTCCACGTGCTGCAGTGTATTGCAGCTCACACTGACTTGGTTTTCTAGAGAGACATAATACCTCGGTCCTTTTAGCGGTGATATTCCGGCTCGGTCGGACGCGGCAGAAAACCGATCGAGTGTACGCTGAAGGTCCTGTTGAGAAGATGCTAACAGGACCAAATCGTCCGCAAAAGTAAACGGTTGATCTTGCAGCTTCCAACATCGTCGACTCGGCTGCAACTGTCAATTCAATTCATATAAACTTCGAAGAGGAGTGCTGACAGTACACACCCTTGTCGGAGTCCAACACCAACGGCGAATGATTGTGATTTTAACTGCGCCGACACGGACACAAACTTCTGAGCAGGAATACAGTGGCTTGACAGCCAGTAACAGGCGGCGTCAACACTGTACTACCGCAAAACTCCCCAAAACTTTTCACGAGGAACCCGGTCACATGTTTTCTCGAGGTCGACAAAAAACATAGACGTCTTTGGCATACTCCCAAGATTTCTCGAAAATTTGCTGTAGAGTGAAAATTTGGTCTGTAGTGCTACAGCCGGGACGTTGGCACTTGGCATTCTTATACTTTTCCAGGGAGGCTAAGGAAAGATATGCCCCGTTAGTTGGCGCATTCACTCATGTCTCTAAGTGTATGATCACCACAGTTTGCCAATCTTTCGGTGCCATTCCAGAACACCAGGCCACCTAACACACACGAGTCAGCCAGAGATATCCTCGATTCAAGGCTTTGAGCATTTCAGGTCGGATTTCATCGCAGCCTGCAACCTTCCCAGGCTTCTATGCTTTGACAGCAAGAAGGACTTCAGTTGCAGTGATGGTATTTTCTTCCCTCAAATGTACCTCGTGTTTCCAGTGGTGTGATAGTGACTAGGTTTAAAAGATATTTGATATTCTCCGTCTGCCAAATAGGTCCTTCTCATTGCTGAGTAAGACAACATTTTGTTTTTTTGATGGACTTAGCAGTATCAGATCTTTTACCGCAAAGACGCCGGGTGGTTTGTCAGAACATTTTGTTTGCTTGCCAGTAATTGAAATCCAGTTTATGTCCGAAATTCTCCCAAGATTGAATTTTGGACTTTTTCACTGTTTTTCACTGCGAGTGCTGCGGACTTTCACGCCTCACTGTACCAGATATGCAAAGAAGAGACGGTTTTTTTTCTGAAGCCATACCTTGTAGGCTACTTTCTTTTCTTGAAGAGCATCTTTCACCTCTTGGTTCCAGCAAGGCGTTACTTTTTTTGCCATTATTCGCTACACCGAGTCGTTCTCGCGTCTGCACACCCGAGCAGCAAGTCAGCTGAAAATATGCAGAAATCAATGAGTGACCGTTACCCAAAGAATCTCTGCACCAGTGTACATCTCTGTGCTGGAAGAAAGTGTTGATGATACACAGTGCGTTGTTACAGCACAGTTGCAGCAGGAGTCTTCCGATATCATTAACGTCGACATCACCATGTCGGTCAGTCACAAGGATCGTGGATTCGTTAGTTTTAACCCTTCGCTTGGCGTCACTAATCTCTTCCACGTATTCCAGGTACAGTGCACTTGAGTTTGGATCGTATTCCTGTATCAACTACAGGGAGCGGCCCAACAGCTTTAAACTCAACATGCACACGGTTCACCCTAGTGCAGCGTTTCCCAACTTTTTTCTGATCGCGTACCATTTGTGGGCCTTAATTTTCGCGGCGTACCACCTTGAAAACACCTTGTTCCAGGAGAACTCATTCTCCGCAATATCATTCTATCAAAAGTTTGGCAAACCAGACTTGACACAAATGCGGCATGAACAAAATGGCTGTGAGAAATTATAATGGCCATTTTTCGAAACCAATAAGGGAAGCACACAAAAATGCAGGAATTTATTGACAAAACATAAGGAAAAACAAAATGTCTTTTTGTGTAGAAGAACAGAAGGATCTCGCGTATCACGTTGAAAGCCTTCACATACCACTCGTGGTACGCGTACCACAGTTTGGGAACCACTGCCCTAGTGGGATCCATTCATTAACACAGTTTGCCAGCTGAGGGCTTACAAGTATCCCCACTCCAGAAAAGTGTGCTGTCTCAACGCCAGAGTAGATGAGTTTCTACTCATCATCCACCTCAACATTGAACCACGAAGGTCAGTTGAAAAGGTGCCAACAACGCCAGGGGATATCGTTTGGCTTCTTCGACCAGTTCGTGCTCTTTACCAGTGAGTGAAGTGATGTTCCAGTTTCCAACCACTAGCTTATGGCAAGATTGTTGTTTACACATGGTTTTCAAGCCTCCCAGAGCAGAAGCATTCTACGCTGTTCCCATTCGCCTCTCCAGATGTGTGGCGAGCACAATGTGGGGTCTCCACTTGTGGATAGCTGATGGGAAGACTGTCGTAAACTTTTCACATGGGCCCCTCTGCCTTAAGCCAGAACGCAGTCCTTGGTGACGTCTGTGAATGGTTTTGATCGTTTTTGCTTAATTTTTGGTATAGAAACTGCCCAAATTATGACGGTAGGCAAACCGGTCGCGTAATATACACATTGACTTTTGTGCTATCAGGGGATACCATTTGAAGGCGTTGCCGTGGGCACATTTGTGTAGGAGAGGCCTCGCATTGGGTCTACTGCAGACGAAGTTATGTGGCAATAACTACACCCGAAAAGGAGAGGCTATGGATAGTGCTATCACTTTTCTTAACCGAGAGGGTGGACAATGTTTTCGGTCCCTTTATGCCAAGATGGTGACTTTTTTAAATACACTATTCTACTAATGAGTGACAGCAACAAATTACACAAGTAATGGGACTGTGCAATATAAATGTAAGGTAAAGCACAAGATTCTACTTCAATAGGAGCTGATGATGCCTAGCTACAAGGCAAAAAGTATACTCCGTTAATATATTAGTGTCTGATTCTTAGCTGTGAAAGGATTCCTTTCGTTACAGACAGTAAAGCATAAGTAACATTTTTGACATTCGTTTCTAGCCAATTTTTCTGAACTTACAAGCAAAAATGAAGATTTTTTTCATGCTTCTGCAGTGAGACAAAATAAGGAAGTAAAAACACTAAGGTATTTCCAAGCCATTTCCAGATGAACTTCAAATTTATATCATTTACCCATCATTGGAAAACATTTAAGCAAAAATGACGTTCTTAACACAGAGTATTTACAGAACAGTTTTTACTGTCTTTGCTTTTCTTGTATCAGAGAAAACACAAACACAGCCTACAGTTTGACAATGACAGTATTCTTTCAACCAGCACACAAACCTATCTTCTTCAGGAAAAATCCTGAATCAAGCTCAGTGATAAAAATCAAATTGTAGATTAAAATATGGTAATACACTGTTGATAAAGGTCTGTACCAGTCATACTGCAAAATCGTTTCTATTCAACATGACTGGGTGCACAACATTAAATAAAAACTCCACAAAAACTGTTTATAGCAATATAAGATGTAGTTTGCAACTAAAATAACAAAACCAACCTTTGGATCAGAAAATTTGGAAACAATCACCAAAAACTTCCGTAGTTCATCTGCAATGGATTTAAAGAGTTTGGCCTGAAAAACAAAACAAGGGTAAGCAAATTCACATAAACCATTTGTCTGTTTGTGACAGGTGATCAATGTAGGCACAAGGCAGGTGTTCTGTTTTGTACAATCCAACTATGCTCATGCCCGCACTTACACAAATTTACATGTGCATCTGTCATGCATTTGCATGCCTTGAAACAAAGGTTGCAATATAAAATTCTTGTTTATTGTCATAAGTGAAGCTACCAAAAAATTATAGTTATTTATAGTGCAGTTCAACACAATCCAATAAACAAAAGCAAAAACCTGTTCATCTGCAGCTCCTCCCAATGCTGCAGATGCAGACAAGTATGGTCCAATGCAATCACTGACATATGTGTCATATTCTTCAACAAACCTTGCCACTGAAAAAATAATTACCAAAGATTTGTGAAAATACAGCAAGGTTCCTCTTTTGACTCCCACAAAGCAAAGCACTCTAAGTAAAACTGGAGTCAGTCCTAAAACCATTGGCCCACGAACAATTGCCTTTTAATTTATACCAATTCATTTGGTGAAAACTCAACTGACTGCTTGTGCTCAAACAATAATCATACAGGGACAGGGGCAGTTTTATTATGCTCACTTCAGTAATCCTTTGGAAGGACAGTTACAAGTGGTCACTGGTCAGCAGCACTATCATCTGGGCTACACAGGTTGATTTTCACAAAATGAAAGCTACTCTCATAGTTAATGCTGCAGTGGTGGCCATTCAATGGCAGCACTGCGTGTTAAACTTTTTCCTTGCACCCACCTGCTAATGCCAAGCACAAGGCTGGACAGAATGCATTTACTGTTTTTCAAGTGTGCAGTATGACCCAAATCAAATACAATCTACTGGCTTTAGTGGCACATACCTAACCCACTGGACCATCTATCTGGTTAATCACTGATTTACCTGAATTACTAAATATTTCTAGCCAGTTGGTTGTTGATTTACCATACATAACTTTATTTACTGATTTACCTAATATTGATTTTGCATGTGCTCATCAACACCTTGATCTTGGTAAAAGTGCAACATAAATAGTCTTATTGTGCTAGAGTTGCCAACAGCTAGTCAGTGCCAAGTCAAGCACACAATACAGTCTTGTCCTAAATGGCAAAGTGCATTCAGCTTTCCATACAACCTTAAATACCACAATAGAACTGTAGGAAAATAACATTAGCAATATATTGCAGCAAACTTGAACATCAAAAGCTATAAGCAGCAAGAATGACTTTCATCCGCATGGCTAAGCATAACATACTTGATAATATTTGAAAAGCATTGGGTAAACATGTATATTCCTGCTTTATGCTTGCTTTAAATGTTTTTCATAAATTCCTATTTTGGTAAAAACCAAGAGTTAGGTGAATATTATCACTCATCACTTGGTCTATGCTAACTGGTTTTGAAAAAATTATAGGTTATTCCCACTCCCAAGAAGACTCAAGCAACATTTGAAGAAACTATGCAATGGTGGGTGATGTTTCCTGGATTAGTTGTCATATACCAACCCCTCCCAAAAAGTACATAGTCCGCAGAGACTTTTTGATTGAAGTACAATTTCACCTTAGCAAATGTGTTCTTGCACATCATTTCCAATGATATAGACAACAATTTATGTTTGGACAAAATGAATCAGCATCACATGTCATATTGTGGCTATTGATTACACTAACAGAAAACAACATACCTCCTTCAGAATCACCACTGCCTCCACCAGATCCTGATTCAAGCTTCTGCACACAAGCTTCTAATCTTGTAATAAGACTTGCCAATTCACCAGTAGACGCCATTATATTTTATACACGAAAGCCTGCAGTGAGTCCTTAACAAATGCAAATACAAGAAGTTACAGTAAACCTCGGTTGATTCGGATGCGGTTAATCTGGATCTTCGCCAAAACCAGATAAAACTGGTGGTACAAATGATTTCTTACGTTTTTCTTTATAAAAATTTTCAGTTTATCTGGATTTTTTAATCCAGATCTTCGCCAATACTGGATAAAATCTGCTCTTTTCACATCTTGTTATCCGGATTCTTCAGTGAAGTAAATGCACTAATTGGTCTCTAGGAAAGATTCGGCAGCTTTCAGACCCAACACATGTGTGCTCACGATCAACAATGAACATCATGGATTATGATAACAGTGGCAACAACTGCAAACAACATTCGACTGATCATAGAGACGATTATTGTGTCACACACGGGCATAGCATATCACGTTAAACATTACTTCTGAAGGCACGCCGCTGCACCAGGGTTTCATTCTATTGATTAGTGTTGAGTTTGCGTGTGAAGTGTAGAGCATTATCCCTGAGCGTATTGTACTTGGTAAGATGTCTGGCGGGCATTACCTTCCAAATATAGTAACTGCTTCAGGACCAGTCACAAAAATCTCTGCATTAGTCCAAAATCTCACATTTTTGGCAGCCAAGTAATCTAAAATTATGAACTTACGATTGTTCATAACTGCCTGGATATGGCGATTACTAATCTGATGCACCATTGTAAATACATCAGCAAATTCGGTTTGCTTCTGCGAAAATCTGCTGTTGTGTCGTAAACGTGTTCACTTTAAAAGATTCTCTCTGATATCTCAGTACCGAAATGATGCCAGGCTGAAGACAACCATCTTCGGTTAATCCGGATCTTCACCTAAACTGGATAAAATTGTCGGTCAAATCGAATCCGGATTAACCGAGGTTTACTGATTGTATATTTCATGCTGTCATAATGAACTACTGGTACATCTGCCCTGTTTAGAAGCATAACTACATGGAAAGTAGTTTATCAAACATCCTTACAACAAAACTAACATTTCTTGTATTGGTATCAGTACAGCTGAAGCCACCCACAGTCCAATATAATGGAATAAGCAGCGAACCTGAGTTTGCATAACTGGGGTTAAGTTAATAAATTAAAGTGTTTCATTATTGTACTTTTTTGCCCAGTGAGAGCATACATGTGCAGGGCTTGAAAAAATGTAAATTTCCCTGGAAGCTTGTTGAAACTTCCCGTGGGCCGCAAGTTGAAGACAATCGCTGTTTTATGATGTCATAAAAAGAATTTGTTTTCTTGAAAACGTTGCACTCAATAGCCTTAACTGTCACTGCGTTTACATAGATCAACCTGGATTGATTCAGCCAACTAGCATTGGTTCACATTCAAGGCGTAAACGGTTGCATTGCTGCAGTGTACCATGCTGCCGCTCAGTACGCAAAAACGAGATACCGAAGGGTTGCTAACTGCTGGAAGCGGCAAATCTTTGCCGCAAAGTGGATTCTCACCCCTAATCCTTGCTTAATGCACTTCTGAAATTTGTATTTTGTGGGCACTATTCAATTTACAAGGAATTTTTTAACTACATTAGAGTTTTAGATAATTTATTTAAGTAATATGGACTGCTTGCATGAAGCTTCGTAACAATCACCGGCATTTGGAAAACCATAACACGATTTCTAACAACCAACCAAATCGTAGTTGGTAGACCACCGAGAGACTTCTAGACATCAAACTAAAGATATCCTATGGATAATAAATTTTAATAATCTCTAACGCATGTGTTACAGCAAGATTGTACGTAACTTGCACAGCAGGATCGAGCACTTCCTACTCTCAAGTAACGTAATCATGGCATGTCTGCGGGTCCTACACAGTATAAGCCAGTGGTTCTCAACCTTTTCACTGAAGGGAGCCAATCCAGATCCGCAATTTTGTGAGAGAGTCGCACTAAAAAAATTTTAACGCAGTCAATTCACACATTTTGTTTCATTGCAGAACGAAGTCTGTTACACAAAATATTAGAGGTTTTATTCATAGGCACAGCCAGGGTGCGCATGGGGCCATTCTCACCACTAACTTTTAGAACATACAGTCGTTTTGTGCTTTGAGAGGCGGTATCCCAAACAAAACAGTGTTAACAGTTTGGTTTGGCCCCCCCCATTTTTTTGGTCGCCTCCAAATTTTTGGGCTGATTACGCTACTGAATTTATTGAAAGACTGCTGAGAACCACACAAAAGGTGCTTGGAAGCCGCATGCGACTTCCAAAAAAGTGGTTTTCATGTGCTAGTTGTGCAGCATTTGAAGTGATTGTGGCGTCGTTGTTTTTTTGTTTTTATTAGAAATTTTTAATAAGAAAGAAAAATCCTTTTGGCCATAACTTCCCAACTGCTAAGACAAATCTGGACATGTGCCACTTTTTTTGCAAAGTTTACAATGCCATAACACTCCAGGCGATTGAGCTAGAGTGTTATTCAAACCCTTTATGGATTCAGCAAGTCTTCCAGTGCAGACTGAAAAAAAAGTTTCTCGTTTTGGGTTTTCTGGGGGCGACATCACAATGAGGGCATGTTTTCACATTTTTGGCCGAGTTTACCTGTCCCTGGGTGCGAACCCATTGAGCCATTTTTTGGCTGAGGTTTTTTTGAAAACTGGCCTGTGATCCGTGTTTTTAGAGTCCTTGATTGACTTTCTAGTAAATCTAGAGCCAAAATTATGGCCCAAAAACCAGAGTTTTGACAAAAATAAAGTTTCACAAAATGTATTATTAGCCATTTCAGACCAAATTTTGGCCAGCCATAAAACTTAGCAGCAGGTTAAGTTATGCAAACCTTCTAAAGACTCGTGAAGTCTTGTACATTAGAATGAAAACAAACATTTTAAGATTTCGGTTTGGGTTTTATGGTTAATGACATCAGGATTGGGGATGTTTTGCATTTTTAAAATTGACATCATTGCCGATTGAATGAGCCGATTTTGTGGCTCAAAGATTTTTTCGATTCTAGGCTAGAATACGAGTCTTTAGAGCCCTTGATCAACTTTCTAGCATTTATGGCTCAAAAGTTGTGCTAAAAAAAAACAAATATCTTTGGAATTCCCTAGGGGATTTCTCTAATTAACACTTTGACGTCTGGTAGGTTTCGGGGATTTTCACGCCAAAACAACCAGATTGCACGTGGCTTTGCGCGAGCGTAACTCTAGTGATGAAAGCGGTAGAGAGCTGATCAAAGGCTCAAAAGACTCAGCAAGCCTTTTAGTCTACACTTAAAAAAATGGTTTGGTTAGGGGATGCGATTTTTTTATGAGTGATGTCATAAGTGGAGGACTTCTAGGCCACCTTGGCCCAAACCATTAGATGGGAGTATTTCGCTGAAGTTTTTGTTGGAAACTAGGCTACAATCCGAGTCTTTTGATACTTTGGATGACCTGCTGAGGTTTCGGGTTCAAAAGTTATGACCAAAAATCATAAAATTATTTGATTAATTAGTTAATTATTTAATTTGTTTATTTTAGATCATACCTTTTGAACCAGAAATGTTAGAAAGTCGATCAAAGGCTCAAAAGACTCAGTCTCGAGCCTAATTTCCAATGAAAACTTCAGTGAAATACTTTGGCCTAGCAGTTGGGCCCTAGGCAAGGTAACATGAGCCAAAATCACCCAAAAATTACTTCACTTATAACGTCACTCACAAACAAGCCGCACCCCCAACCAAAAAATTTTCTTTTAATGCAGACCAGAAGACTGGCCGATCCGTTTGAACCCTTGAACAGCTCTCTAGTGCTACCAGCGGAAAAGCTATGGCGTTGGTAAGGTAACCGAAAATTGCTGGTTTTAGGCCGAAATCCAGGTACAATATATTCGTAGACCGGCTCTCAAAGTGTTAATATTCTGTTATTTTTTCCATAACTTGTCAAACAGAAATGCTACAAAGTCAGTCAAATCCTCTAGACTCATATTATAGCCTAAAATCCAATATAACTTTGAGCCACGAAATTGGTTCCATTGTTGAACTCCCACAGGATGTTGACGCCATCACATGTTTTGACAAACTTGTCAAAACATCCTGTGGTTGTGAAAACATCAACAGAAAGCCCAATATCCTACACTCAATTTTTTTAATTCTAAACTACAAGACGTCCCATCTATAGAGGGTTTGATCAGCTCTCTAGCTCAATCTGCTGGCGAGTGATAGCAATATATAATATGGGTGTAAAGTACCCAGGGTCAGCATTTGTGAGAGTACAATTTTTTTTACCAATTTTAAGTTTCTGATCCATGATTTTGGCTCCAGATATGCTAGAAAGTCAATCAAAAGCTCTGAAGACACAGATCACAGCTTGAAACTTGAGCCAAAAAAATGGCTCATTGTGTTGGGGCCCAGGGCCAGGTACAGATGGCCAAAATGTTACGAACACTTGCCCCCATTACGACGTCACCTACAGAGAATCACAAACCTAAAACGAAAGAGCTTTTTTCAATCTGAACTAGAAGACTTGCTGAATCTGTAGATGCTTTGAACAGCTCTCTAGCTCAATCGGCTGGCAAGTTATGGAGTTGCAAAAAGTTGCAAACTTGGGTCAAAAAAGCGGCCCGCCCAGGACTTAAAGGGTTCAACGAAAAAAACAAATTAATTGCCACTTAAAAATTTTCTCAGGGCCTAATGACCTCATGGGAACCACCCGTGATGCAAGGCTACCCCACAAAATTTGGAAACCCAAACTGCCCAGTTAAAAAAAATAAAATTAGAAGACTTTCCACATCTTTAGGATGGTTCAATTAGTTAGCAAGATATCAGTTGGCAAATTATGACAGAATATGTCTAAAGCACTTAGCAGCTTGCATGGGCATTAAAGCATGATATCTTGTATTGCAACTGCAACCTCTCGGTTGGCGTTGCGTTGAATGTGCAATTAACCACGGACGGGATGTACGCGAAGAATAACACCCATATATATGTGGCATGAACAAGCAATAATAAAGTGATATTGGTGAGTGACCTGTAACAATGCTTGCGAACCTGGCGAACAGTTGACTGTATTTCCTGATGGTAACAACAAGAGTGATCTCTATTGTTGCTTGCTACCACAGTGTAAAGCTTTGTGCACTTGCCGATTAGGTTTTTCGATCGCAACACTTCACACATAATGTCACAATAAATGATGAAGCAGACTTTTTTACTTACTGCAGGCTTGGATATGGTGTCAATTGACATATTTAACAATTTACACATTTTGAAGCATGATGAAGGTACAGACGACTTCGGCCAATTGCATACTGGTTAAATGCATAAACCACTTTATCGCATAGGATTCTAGAATCCCAAACCAAAGCCATTCACATGTGAAGAAAATAGTCCAGTTAATCGCCTACTGATTATTTGCATAAACCAGTTATTCGCATAGAAATGTACCATACATTTCTAAACTTACAACACTTAATCGCATAGTTAACTTCAAAGAGTGTAAAGTGCATTGCTTGGATAGTGTGAAAACCTGCGGTGCCATTAATCCAATTAAGCAACTGTTGCCGAAATGACTCCCTTCACCAACGTGCCAAAATCAACACAGCGTGTTCTACTTCCTGGCTTCAGCACATTGTATACCAGGCTGTCTGGTTGTGTCCTGTTGCTACGGGTGCGAAGCTTTGTCTCGAAAGCAGCACTTTTAAAGTTTATTTTATGGCATTAGATCAGGACCTGACGCATAGAACTATGCTTAACTCATTTGCACAAGATGTGTTAAATTCTTCACAGAATAGAAGATGGTGCACCTGTAGGCTACTGTACACCAACTTGGAGTTTTAGTTTCATTTGACGACTTCTACTTTTCCAAAGCACTGCACACAGTGCACTTCACAGTTTAAAATGCGGACTTATGCCGTGTCTAACAGTTTCAAATGCGGAATTATGCCATGTGTTTCGCCGCGGACAATGTACTGTTTCAATTTTGTTACTTGCTTGGCTTCACTCTGAAATCAGTAAAAGAAAATATTATCAATCTCAGTTTCTTGAATGTGGAAATGACTCTGCAAAATTGTGGAAACTAATTAATACCTTAACCAATTCTCAAGTCAAAACCCATTCTTATCCAAATAAATTACTTAACCCAATAAATTCACAACACACCGGAAATCCAGAAAAGATGGCTAATATATTTAATGACTACTTTGTGACAGTAGGGAAGCACATTGCAAGTAGCATTACACCTCCTTGCAGTAATACATATCCTGTAGCCTATAATGGCCCAGATCACTCTTTCGTATTGCATGAAACTTTTCCTGAAGAGGTCGAAGCTGTCATTAACAGGCTGTTAGAGTGCAAGAGTGTTAGAATGAATGACATCCCAATACGTATACTAAAATTGTGTAAGAATGCTTTATCCCCATTTC
>Ga0210059_1000756_pt1 | contig 44257 bp, 31 predicted proteins | sample Ectturendosymbi2_FD_188042 | JGI IMG/M metagenome (GOLD analysis project Ga0210059, IMG submission 188042) | Ecteinascidia turbinata endosymbiont from Florida, USA - Sample 2 (SPAdes) (version 2) | ecosystem: Host-associated > Tunicates > Ascidians > Unclassified | place: Key West, Florida... | reverse complement strand
GTAGCCGCTTACCAATATTTTTCAAGCGGTGTGTTTTCGTTTGAAAATCCCTAATGCAAAATAAGCTGTGAATGGAAGCAACGAAGAAAATAATGTTTGATATAAGAAATCGTTCTTCGTTTTCTTCTTCCCGCCATTTTTGAAATTGGTAGCAGCGACTGCAAACGAGATAGAAGCAACCCTTACTGCAACGCGCGGTCTTTCTCAGAGGAATACTTACCACTTTTGATAATTAAATTATGTCTGGCGTATTGGATTCTGCGGTACGTGTCAGATCATACGCGAAGTATGACGTCGGGAGCTTGCCAAGGTTTTTCCCTCGCGACATACAGGCATTCTGTACTCTTTGAAACACAGGACCGACCAAGATTACCCGTCAGTGGCATGCAAGTTTATTAAAAGAACCGCTCATCTCCCTGACAGTCAGATACTGCTACGCTATTACTCGCTTGATCCGACCGTGTACTTGATGCCATATCGAGCTGCATTTATTTTGGACATGTTTCAAAAGGTCTACGTCAGGAACCGCGTAGCCGGTTCTGCATGAAATGACCGAATTTGTTTCTCTTCAGCCGCGTCGTCATAGTTCTCTTTATACCGAATATCTGCGCTGCTGTTTGACAAGACAAGTCAAACAATACTTTAATCAGGCTCTGCTGGCGGTAAAACATAAAAACTTTAGATAGCGAATAGCTGGCCAGTTTTTAACTTGTTTTAATGTTTTACCGCCAGTAGAGCTTGATCAAAGTATTGTTTATCGAAGTCCTGGCGTCTCCGAAGCAGAAAGATGAAGACAAAGCCAAACTTAAATGATGAAAACGTTGAAAGCGGCATCGGTGTTTGGTTTTCCTGTGTTGTGACTCGGCCTTGCTCCCTGTGTTTGCCTGTTAATTAACAATTTAATCCTTGATATCCCGCGATACCAAACTTTCCATCCACACCACCACTTTGCTTTTCTTTGTAGACATAATTGACAAACGCAAGCGTTTTGTGTTTGCTTTGTTAAAGCAGGCGTCAGTTGTGGTTGGACATTTCAGATAACGTGATCATCTAAGAAAAATTTTGTTTGCCAAAGATCTATCGGAAGTTCTAATCATGAATATCTTCCTGATTTCATTGATGTAAGGAATAGAAATGAAAATGCCAAATTTCCATTTCTTTATGTGTTCCAGTACGTTTCATAAACAAACCCTTTCATCCACAACCTTCAATCGACTTTCAAAAGAAAGTTCTCATTTGAGAGAGCTGCTTGCTTTGAACATCATGGCTATAGAGGCTTAAGCAGGATTACATTCGGATAAAATTAGTTGTTTTGAATAACAAGATTGAAGTATCTTAATATTGTCCGTAATAGAGATTGTCAGAAGGCGTGAGAGACTTCAGAAACTGCATTTGTGCAGTGCAGTGCTCCTATAGAAAAAAGCAATGCAACATTTAACAAAGCCAAAAGTTAATTAGAAGACGCATGGCAGCGTTTGTGTTTACGTCAGTTATGCAAATTTCTTCGCATTCTACAACGGGTTGTTCGTGAAAACTTTTAAACTCAACAGTGAAGTGGTGAATGATGTAAATCGTGTGTGTTTAAAAATACAGCTTGGTATTGAGAAGAAAATCATTCTTTGACCACAGCATTTCGTGTTAGGTTCAACATTACGTGGGGATTCAAACGTGTTTTGCTAGTCATTTCAGGAAAGTTTGCTTTAGAATATCTCTTCCATTAAAGTTTGCTATGTTGCTATCAAAATGCTTAACTTATGAAAGCTTGTTTCAACTGAGATTTGTCCTAACTGCAAACAACGCACTTCGCCAGGTTTCATTAAAGTTTCGTACCTACTTTGTTTTATTGTTTTTCCACAACCAAATACAAATACCTAAACTACACACACCGAAAATTCGAGTTGAAACTTAAGAATTAAGATCTTTTCAAAGTGAGTGCGTGATAAATGAGAACCTTGTGTACGTTTAATATTGTATTGAATACGCAGCGGAAAAACGAATTGCTCTCGATATGCTTACTTGCTTTTTGGAATTGATCGCAACTTCTTGATTTGGTTAAAGTGTTTCTCGCCCTGCGGTAAACTCGGATGTTGCGGCAAACTGAGTCTGCATCTGAAGAAAAATGCCCCAGTTATTAAAGTATTTGCAAAGGACCCCTGCCCCGCATCTCGTGCACATCGCTAAGGTTAAAACTATTTTTTAATGACCGCAGGAATTAGTGAAACTCGGTCTTAGTGAACCTTCTCGCAGCACGTTGCTTCACATTCATTCATCAAAAAGCAAGAACAAAAGAAACTCTAAACACAATCTGAATGGTGAAAGTTTAAGCCATCTGCTCTTTGTTTGGTTGCTAGTTTGTATGAATCTGCACAATTTATGGCATGTTTGGTACCAAAAGCAATGGGAAGAACACAGAAATACGCAGCGAACTTAGATGAGTGTGTTGGGCGGAAATACAACGAAGCGTATTTTTCTGTTAGTTTGTTACTTTGCGAGAGGAATAAGTCAGGAGGGAAAACAACATTATTACAGTTTTTTGGTCCGAAATATATTTTCCTTGATTTGCTGACAAGCCCTATCAGCAATGGTTTTCAATGCAATTTTTTTCTTCATATGGTTCAAGCACCTTTGAAAAAGCTTGAGGAGCTGTTACATACAATATGATAATACGTTTTATGTCCTGCATCGATTTTCAACAAACTGCAATGTACAGTAAGTCAGTACATTATTTATTTGTTTGTTTTTTCATGTGACTCACCTAATCAACATAAACAGTACAAAAAGCCACCATGCAAAAAAGTAAGCAATTGTCAGTGTAAATTAGAACAAATGAAAACAAAATGGCAAGAGAATTGACCAATCCAAACAGAGATTGTCACTATGTCAGATAGGATTGGTGGAAGACCATGGCGGTCATCTATTCAACCAACACCGTTTATTACTACCTGACGACAAGTGTCAGGAAAACAGCACCTGGAAATAAAATAAGCACAGTTAGAAAACAAACAAACACAGAACATACTGAGGAGTGGGGACAAATTACAGATGAAGAGAGAACATGCCTATGCACACAAAGGAGTGGATCCCGTTTACTTGAGGAAATTTGGTGTGGTCAAAAAAATGTTGAAGAGAGTATGAAAGGTAGAAAAAAAGAATTGATGAAATACAAACTCTAACTGAAGAGGTGAACTCATTTAAGTTCCAAATCAGTTTTGTATATGTAGAGTAAATATAATTCCTTCAGATCTTCCGCTGAGGTTTGCGTTTGTCTTAATTTCCTCAACGGTAGTTGCAGTCACAAACCATTCAGTCACGAACAAGCGTTGCTTACCACACGACTTTCAGCAGCAATTTTTCATTTTTATCGCACTGCCGCAGAAAACGTTAAAAAAAACTTGACAAGCACTTTCTCCCTGCACAGCTTTTACCGGTTGCTGTAGAACAGCCAAATCACTTCACTGCTGCAAAACAAACACGGGGGGCCTGAACGGGGATTAGTGGGTGCGGGAGCTCGAACAAATATTTTTCACCCTAATCTGCCTAAACCGTCGCTAACGCGGCGATGAAGCGAGTCGCCGGCATGCGTCACAAGTGCACCCATCCGCGAACGTTCGAGAGCAGAGCGCGCGCGTGCTTGATTTTTCGCGGTGGAGAATCTTTTGCTAGCGACAGTGACCCTGCGAAGCGACGACAGATCAAACTGCCGCCGACCTTGTTAATTCCTTTTATGGGCGGCTTCGTGCGGGATGACTCGAATTCTTGGATCTTTTGAGTCAAAACAGGCCGGACAGAGGCACGACTCACTCCCGACGTTTACTTAGACCCGTCAGCATTAATCTTGCGCCATCGCCAAAGCTGATTTATTCTCGCAAAATTGTCGAAACAAATGTCAGGCGCGAGGACAGGACGCATTAACCGACAGGCAAGCAGGCTGGTCGGTTTCAAAGTTGCATCCTGCTTTTGCCACTAACTGGAAACTTCGAAATTCCTGGTATGCCAAAAAGAGCTTGACGCTGAGATGTGCGTCTGGCATTGGGTCGTCCGGATGTTGTTGACCGGACGTTGCGTGAAGGACAGTAGAAAGCGTTGCAAAAGCGACCACTGTCATTGGCTCGCCTTCTTTTTGGTTGAAATAGCTGCACATGTTTGAATAAAAGCACGAACAGCTCCCAATATTTTTCCATAAATTTATAGAAAAACAGAGAACACGATAAAATTCTGAAAAAATCTTGTGTTTGCTTTGAAAGTGCGATCGTAATTTCATATTTATTTGTTAATCAAAACATCTTTTATTTTGTGAAGATCCACTTCGTTTTCTAGGGCATACGCATTATTGCAAGCAGTGCGCTATAACACAAAATATCAGGCAGAAAACAGTCTTCAGAACGCATGTGATGACACAAAGGATGATTTTTGTATCAGAATAAAGTTAAATCGGAATCCTGATGATTCACGAGTTTCGACATTCTAAACCTCTTTGAGAATCGCCGGCTAAAAACAAGGAAAACAAGACGTATTAGTGGTTGGCGGCGTTACGGCGGTCTGTCGTGTTTTTTGTGCTTTTTTGTTTCCTTTGCCCGACACTTGTAATGAAAATGTCGCTTATCTCCCGACAGCTTACGGTGGGTAGAAATATTGCTACGTGTTAGCTTACATGGGTGGCATAAATTTCGCTTGATCCTACTGCAGTTGTCGTACAGAAACAACGTCCTCTCTAGACCGCACTTTCCACACGAAACCTTACTGCGACGCTGTCGTCAGCTGCCCTCTGAACGTTATCACTGTGGCCTCCTCAGAAACCTAATTATGCACCAAAAAAGGGAGCTGGATGTGTGTGTGTATGCCGCGTAACGAGCAAGAATTCGCACGTTAACTGGAAGCCGTGAAAGCTTTTTATCAGCGCAAGGAGTGCGACATTCCGCCATCTCAGCCTCTCAACTCCCGCGGTGACATCGGCAAAGTTGACTCGGCGCAGGGTTGCAGATCTATTTGACAGCACATTGCGGTTGAAAGCTTTTCGCGTTCGCGAAGCCTCCGATACGTTTTGCTCGTTCGAGAGACCGGAACTAATGCGCGAAAACAGCGACTTTCCATTCGGAAGGAACAAGGTGAGCGTGGTGCGCCTGGCGAGCGTTGGCCTATGTGAAGTGGAACTGCATGCGATAAGTTTGTCCTGATGTTTTTCGCTGTGACAGTTTGGAATTCTAGGCTGTTCATTATGTGTCACGCGTGACAGATGTGCGGAAACTGATAAATTGCTGGAATTCGAGAAGAGATACGTCCAAGTTGGTAATTTTGGCTTTGAGTTCGCTCGTGTTGTGTTGTGCAACAAGGGCAGCTTGTGATGTAAATTTTTTGTTAAATTAACACGCTTAAAAATTTGTAAAGTTTACTCTCAACGAGTGCTAAGTAACAATCCGTTCATAGGTGCAACGTCTTGAGTAGAGAGTATTTGTGGATATTAACCACCTGTGTTGTGTGTAGTGTCTCAGATCCTGGCTGACTCTCGGATTTCTGTACCTCCTACCTACGGACTGTTGCATTTTTGTCTAAATTTAACGTTTGGTAACTTTGAAACGTCTCTTTTGGTCATGTGACAGTGGTTGCATAGGTTTGTTAATAGCACTGTTTATGAGACCAACTCCTCTAGTTACATACGGGGCTTAAACCATTGACTTTTCACTCCGTAATGATTGAAATCGTAAATGAATTTCATAGACGGGTACCGATTGTGAGAACACGGTTACTGCTTGAAAACAATCAATAGTTGAACGATTACACACGAAGTCTTGTGCTAGTGTTTTCATTAAGTATTTCGTTTTGCTGTTATTGCACAAAACGATTTAAAAACTGTCTGTTAACTGCACAGATTAGCGTGAATTTAGAGTTGGTAACGTTATGAAAGGTGAATTTATTAGATTAGATTACCAGCATTGGAAGTTCGCTTACGACGCACAAAATTACCACGTCAAGACATTTTTCCGCAAAATTTGCAAATCACTCGATTTGCGTTGATTTGGCATTCCGCCATTTTGCGTCAACGGCCCGAGTGCATCATCATTCCACGAAAGTTTTGAGTGAGCGCAGCTCTGCGTCAAACAATCTCGGTGATCCAGTTATGTTTCGGTTGTTATTGAATACATCTGATTAACGGGAGGTCGCTTCACCTCTGCGCTTACAAGATCCCTCAGGACCGGCTGCGGAACTGCTGACTTGCTGTTCTGCTGTCAGCCCAGGGGGATTCTGTTTCTCTTGACAGGGTTTGCGGCGTAATGTGACATGTTATGCCCAACAATAACCTACCTTTTAACTACGTTTTTTAAACAAATCGTTTTATCGTTTAGCTGTTGTTTATAAAGTCGCTGAAAAGGTTTTTGGAGCACTAAGCGAGTTTTTTTTACGCACGGACCTGACATCCGTTTACTTGTCAGGGTGTGCATTCGTTCCGAAATGTATCTGGCGATCAACCGATTAACTGCGGTTGCACTAGTAACGCGTGTTAGAGTCTGTAAGGTCGAAAATATTAGCCATGGCTGAAAGTAAATTTTCCAATGTTGTATTTCTCAACGTTAATTCTGCACCGTTGTAATTATCCTGCAAATAACTAAAGACAAAATGTTTGGTAATGTTGGCTCCCAACTTAGTTCGCGGCATAACAACAGATACTGCAACTCTTCGTCGGTGGGTCGCGTTTTTCAGATTATCTGTGTTCCGCTTAAAACTGCGCAATACCCACGGAGTGATTTGACGTTTTTATGGGATTACGTTATATCATCGGTTCAATGCGTGTCTGCTCAGTTGTGACGCGAAGTGGAAAAAGCAAACCTTTCAGTTGCATTTCTGATTCATTCCGCTACCACGTGCAAATGAATCCATCTGCCATTCTGACAGATGCAACGAGCTTATGCCTGTGTCGCCGCGTGTGTGGGTGATGCTACCTGCGAGTTACATGTCAGTTGACGGCAGTAAATTTTGCGTGAAAATTTTAGAACTGTTGTTCCTTTCGTAAATCTTGTCCATTCGTGGGGCACTTTTGTTCAACAGCTTTGCTCCTGCATTGAAAACAGGGAACGTGCATTTTAAATATATATTTTACAGAGGATACTTGTGTGTATTGCGCCACACCACATCGAATGCAACGACAGGATTAAGCTGAAACAATAATGAAAATTAAATATCATTTTATTAATAATTTAGAGCAAACCGCCCAAGTGACTACGTTTCAAATAACATTTGATGTTTATCGAGGAAAAGGTAAGATATGGTTGTTTTGAGTGCTGCTAATTGGAGATATGCAGAGATGTTGCATTGCTGATTTATGCTTAGAACAGGCAAAACAAAATCTGTGGAGACATTGTTTTACAGACGTGTGTTAAGGTGGGGTAGGTGGCACTTCTTAAGCATATTTTTATATGAATCAACATTGCTATTAATAAGAAATTCAGAATTTCCTGTTCTGGAGTTCGTAAACATGATTGAAATCAACACTTTATTATTGATTGCGTTTTTGTTTACTTCAAGCAAACGGGGAAAAAAAGAATGCGACTCCTGAGGTGTGATGGAAACGTCGTTGCATTCCAGTCCAAAATTTGATCGTAAATGTTCCCCGGTGTTTACATGTCATCAGTAATCACCTGCTTTCCTGAGGGCCGCACACTAATAAGCATTTGTTTTGCTTGCGGAGAAAACTGGAGCGAAACAAAAAGTGTTAGAACGTCTGGGTTTGCTGCTGAGCCTTCGAGGAAGCAGCCTGCCACGCTCTGCTTTCATAACTTTGCGAGGATTCTGACTGCACATATCCACATTTCAGCAACAAGACGCCACCAGGGCGCCGCAGCTGTTTGCGATCAGATTCAGCTGCAGCGCCCTTGTGGCGTCTTGCTGCTGAAGTGTTAGAACGTATTTTTAAAATGCTTATGTGGAAGCTCTACCCATAGGCATAGACGTCGGTGCAACCCTAAGTATTCTTTTTTCGGTCAAAAATTGTTTCAAACATGAAAAACAATTTTTTGTATAAAAACATCGAAGTAACTTATTTTTGAAAGGAAAAAACTTGTCATGTTTTCCATGATCCCCCTTCATTTGTTATTTTCAATTTTGGATACATTTTTTTTCTGTTATATGCAGTGTTGCTAGTTTGGCTTTTTTGTGGCCAAATTAATTGTGGCTTTTTATGGCCAATTAGGTTTTTTATGTTCATTTGGCAGATTTAAAGGTTATTTTGGTAGATTTCTGGGCACTAGCAGATTTCTAGATACTGTTTCTGGACACAGAAAAAATCTTTATTGGAAAATTCACGAGAATTTATACTTTTGTTTTGCTGTTTAATGCTTTTAGGTTTGCAGTTTTAGGTTATTCTTCAGCAAGACCAAAAGTGTCGAGAAGTTTATTAATGGAGTGGGCTTTATTCTTTTTAGGTATAAGATATGTTTGTATTGCCTTTTAAAAGCGCATTTGTGTGCTTTAAAGTTGCTGTGCATTTATCTTTTATTTGGCTTTTTTTGTGTTTTTGGCCTTTTTAAGGATTGATCTGGCCTTTTTTGCTCATGACTAACTGGCAACCCTGGTCACATGCCCAATTTTTGCCTGCCATGCTTGCTTGCACTACCAAAAACTGCAATATTATACAATATTTAAGGTTATTTCTCACAGACTGAGGTGATTCTTGCAAGTTGACTAAAATGTTTCAATTTCGGGCTAAAGTGCATAGGAAAGATACTCTAAGCAATAACATTTGGGTGATTAATGCAAATATTCGAGCATGCTTAGAGTCAATAAAATCAAGGCAATGTCTGACTGCTTTAGGGCATTTGCTTTAGACTTTGAATGTGGGAATCAGAGTACAGGCATACACCTAAGCGCGAAGGAGAATGTATTCCTTTTGCTACACTGGTTTTGTCAACTGTCATAACTTGTTTCCCTGAACTTCGTACTGCGTGAATTAGGGGATCTTTCTGGAATGTTTAGCTTTTTAAGGATGACTAGGAATTCTTCCAATGTTACCCCTACAAAATTGTGAACGTTTGCTGCACTATAATAAATCCTTGGTTTTGTAAATGTTAAGTTGCTGAAATTGTATTGTTAAGAAAATTTTCAATTTAACTATTTTCTGGTACTAAGGGGGTGAACATTGCATTAGATGTGTGTTTAAATTACTTACAGAAGTTGAATTGTAAAATTTTTTGAAATATGTACTTTTGGTGCATGAACATATTTTTTCGGGCAAAATGCTGTAGCTCCAAAGATTTTTTGCCCCCCTACGCGTATGACTAGAGCTATTACTTACTGCTTATCTGTGTTAATTAGACAAATTCACTTAGTTTCAGAAAATTTGATGAATTCTAATTTTCTTCGTTATTGAAGTTCCTGGTCAGCAGAAATATGAGCTGATTACGTGAAGGAAAACTTGGTATGCGGTCTTGTACAGAGCAATATCACGTCAAGTGCTTCGCATTGCGATGAAATGTGTTTATTAAATATACTCCTGTCGAGAATGTGTAGGAGTTACATGGTGCCACTTTAACATGATGAACAAGTTGCTGCTAATTCCATGAGAGTAAAACTTTTGCGTTCGGAACAGTCGGAGAAATTGTGAATGCTTAAGTGAGAAACGTATCATTTAAAAGCATACTTCTCCCTATGTGTGTGGGACGTTGCAGAGTAGTTTGAAGCTTTTCCGTATCACCAATTACAGGCGCTCAAAGTTTCTATTGGGATTCTTCCAACTTTCTGCTGGTTAATCAAAAAACCACCAGCTAACTGTAACTATCGATGAGCTGCTCATCACAAGAAATTATGAGATGTGACTGTATTGACTTAATTTTCCTCACTTTTTTGACGGCAAGAAAGTTGATTAGCTGATGCGCTGTAAAAGAAACCCCAATTAAAAATATTCCCTGCATTATTTTTCTTGAAAGCATGACAATTTATGAAGTTACTGACAAATTAGTGCATTGAATGTTGCAAAAATGTCCTTCTTACGACTGGTGGTATGAAAATCTGGAAAAAAACTGTTGATGTCTATGCCTAGTACTATTGACTATGAAATGCCTAGTACTATTGACTTATGCCTAATACTAGATGCGAAGAGCTTCCATGTAGACTTGGCAAACACACCTTGTCAAATACGGAACCAACGGTGGAGCAATTCGGTTGCTTTGGAGTATTTCGTCTTCAAAGGTAATTTTCAAAACTTTTGTTGCCTGAAAGTCACTGAACGACATCCACTTTTCATGGTATTTGACAACTGGATTCCAACTGATGTGATATATGGGTACAGAACCGTGCTTTGAAGCACTGAACAAAAATGAGCCAGTTCTACGGTTCATTTCGGATTTGCTTTGCCAGGAGCAGTGGTCTCGTGTGTGAAACAAAGTTTTTTGCACGTTACTCCACACAGTTTAAGGATTTTATTGCCATTTTTTACATTACATGCTTTTTTAATAATTTAAACGCAGTACGTTTGACTTGGGTAAACCTTGGTTGTCTATCATACTATCAAAAAAATTGGCAGTTGACAATAAGCGTTCAATTGTTTTTATGTCACCGAATGGAAGTAGCGCTGCTGTAGTATTTAAAAGGTGAAACATAAAATTGTTTTCGAGGTGTTGTTTAAGTGTAAATGTTTCTTCGAAAGATCATCATGAAAATTAGACACAAAAAGTGAAGGAAACACGACAAAGATCTTTAGCGCAAAATGCTGTTTCCAACACACACAGGTCAAGAAACAGCTGATAGCTTTATAGACAAGCTATGTAGACAAGCCTTCTCGTCTCGGAATGCAGGAAGCAACAAAGTCTTTCGTTCGAGTGTTCGCAAAAATTATATGGCATGGAAGGCGGGTTTTCCAAAAGTACTTTACCGCATTTTGATATTGTTAAACTTATGCTAACAATGCATTTTGAAATCTTTTCTTCAACTGTTGTAAAATTAAAAAATGACAACGATGTTTCAGGCAACTAACAGTAGGCTTTCACCAGGGCGAATAGCAACGAGAACGAGAGCAGTGGAATTTATCGAACGCGCGTGATTGCATGACATATTGATAACAGTGATAACGACAATGAAAAGGCTGCGGAGATAATGGAGAATAGAGTTTGAAATAAAAGAAGACAAGAGTGATAAAAAACTAAACTTTAAGCTGAGCTATAAACAAAATAAAAGTATACCTCCACTTTTAAATCAAGTTTGACTAAACGCTGCTTTGTACACTTGTGGAAATTAATAACGTTGGGTGTCGAATTGATAAAAACGATTCGGTAAATCGAAAAAACTCATCCAACTTTATTAATGGAAAATCGTCAGATCTTTTTCCAAAGTATCAAAAATGACATTTGGGTGTGCTTGATTTGATTGTGGTTTGCATACTTTTGCTTCGCTTTTTAACTCATTTTTGTAATCACTCTTGCCTTCTTTTACTTCAAACTCTTGTTTCCGTTATCTGAATCTCCCTTGCTTTGTCTAATTCTTATCACTGTCATCACTACGTCACGTAATCACGCGTGTTCGGTGATTTCTATTGCTTTCCTGTTCTCGTTACCATTCGCCATGATGACAGGTTATTGCTAGTTGCCTGAAACCTCGGTGTCGTTTTTAAATTTACAGCAGTTGAGGAAAAGAGTTCATGATGATTATCCTATTGGCTGGTTCTGCAATACAACCTTACCCGAAGTATATCAATAAAACTACAGTACTTCATTTCTTATATGTAATTTATATTACTTTACAATTTACAGAAACAATCAATCCATCTGTTTCCCATTTTTCCTCTGTGCATTTTAGAATCCAGTTCGGTCAGCAAGTCAAAACGTTGCATGTGCCTGGTCTATATTATCAATCTTGTATTTCTAGAAATGGACTAAAATGTATTACAATATTTTTGACAAACTAAATGGTTTATAATTTTTATTATTTGTACTGCAACGAAGCCTAAATTATTGTCGCAGATAAAAACACGTTAATGTAATAACACCTTCCACACTTAAAATTTTTGTATTTACGTAAATTGCTTTTGTTCCATCCTTACAGTGTTTAAATAGTCAGCCTGGTTGTGAAAGCTTTCATGGTTCTGTGTGCTTATTAAGATCGGAGCGTGCCTATTTTATGTTAATAAAAGCTGATTTTGATTCCCCAAAGCAAACGCTGATAAGCTTGGTCCACCTAAAATCATTAGATAATTTAAAATTTGCATGAGGAGAAAGTTCTAATTAGAATCTCTCTGCATGATTGCTGTGTAGGCTATAGCATAACGTGTGATCATGATTTTGCTTTCATGGGTATTTTTTGCACAAAAAATCATTTTTAAGTGATGTGCTTTTAGAACATTGAGAGTTTCAGCCCTTGATAACATTTTCTGAACACGTTCTCATTGCAAATATGGTATGTCGTAATGTTCCCTGAACTTAGCATCTCGTTTGAAACAAATTTAAAGGATATTTTTGACTTTTTGACTAGTCTCAAAAACAGAAAAAAGTCTGAATTAGTCACACGTGAAGCAGCTTTACGCAACTGATTTGGTAGTGTGTAAAGGTAACAAAAACCAAGAACTGCATTTTCTTGAGTTATGCATTCCAGATGAAACAGGTATGAGCACAGAGTTTGGGTAGCTCGCTTCGTGTCTTTCAGCTGTGAGCATAGGTGTACGGGAGTGCATATGCTTGGGGAAGCAAAATTTTATTGCCCAAATTTGATCTCGTTTTTCCGAAATAGCCTGCAAACAGCAAGTTTTAATGTTACAGTGAGACTAAAACCAGGGTTGATAAAAACCCGTTTTTTAAAAAAAAACTAACTCACTTGGGTTTTCTGTTTTTAAAAAAAACACCCGTTTTTTGTTTTTTTAAAAAGAAACTGGTTTTTGTTCTTTAAGAAGAACACAAAACCCCATTTTAAATTGTTTTATTGCATCATGCAATATCACCATTTTCAGGATTGCACAATAACTTGTTATAGCCTACTTATTATGGCATTCAAAATCGAGGGTAAAGAAATGTTCTCCATCTTCGTTTTCGCAAATTATTGTTGGTCAGTTCACACCGAAGTGGTAAGGCTTGGCAAGCACACGCTCAGCAAACAGAAAAGCAACTCACACACAACCTCTGCAGTTCCACGTCAACTATATGTGCATGCCCTGCTAGTTCAGCATCTATAGAATGTGTTTTTTTCAACATCTGGTCTGGTATGGTCCAACATCAGAAACAGTTTGGATGTAGAGAAGGCAGAAAAAGTAGTAAAAATATACTGATTTTGCAGAGCTGAAAAAGAGAACCAGTGGAATTTACTCAAACTGTTCCAATTATTCTTCTCTTGTTTCAAGTCCATTAAATTTCATTGCTGTTTGTTTTGTTTGATAAAAAAATTACAGTTACCTGTACATGTGTATTGCTTATTTTACTTTTTGCTTCATAATTCATAGTAGATTTTTAAAGGAAAAGTAAAGAGTGTTTTTTTGGTGGGTTTTATAGTTTCTTTTTGGGTTAGGTCCAATTACATCAACCCTGACTAAAACGCACCATTATAAACAAATAAAGGTGTCTGCATGCCTAATAATTACCAATCGCCAAATATCAGTAAAAAATCGATTTATGCGTGAGTCGCGCTCCTGCAATTCTTCATGTGCAAATTAAATTCAAGGCAGCAACGTATTGTCATAAAAGTTCGTTGAGGTGGATCTCCATCTCGTTGATGAATTGTAAACTGACAGATTTCTCAGCCCAGACTTTGAAATTACTATTGTTTGTACACCTCTTCATTACCAAATCATGTAAATGACGAGGTGAATAAACGCAATCCTGAAAAGTGTGTGTCACTGTGGGGATCAAAGCCTTATGTCCTCAGCTAGGAATCAATATTATGCATAGCGTTATGCGAATAATGGTAATATTTATTTTGTTTAAGAATGTCAGCTGATTACAATAACCCCCAAAAATTGCTGTTCATACCACCACATGTTGAAGGTGTTGTTCAGCGTCTTAATTTTCAATTTTTTATATACGTTCTACACTTATTCTTCCAACACAAGCATGCTAATAGCTAAGATCTGTTCTTATCTAGCATAGGTGGGTGCATTTGTGTTAGCCACAATCGATTTGGGCGGTTGGAATTTACTCAAATGTTTATAATATATGCAAATCTTAATTAAATTTTTGTAACTTTCCCAGATAGGACCAATTGTAGCCAAGCTTGAATGAAACTGTTTCAATTATCCAAACTTGATTGAGCTGTTCGAATTTACCATGTGTTTTTACTTGTATCCAAATTTCAATGAAGCTCTTACAATGTATATTACTCAAATGAAGCTAGTTGAAGTTGCCCATAATTGAATGAAGCTTTTCCACTTGGCCCAAATTTGAATGGAGCTATTGACATTTTCCCAAAATTGATTTAGACTTGGAATTTACCCTACTTTTTCCAATTTATGTAAATGTTTTTAATTTCACCCAAATCTGAATGAAGCTTTCTCATTTGCCCAGATTTAATTGAGGCTGTTGGACCATATCCAAATGCTCCTAATTTACTCAAAACATGAATGAACATTTTTAATTGGCCCAAATTTGATGAAGGCTCATGGAATTATCAAATGATTTCAGTTCACTTAAAGGCAGTGTCTATTTTGCCATCAGAAGCAGAAAAGAATGGAAAAATAGTTTTAGCAGCGCTTTTGCCGTTGATGGCAAAGTAGACACTACCTGATTTAACCTTATTTAAATGTGAATGTAACTGTATAATTTGCCCAAATGTTGAAAATATTTTCCCGAATAATGGCCAATTTTCATGCGTTGGGGATGCGAGCGCATCCCCTGCATCCCCATGCCGTACGCTTATCGCTGTGAGTTATTAACTGTATTTAACTGTAGGTATTGTTATTCTGAGGGACATTGTGTTGAGAAAGTTGGACAAAGTTCTATCGGTTGTAAAGCATGCTACTATGTAGGTGTACCTTTTGCGAACCCTGAACATGTAAATCCAAAATCTGGAAATTAAATTTGAAGAAGTTGGTTGTCTCTACTCACGCGAAGTGAGATTGAGTGTTTACTCAATCTGGGTCAATAATGTTACGCGCGCATTGTTGAGAGCCGATTTTTCCCCTTAGATTCTAACGTTTGGCTAGGTTTATTCTAATGCCAATTTCTTGTCGGATATCCTGACAACCGAGTCTTACTGAATAGGGACTGTCGCAAGGAAGTAACTTGGTATGACACAAACGGAAATCATAGCAGCTAACTCAGCGATATAAAAGTGCTGCATGATCGGCAGACCTGTCTGATGCTACCCAATGCCAACCGACATTTTGTGTGGCATGTATTTGCTGTTTCTTGACGCATCCTTTCTGCTTCAGTTTTGCTGTCATTTCCCACGTTCCAATGGAATGCAGTCTTGCTGCAAGCAACATGGTATGCTTCGATAGCCGCTGGACTAGAAGGTTTTTAAGCGAATACCGTTCAATAGTTTTTCTAAGTTGCTAATACAAAACAACTGCAAGACATTGGTTCATGACACTGGGGCCTGTTGACAGCTGCCGGACTCTTGAAAGCAAAGGCCGACTGCGATTATACCACGAGGGGCGACCTCGCATGGATATTTTGTTCGCTGTACCCTGTACGAGAGCTTTAATATTTGTAAATGATCACCATAGTTGTCTTTTTCATGCACCAAAAAAATGTGTTGTGCACGTAGGTAATGAAGGATTTTTTGAGAAGAAAAGTCATCTTCATCTACTTCACCGTTTGACGTCTGTTACAACTTTAAGCATTTTACATGTGGTTGCTTAAAAAGTGTGGTAACCCAACTTAAGATTCAAAGAGTGCACCGTTTTCTTCATGGTTGTGCGCCAACTTGGGCTCCAAAATTGCATTTGGATTTGTTGCTCTTCTACCATTCTAGTGTATGGTGGTTACATTGGGCGTGGAATAAATGATAATGTGTGTAGTGCTTGAATTTAAACTACAATTTTTCCATTGCCCCTGTTGAGCTTCATTTATTTGAACCTTTCTATGGTACCCTCATTTTTCCGTTGTATCGTGAGTCATATAGGCTCCTTAAACGATTATTGCTTCATGCAGTCGTAACTGAACTACAGAAAAATGATGCTTGTCCATGGTATAGCCTTTTCTATGTGGTGTTTCGTCTCAACTACCTCTTGCTCTGTTTCAAATATCAATTAACTCATATTGTCTGTGGCTAATCACTATATCTTGAACAGGCTGGTTCTACTGTTAATTATTTCTTATGTGCTTCGTGTTCACCTTCTATTCCCTATAAATGTGGGCTACATAAAAAATCGTACAGGTCATCATTTCTTGTATTGTATTTTATTCTCACGTTGGGCATCGTGATGGCGTGCTCAATCAAATTACGCTGCTGCTCATGTAAATGATGAAGTCAAGTCGAGGCATCGGTGGTCGCAACAGAACCTTCAGCCTCTGCGAAAGAAACTAGTCTCCACAAAGGTGCGGTTTGAATCCATCGGCAAATTTTTTTGATTCAAGCTCCCCACCTTTGTGGAGGTTAGTTACTTGAATTTAGATATGTACAAGTTTGATCATCGCAAAAAGGTGAAAGCAGAGCTCAGTCGGCTGATTCCTGGAAAGCTTACAGCACACCTAGATCTTTTAATGGCCTCTGTGAGAAAGTTCCGGATTTCAAGCGATAAAAGCTACAGTAACTTATGCTATAAGCAGGCCGGTTACCAGCTTGGGACACCAGGGGGAGCGAAGAGTTTTCTGAGTGGGGCCCAAATGTTTCAGACTTTGTCCAATAGTTTTAAATTATGTCCAACACATTTTTCCAAAGGGAGGCGAAAATTTTGTAGCGCCCCCTGGTTATTGGCATGGCTACAAACATTTATCAGTGACTTGGAGAGGATAGTTATACCCAAAACATAAAACGTATTTATCCATTTGCTTTGTGAACTAACATGCGTTCTGCTCTTTGTTCTGAAAATACTAGAACTGATGTGTCTACTAAATCTGACTGCTGGGAGGCATGAGCTATCTAACGTTAAGCAATTCCTAAGGTAGAACGTGTGTTGCCAATGTTCTCCTGACACAAACTCTCGTAAAAATTCACTTTGTTCAAAAACCTATCAGTTTGAAAAAATTGTTCATTGTCTTAATGCAAAATCCTTGTTTCTGTGTATTGCCGGGAAGCCAATCATGAGTGGTGTTGCTTAACACATTCTGCACGCAAGACAACTGCTGCAGGCCAGAAAATAACTTTAAACCCATTGTACAGCCTTGTTCATTACCGGTCAGACGTTACGTTGTAAAAAAGTTGCCTAACATATTATTGCCAGTTGTTATGACGCATTAGATGTTGACATATTCAAAAACGTTTGGGATGCAATACATGTGCTTGCGCTGGAAATTGACCAGGGCAGTGATTTTCTATTTCCACTTGCGGGCCGCACCAAAACCGGCAAGGTCACATGCAGTTCAAGTTTGGCGTCCGTGGTCTATACCTCCACTGATGACGCAAATTAGGTCCAGCGTTCATGACTGTCAGGGATGAGGCGATACCAGGGTATCTAGAAACTCCTTTGGAAGGATATCTTGAAGGAGTTTCTAGATATACCTGGGCGAGACTTTTAAAAGTTTCTTTAATTAGTAAAGCACTTGACTCAGTACTTTACGTTGGCTTTCAGCAATTTATTGAGTTAATGTTTCTTAACTTATGTCCAGTTCTAGTCCCAGTCAACCACTATTCGAGTCTTAGTCGCTACAACAATAGAAATTATCTAGTCATGATTGTTCACTCGCTGTCGCTAGTCGAGGCACCTTGATTCCAGTTCAAGGTAAGTCAGCGCTCCCGTGTTGTCAAAATCTGATAAATGGTGTTCGTTCATCAGAGGCGATTAACGAGAAAAACTACAATCATAATAGGATATCGAGTCATTTCAGTGGTTATGTGGCTCTCTGTTAATCTCTCAAGATAAAAAAAGACTGAAGCTTTTGTGTATCACTGGAGATCGCAACATTAGTCATTAAAACGTCGTGTTTTTGACACTCATCGCATTTCTGAGCTCCAAACAAGGGCTACACCGAGTGGCAAGGTATGTCGTGAAGGTAGACGACGCTACGCTTGCTTAAGGCATTTAAAACTACATGGCACTTCTTTGGTCTTGGTTCGTTTTTTTTGTTCTAAGACAGAACAGGAAGCAGAAAAGAGGGGCAGTTCAGTCGAAATCTAAGACTTGGAACTGGAGTGCAGTGGGTGTTCTGTTTATTTGTTTGAAATGGAGCGGTTCGGTTTTAAAAAGAAACAGGCTGGTTGCAGTGTCAAATCAAGAGCTAATAAGATCTTGTATTATCCGGAGAACAAACATATTTGGAGTGTCTTTTTTGGCCCATGTTTAATTCTTTGTAGAAGCAACCATCAATGCAAAGAACTGTAGTCCCCGAATCTATTATCAAAACTTTTTATTCAAACTTTAGTCATATCTAACCAGTTGAAACTTTTGAGACCGTGTCAAATGTTTTAATAAAGATATCCATCCTTACTAAGCTGCAGTTCACGGCCTTTCCTACGTAGAACAGCAGCTAGTCTGTTTTCTTGTTTTTTTCGCAAACTAATGTTTACCTCGGTAAATTTTGATATATTCTTGCAGCAAACATGGTTTTATGAGTCATTCTTAACGCGACGCGATACTAATATGACAAACCAGCTTTACAGTGTTACGTCACCGAAGCGAGAACAGATAGCACCTCTCTGCAGAATGACTATCTTAAAAAAATATTAAAAACAAAAATAAAATGCAAAAGCAGGAGATGAGGAGATTGTTTAGATTCTAGAATGCTTGACTCTTGAACTGACAACTGACGGCGCGATCATTTTATTCGGTCCGAGTTTGAGGGCTTATGCACTGCAGCAAATATTATTGGAGTACACGTTTTCTGTAGATAAAGAATTCAGTGATCGGATTAGACATTATCTTTTGTTGTTTATCGTCAGTGTATTTGTTTTTGCAAGGCGCAACTCTAAAATAGATTTGAGAAGGAAAGGACAGAATCAAGGTACAAATTTAGGACTGATATATACATGGTAATTTACATTTAAAATAACAAAGCGGACAATCGAGCGCGCATGAATTTGCAACGTAGAACAGACGCCGTGGGGTCGTAGGCCTTTGCTAAGTCAGAACATAAGAATCTGAAGCGCGAAGTTTAATGACATTGTTGATGATGAAAAGAAAAACTTACCACACTCTGAAGTTGCACTCCACGATTAGAGCACCAAGAAATGTAGGTTATTATTTTCTGTATGTACGTGTACTTTCAAATGGTAAAAAATGCGATACGCATATGATGCGATGTACAATAGTATCCTATTTGCTGTGATTTTTCAGGTAGTCTGAGTGTCTACTTCTGTTGAAAGGTCCCCCTCAAAATCTTTTCCTCGGGCCCCCAAATTCCTGGATCTACCACTGCTCGTGAGATCTGTTGCTTTTCCAAGAGATTGTTTGATTAGGTAGTGGGTCGGCGCAGGTCACGTAATGCACGTAAACCGATTTTTAAAACGGGAAAAGGTGTGTGCTACTGCTGTCATCGTATGATGCGGTGGAGGTCAGCGTGATTCTAACCTTGTTAGTTCCAGGCAACTCAGCTGGACAATGCACTGTATCGCCCGCGGCAGAAAACTTGTGAGTTTGAGTGAACAGCGGAGTTTACTTTTTTGTCTCCAAAATGCTTGATGCACGAAACCTTACGGCAGAACGTGTGCAACAGCTACCGTCTAAATTGTTTTATTGATGTGAAAGGCGGCCGACTGAACCATAGGCGTAGCCAGGGGGGCCGAAAGAGCCATGGTTCCCCCAAATTTTTGGAAAATATAGGCATTTTGTGCTTTGAGAGGCGTTTTTCTAAACAAAATAGTGTTATTCGCCTAAAATCAAACATTTTGGCCCCCCCAAAAAATTTTTGGACTGGCTACGCCGCAGGACTGAGCCCGTTCGTAAATCTGATGTCACCTGTTGCTTGACATCATTAAACTGCGGACTGCTAAGGTTGCAGTTCATATTCACAAAACTCGATGTTTGCATCAACATTGCTCACGACCTGCTTAGACGGAAAGGAACTGGAATGGAGCTGCACCAAACTTTAACTTAAATACACAGTATGCATTCTTTGCCGATGCGCCAAGCAATCGCGAGGCATTTCAACGCCGTAATGTAAGATGGCTTGTGACGTAGAGACGTCGCGGTGTTGACGATAAAAAATTCTTGTGTTGTGCGGACAAGCCAAAAAGGTTGCTGCAAGACGCTCACTTGCCGATTTGTTTGCTTTGTAGGCAAACTGTGAGAACGAATGCGGTTCAGGATCTTGTCTCCCGTAAATGGCTCTGTGCAGGGAGCACTCTCACGTCTTCGTTAGGCCGCAGACGTTTTTCAGCTGGCGTGTTGCACTGCTGGGCTATAATCTTTCGAAGTCGATGCCTGAGCCAAAGATGTTGTGATACGTGAAAAACATTGCTTCGAAACTTTATAAAAAACACTAGGTCTGAGAATTTATGTTAAACCATCAACACACAAGAGTTCTTCGTACGCAAAAAATTTGAGTGATTACCTTTTGTAGGATTTTAAAAAACCGTTGTTTGCTTTTCAGGACAAGTGTATTAGGTTCTGCTTGTGAAGATCACTTGGACTGACCGAGAAAATTTCTGCTTAGGTAAGTTGGTCATTTTCTACGTGTTGCTGTGCGGTAAAGCATGTTGGTACCAATGACAAAAGGAGGTTCATTTTTCCGAAAACAAGACCAACGCAAAGAGCGTGAGACCATCTGACTTCCAGGGAAGGTATCCTTTCTTGCGTTCTTTATGCGACAGAAAGCGCAAAATCACAGGAAAAAGGTTATTACCTCCAACCAAGCACATTTGCCAACGCAGGAACGCTTTGTGCTCTCGACTACTATGTCCATTTTAGAATAGATATTGGCGAAAAAAACGGCAACGGAAATTGTAGACACCCGTATGCGTAAGGTGGGCCGTCTTGCATCCTTCCATAATATGAGCGATGCCATAATTACTTTAATGGTGCTGAAAACGACTGGTTGCTTATGACAGTCTGGTACTAAAATCAAGCCCCGTCGTGAAATACGCGGTTGAAGCTAAACTGTGCCGACCACAGGACGCGCAGAGCTGTTCGGGTCAATGGAAATTAATTTCTACGGCTGGCGCACGTTACCGCGATGACACGGTTCTAAATATCACGTCCTGGCGCGAACGTCGTGCGGTCCATGTGACGCAGCCTCTGCTTGTGCGCAACATCTTCTGACTCATTCACGTGATGTTCGCTTGTCCAAGCAGCTTCGAAAACAATGCGCTAGTGAAGATCTGCCGGGTCCAGAGCAGATTTAAGCGAAACTGTTTCTTTAAATTTTGGTTTGCCGAAGTAATCAGGAACAAGAAACATCAAACATAGGACTTACAACTCTATTCATGAACAGTGTTGCATAAATCATTGACTTTAATAGACCTGATGCTTAGTTGTTGTAATTCAAGATGTTATTCAAACAAAACGTTTTTAGTTATATGTATCCAACTTCGACGTCGATTCTAACACTCTTACTTTTTAATTATTGCAAAATCACTGGTGCTGCTGATATAGTGATCGCGAAATCTTTTGCTGCGTTTGTCTTTGCTAACAGAAAGACCAAAGCATATGGCATTTGATGTATTTCTATTTTTTATAAGGACCGTCGTTTTTTTTCTTCCATGAAAAGAAATGCTCTCTCTACGTTTCAGTGTACCAGAGCTGCTTTTGTTTCTGCTGGTTCTCTTATGCGCCTTGCAGATGTTTCTAGCCTACAACACTCGGATGACCACAGACTATATGTGTTTATGAAGTGGTTTTAATCCGGTTGGTCAAATGCTAATAATCGTTTGCTTTAATCGCGCATTCAAATCATGCCCAGCGTGACAATCTGTTAGCGCTGAGCTTTCTTGTGGAATTTTCTTTTGTGTAAAACAGTAAGGAAGCTCAGCTATCAGCTGATCTTTGACAAATTCCTTCCGTTAAAAGCAGAGGCTGCGTTCGCTGCAAGATTATTCGCAGCCAGTTACAAACGTAACAAATGCGAGTTTAAGTGTCAGCTGCTAAGTAGACCTGGTGATATTCTATCTATATCATGTCAGTGGTGATCACTCGCACCGCAAGAAAGAAACAAATAACCTGTGGTGAAACTACAGATGTCATAAAACGGTAGCAAAAATTTATGAAATACTGTATGTGATCGATTATTAAGCCGTTAGCACCCAATACAACCACTGCTGCTGTTGACAGTAAGGGATGGGTCGATTTTAGTCAGAAATACGCATAAGAGCTGCGCGCGACTCTCATGCTGCGGAAGGTTTCAAGAAAGTCAGCGTGTAACCTGTGATGTTGTTTGTTAAGCACATGCACATTTGACAAACAGTTACGCCCTGTCTTAAATTGTCCGTTATCTGAATTACAAACGACGGTTTCACTGCAAAGACGACAGAAGAAACCGCCGCATCGCGAGAGCATAAATCTCGTTCTCGCGACTAATCCTGGACATTATCGGTCACATCAATCGAAACAGGCTTACGCGTAGTCCGCATTGAAACCAATGACTTCTTTAAAAAGTGCTTGATGCGTGGCATGACATATCACGACCAGACTATTAAACTGCTAAGATGTATCACGACTGACACTTCAGAACAGCATCAAGCAGGATGCAGGTGGTTGTCACAATTCACGACCTTTGTCCATTTCAGATACGCGCTAAATTCGGCAAAGTCATCATCTCTTTACCAGACGTGCAGATGGTGTAATTTTTGAGAGCGGTAAAACATTGCGATCAATTAAGCTACATATTCGTTGAGGCGTAACCCTTAGTTTTGTCGGTGTACGTGTATAATTTAGTCACCCTAAAGCATATTACCGCCACCGGATAGACGCCCGATCCAGCGCTTAACCAGCCATCGCTTTTACGGATTGTGTGCCAGTCAGGAGGACATTGACCTTGGGTTTGCAAAACTGACCCAGTGACCTTTATGAAACACACAAGGGGCAGTCGTTCAATTCTAACAAGGCGCTCTTTCAATTTTGATTTACCTCAGATTTTACAAATTTCACAACTGAACAATCAATTTATCAACAAAAACAGTAAAGCAACAAAGCTTGCCGCACATAAGTAAAGCGACAAAGCTTGCCGTAAATATGTAATCAAGAGCACCGTGTTGACAAAACATTTGTGAGAGGTTCTGCCGTAGGTTACTAAGAAAAGTTTCAAACTGGATCCTTAAAGTATTTTAGTAAGAAGAACAATGAAAAAAATCTCTAGATGCATTTGACTAAAACCATTTGAAGAGATCGTGTTATTTTGTTCGATGAGCGGCTCTGCAAGTTGCACCAGATGCTATTGCTGGTCCCATGGTCGCTGCAACGCAGCTTTGGGGGTGCTGCCGATATTGATGGCAAGGAGAATTTACCTGTAATTTTGTTGCGTTTGTGGCACATGTAGGCACAGCTATGAGAAAAAATAATTGAATGTCATCAAGACTTTCTTATTGTAATTTCTACTGATTGTTATGTAGCTGTGTCGCAGTTCCAATATGCCTAGAAAATATCGCAAGCATCTTAAGAGTTGATGTAGGGCAAAACTTACGCTATTACTGTGACTGTTGTTATTGAACGCAACCTAGCAAAAAGCAAAGAAGCCCTGAGTGTCAGAATACTATGATAGAATGCTTGGGAGATCCAACAAATCATATTCACCATCTAACCTCAGAATTTTTCAAAGTGTATGGCCCTTACTTTGACTTTAGTTGGTGTTTTTTTGCTATAAGACGGGTTTTAACGTATTTTTAATCTGCATACATTTTCTAAGACCTGAAATTTTTGAAGTAACCGTTACTTTAATTTTTCTATCAAACTATGCTGATTAGATGCCCGAAAGCACGAAACCAGGCGCGTTGTTAGGTTGTTATGATTGTTGGGGGCCCACACTAAAAAAAAGACTAACGTTTGTCATTGTTTCTTACGAATGAAGGGGCATGTACTTCAAATGGGTGGAACCAGCACCACTGGTCCCACTTACGTCATGATGGCCATGCACAAAGCCCCGTGGAAGCATAAATTTGGTTTTCTTGAGTACGTAACTTACAGCTGTGGTTCCCAAACTGTGCTAGGCGTACCAGTAGTGGTACGCGAAGGCTTTCAAGCTGGTACGCGAGACCCTTGGGTTCTTCTACACAAAAAAGAATACATCTTGTTTTCACTTAACGTGTTCTGTTAATAAATTCCTGCATTTTGTGTACTTCCCTTGGTTTCGAAAAATGGCAATTATAATTTCTCACAGCCATGTTGTTCTTGCCGCATTTGCCGTCATGTATATTTTTCCAAACTTTTGATCGAATGATACTGGATAGATTGAGTTTTCCTGGAACAAGGTGTTTTCAAGGTGGTACGCGGTGAAAATACAGGGCCCACAAATGGTACGCGATCAGAGAAAGTTTGGGCACCGCTGACTTACAGGGTCATTGCGGAATTCGAGTCGCAGTGTTTGAATTTCGGCAATCGTAATTGTCAGATAACTCACGTTTTTCACAGGTCTACCAGAAGCGCATGTGGAGGACGCGTCAAAAATCTGAAAAACATCAGAAAAAGTGCACTGGCAGTTTACTATCAGGGTAAACGGTTTCATAGGAAATCTAGCGTGGGCACCGATGGAAGCATGATAAAACTAGGCAAAGTAGCCGATTGATCTATTCAAGTCGTCGATTTGCTCTGTTATACAATGAAATTTGTTTGTAAGCCACTGTGCACAACCCGTTGCACCAAGAACAAAACGCCTTGCCACACGATGTTCAGGGACTCTAAACAAAAACATCCGGATGGTAAAGCGTTTTGAAACCTAACACAAAAATAAATATCATCCTTTTTCATTCGATCCACACTTTTTTGAAAACCATCAATGATTTCGCGATAGACAAATTGAAAAAAAAACACCGAAAATGTTAACATTTCACATAAGTTTACTGTATTAGGTCAACAAACAAAAGCGAAGGAACATCAAAGTGAAAAGTGCTATCAAACCGTGCATGTGCTTACGAATGACTCGAAAACAACTCTCAGATCTTTTGATAGAAATCTATGAATTTCCTGAATTAAATCCTTCGTGCAGTAGTATATCATCTGTTGAAAATGATATGCTTTACGGTTCCATTGACACAACATAAAGTGCAAAGTGTATTCGTTTCGGAAATGCAGGAGCGTATCGAATCAAAAACGATTAGATGGGAAAAAATTATCAAGCAGCACAATGATAGGTTCAACTTCTTTGGTTTTTATCCTTGTACTTTTTTGCCATTCGCACAAACAAAGGGGTTTTACTGAGATGACAAAATTGTTTTTAAAAGTTTGGTCCGTAGAATTTAGGTCCAACAAGTTATTGTTGGTTTGCTTCAAGAATTCTGTTTTTATATTTCAATTCAACATCTACTTCCGTAGTAAGTTTCCTTTGATCTGTGCCAACTACCGCATGAAGTGTTGCTTTCGTTTAATGACGATATCCGGGGTGAAGACCTTTAAAATACTGTAAATTGTACGCTGTGATAGTCTGCGCAGGATACGTTACACTAGCTATTACACCACCAACAACATTTTCCTCGAATATTGTACGATGATTAGCAGTTATTATGAAACGAGGAAAGTTCGCCCAAGTCCACGCGTGACCTGGGTTTGCTTTGGGCCGAGCTTCAGTGTCAAGTGTTTTTCAGAATTTGGCCGCGACACACAATCTTAGAATGCTCACGATCCCATTGGCATTGGTGTAAATAACGGGGGGCAGGGGCGCGAACTGCCCCCTGGCAAGATAAATGTAAAAACGGGGCCCCCATTTAGCTAATATTTCGATATATAGTATTCTTTTTGTTTACAGTACGCGATTGTTTTTTTTTACGTTTTTGGAAGTTTTTTGGAGTGTTTTCCGGTGATTTTGGTATATTGGTATGGTCATCTCATCCACATCCGCATTCACGATCATTTCTCACTGTCGTTTTTCTGAGTGTTGTCCTGTGGTCCCCTACCGTGGCCAGTTGGCCGTTTTCAGCTAAGTCTCCCCTCTGGTTCAAACCTCTAGTTACACCACTTCCCTTTGGGGTATTTCTGACTTCAAGCCAGAGGCGCCATAGAAATAGAAGGCAGGGGCCAAGTGAAAAATGTAGGTCATCAGTTCTAATGGAAGAAATTCGTGAGTTGTGAACTTCATTTTTGTGACAGTGCGCGTTGTTAGGTGTTTTTATGCATTGCTACGTGGTACATTAAAACTTCGAACTTTTCACCACTTACAGCAGTCAGTGCAGAAATACACATATACAAGGTGTGTTTATCAATTTTACATTTCTACAAATTCGAGCTAGAAAATTAATGGTGAAACCTCGGCACACTCCGAACTAAATTTGTTTGATATTGGTAGTGTAAAGCATAGCACTACCTACAGCAGTTTTTTTTAAGGCGTTTTAGGAACCCGATTCGGGTCACTAGAATTGAAAATCGTGTCCCTAAAATCAGAGAAAATCGGGTCCCCACAATCAGAGAAATCGGGTCCCTACCGATCCATACCGGTTACCTAACATTTTCCTTAGAAAAAAAACCCTGACCTATAGTATTGTCTTCTTTTGAAAATAAGGTGCTTCTGCCCTTGTGGCCTTTCGGGGGATTTCCCCTGCATTGCCCCATATTCCGGCATCCCTTCTATAAAATTATCTCACTTTGTTTTGTTAAAACTTAAAGCGTATCATGGGATCTTATATTTTCAAGTGTCTGAGAATTATACGTCTCAAATTGTCTGTCGCACTCGCAATTCTTCACATGTGAGATGCTCTGTTCCAGCATAGATTTAGATGACGTTTTTTTGATACTTCAGCTAGCTGTTGACTTCAGATTGCAGTTGGATGTGGATGGCAAGCATGCGTTTGTCCTTGTTGTGTAATCTTACACGATTAATAGCTTGAGAAAATGTCGTTTGGTGGTTGCTGAATATACTGTAAAAGCTCTGTTTTTCGTTCTCAGTAGAAATGTTTCTTATTTTGTATAGAAGTGTTGAAATGCTGAAATAAAATAGAAAAAATGACGATTAATAGATTAGGTAAAGAATAGATAGTGAAAAGCAGGTTGACCAACAGAAGACTGCGTGCACAGCAACCAAGTGTAGTTCACCCGCAACTGTAGTTTTAGCCTCGAAGTCACATCATCAAAGTGTTGTAGGCTACCCCAAGTGGCTGCCAGTGTGGGTCCAGGTACCTCACATTTGCAACCGGTTGTTCTCGTCTGGTAGTTGCTATGGTAGGAGAAAAATTGCATTTTGGGGACTGCTTCTGAACGTGTCTCCCCGTTTTTGGCTTAGTCGTCAACAATTAAAAACCAATCACAAAATTGCGCAGATGTTTGCACTAGTTCATGTTGCATCTTAAGTGAAAAGGCACAAGTCGTGAGCAACTGAAACTTGATTGGCGGATGACCTCGTTGCGTTGCTGTAAAAAAAAAACGATACAATCAGACTTACTGCGATGGAGATGAAGTGTCGGATAAACCTGATGGAGTCTTCACGGTACAGCAGAAACGTCGAAAGATTTCAATCAGCTTTTCCCGGAAACTTGAAAACTGACAGATACCGGAGCTTGCCAAGTATATGTCATTTAAAAGTTTATGATTGGCGACAGCCCAGTATTTATCTGATATAACTCAAGGCGCAATGAATTTGACATATCCAGCTTCACGAATTGCCTTCAAGTCCTTAAGTGTTCAGATTCACGACATCGGTCCAAGGTTTTGGGGTGGTTTGATGTTGGCAATTTTATGACATGCAGTGACTGAATAAAAACATATTCGAGGTTTTGTAGTTTATTTAGAATGAGATAAATGAGCTATTTTATTTCTTAGTTATTTATGTTGTGTTGCCAACCAATTTTTGTTCTGCACTATAGTACCCACGACGTCAGTCAAATCTAAAGTTGTGATTTATCGTCAGAAGTTGAAATTGTTTTGAACGTCCAGGAATGTCCTTGTCATTTTCGTGGTTTGGTACATTCTGCTTACGGATTTTGTCTTACAATTATAAAGGTCCTGACCTTCAATGACCCCTGGGTCTACCGTATGTATTGTATTATTATAAGCCGCGGTTTATATTTATTTTTTTCCATCGCTTTATGCGGCTTATGCACAAGGACGCCTTACATTTTTGTCGTTGCCATAATCAAATCGTTTGCTACTGCAGAACTGTGCATTAAGCTGTGATGACTCGCACTTTGAGTGTTTTCCAAAGTTCGTAAGATAGATATTGGCACAGTAAAGGTATGGACCAGTTACTGTGGCAATAGGTCTGTCGCTCCTATTGTGCTGTTAAAAAGTGTTACAACAATTGGACTCGCGAAGGCTTGAAAAATGTATCCTAATGCGGCTTATATTCAAGGGCGGCTTAGATTGCTTTTTTTCGATAATTTTATGCGGCTTACACACCAAGCCAGCTAGCTAGCATTCAAATAAATACGGTATGCCAACGAGCTACAAGCGTTGTGACCTTTTAAGATGCCCTGATATTTTTAGCCACATCCTACCACATTGATCTTGCAAAACACTTGTTTATGTGAGGCATTTTCCGTCGTTACATTTGCACAAGAGCCACGGTTAGCTAAAAAGCAAAAGCGTTTAGTGACGTGACGAGTTCGCTCCTATAGGCTTTGGATGTTGCCTGGTAAGTTACGTTGGAAGCATCTGGGAAATAAATCGCGCCGTGGAGATTTACCGGTTCAACATCGAAGCGTAAACAAAGAGCAGGCAGTTTACCAAACAAACTACCTTCTCTTATTTTCTGGTGCACTCGTTCCTAGGACACATTTGTGACCTGGTGATGCGTGCAGGACCCTTGGCCTCCTTGTGGCAATTTTCCGATTGGCTTGTATCACCTAACGGTCTGTCGCAGTGTAGGTCTGCTAAAGGTCACACGTTAGAGATTATTTAAAAATGTCTTAAGTAAAAACACGACACGAGCGTAACAAATGACCTTGGTCGCTGTGTTACAGACCGCTAGGCCTTTTTAGGCGTTTCAGGCAAGCGGTGCGTGGAACTGACGTCCAGCTAGCATTTTATCTACTGTTTATGATGTGACGAATATTTACTTCCAAGTACTGCGACGATCGGGCAACGACATCGCTTACGCGATTTAAGCTTCTGGTGATCTTTCGCTTGCATTCGAAGTAACCTTCGTCGTATTTCATGGTCAGTCATTCAAATACTTTCTCCGTCGGGTGACGTCTTATAAGAGTTTGAGAACATTTATCACGGTGGTTCATTCTTGCTACTGTCCAATACACTCTTACACATATTCTGCGTGTAGGTCTTTGTACAGGAAGTTCCTGTCTACGCTCAGAAAAAGTTTTGCAAACTAAAAAAAGTACTATTGCGTCCGTGACGGCATTGTTTTCTGGTCTTGCGAAAATCAGAAAAATACATGAAAACCAGACGCCAACAGTCTTCGGTTAGCCTGTTTCATACACAGCGTCAAAAACGTATATTCAAAACATTCATGAAAAGGCACACTGCTATCTATGAATGCTGTTTATCGACAGCAAATTTAAAAACTTCATTTTCTTTCAGCCAACATCGCTTGGTTATTTCAAAACAAATGTGTGAATTTCCATGTCTGTCTGGTTAGGAGAAAGCAGTTGCGGTAAAGTGAGACAGCTGAGCACTTCTCAGCAGAGCTTCTTACACATTTTATTATAGCCAGGATTTTAATTTGGAAATGCTAACAAGATTTCATGCGTGTCCACATTCGTACGTTCCCGTCTTTTTCACTGATCGTACAATACCTTAAAATATCCATACTTCAGGTTTGGAAGAATTTTGGCAAACACGAGCGCGGAAAAAAAGTGCTGCGCCTGCTAGTAATCTTGCGCATTGGCTTGAATCTAACCGTGACTACAATGCTGCATAGTGCCGGACATGATCGATGTTTGACCGCTCTTCCTTACAAAGTGTGTCTGAAATGGTGTAAAGAGATGACAAAACGTGGTCATATGAGGGCACATAAAATTAATGGCATCCAAGCGGAATTCAGGTCGCAGTCGTGTTTAATGTGCCTTAATCTGAATTTTTTCCAACATCGAAGATTGCCTAAGGATTTAACGTAAACTTTACATTAAGCTTGTCGAAAGATTCCACCAGCAAGTGCCAACGTTAATTAATACCAGTAAGGTGAAGTTATTTGCGCAGAGGTAAGTTGGACGCGGAAAAATATCTAAAACAAGGAAAAAAACGACAGTCGTCGCAAAGCTGACAAAAGACAGGTTTTTAACAACAAATTTATTCTTTTTATAAACACGCGCAAAACGAGACACACTTGACATACTACCAATTACCAGGTGCTACACCGCTGCATTATTTCTCACGTTCATGCGTGTGCCAGGCGCGGTTGTGGAGCAAGTTGTCTTGAATTGAACTCGATCGCGGCAGTTGCGTAACAGAGGAGATGAATTGAAAGGGGTCTAGTTTTTACCTCTGTAACGGTCATCTCCAAGCGATGCCCGTTCCATGGCAGAAGCTGCGCAAGCAAGGAAAAGACAAGAGTCTGAGCGCAACATCCCCAATGGAGCAGAAGCCATTGGAACGTTACTTTGGCCAAGTTGAAAGCGCGACGGAAGTTCGCATTCATTTCCTCGTTCGAAGTCCGAATCTTCCCGAGTTTGGGACCAGTGAAGCGACCGCTTCACCGCATAGCGCTTTGCATGAATTGACAAAAACGACAAGAAATTTGCATGTTTTGAAAAGAACATGGCGTGTATTGGTGGGTGGCAACACCACTGATCTTGTAGAAATCGGCTACGTGTTAATTCCTGCTATTACCACAGCTGTTTTTACAAAGTTGCAAACATTCCTTAGCAGATAAGGATGAGCACGAACTTATCTATGTCTAGGAGTTTTCAATGTTGCTGTCAAATCCAGGACGCAGTTTTTCATTTCGAAAATGCAGCCTAAAAATAACTTCCGGTTCCAGTGCACGAAGTACGAAAAAAATTACATATTTAAGTGATTTGTTTTCGTTACATTCGCGAAATAACACAAGTGAACACCTCACAACCCCACGTATCCTCCGTCGTGCAAAACGGATGCTGATCGGTTGAACTGCTTTGAAACTGACAAAGCAACACGGGCGCTCTGTGTTTGCGGCGCTAAACTTAACCGATCGTCGGCACGATTTTTGCTACTCTTTTTTTCATTCAAAAATGTTTGCTGTCAAAGATCTTTCGCAACTTGACAACGTTTTGCGGATTTTCGACCTTACGTTTGCGCTCATTTTAAAACAAACCGTGATGTGCTGTGATCACCATCAATTCACGTGTGCAGTGCCAACTGAAAATGACGGTATCATGCGAGGTGCTGTATGTGTGCAGTTCAGTGACGCGAAAGGAAAACGTGATGGAAAAATGTTCGAAGAATTTTTTCAACTTCCACATGTTAAAATTGTTGCAATGGATGTTGCGTTACGTGGCAAGTCGTGCTCATCCCGTTCAAAACGAGCAAGCATAGTTGTCATTTGCTGCTCGTCAGTTGCAACTTATGTTCGTTGACGACCCAGACGTATGGTGAAAAGCGCATTTCAAGCTTTTGCGGGTCAGATCCTTGACCGAAAAACATGGATAATCTTACAAGTATGTGACAGAGCGCTAGTTGTGTCGTCGCCAGTGCTTTTTGTGTAAACATGCGATGCGTACCTGATTTCTGACGAACAAAGCGCAGATGGCCCTGGTGAGTAATGATGACCTGGGTAAAGAGCAAAGAAGTTTCATTACTTTATTTCTTGTCCTGTTTATTTTTTCGGCTGTGATGTTACTTGTGAACGTTTTCGTCAATTTTTGTGGTATACAGTATTTATCACCTTTTGAATACGTTCGTAACTGGTTTCCCCACTCCAGAATCCTAGTGTACGATGAAAATGTGTCCCAATGCTTAACTCACGCAGGTGGAGAACCTTCTTATATTTCTTTGTGATGCAAGCTGATCCACGACAGTGTTGAAAGCGATTATGGAGAAAACCACTCTTGCGTGACTGGTACTGCGATAAAACTGAAACGAATAACCTTACACAGTTGCGTTTGTCACGGTCCAAATAAATTTTCATGTGACCTTTACTGCATGATCTTCCAAATCCCAGCAGGTTTAATCTTTTCAAGCTTCATAGAAAAATTGTGGCAGAGTAAGGGTGTCGGCAAATATGTTAGCGTACTGTAAATAGGCATACGCCTTTGGTTCTCTGTGGTGCAAGCGTGGCAGTCTGTGTTCGTTGTATCTGTATCGCTTTCTACAAAGACGTCCGTGGCAAAAATGTGGTGTAATAGCGCCACACGACACGCCACTCCGCTAAAATTGAAATTCTTAAAGTTTCAAATCGCAGTTTTTCCTTAGAAAAGATTTGAACTTCTGCAGGTCACAAGAAAGGTGTAGTACGCGGTTTTGACGGGACCATTCTTGCTTAATCCTCGCTAATTTGTGCATGGGCACGCGCAGAGTCCCTTTTAGGCGAAAGCTTGAAGCGCTTCAATAACACGTAGCCGAGACAACAAAGACAATACTTGCTTGTCAGTCTCGTTAAAGAATAAACGTCGCTGATCGTAGCGATAAGGTTAACACAATTACTGCGGCGCACATCAACGAAGCAGTTAATGGAGTCCGGACGAAGAGGTTGAACATCAGCGGCTTGTCACGTGCGTATTCCGCATCACTTGTTTTGTGACGTCGCGCGACGTCTTGCAAGGAAGGTGGAATTTTAACAAGCTAGAAGACCTCGCTAGGCGATCTGTCAGAAATCAGGTCGCGCGTTACTTCCAAGTGCCCAAATCGTTGGTCTCAGTGGAGAAAAACGTCGCGTTTTGGTTGTTGAAGCGATATTGGCGCTTCATCACTGATCCTGGCGCTTTTGTCTTAGAACTTGGACGTTAGCTGACGAGATGCCGTCAGTGAGTAGTGTCGTTGTACGTGGAATGCCCCGTTGATGACCTTTAAAGCAGATTTAGTTGTTATCGCTAAATCGGAATTGCCGGCCAACCATATGAGCTTGTTCAAGTCGACTGTTTTTTTCGAACTCGGCAGAGGATAGCGTTGTCTTTGCTGTCACGGCGCTGAAGGATTAAAGGGCTGATCCCTGGGTTTCTGGCTTAGGCGAACAAGTCACCCTGAAGTGGTTTCATGCTTCATCGTCGCCGGGCTTAAGCGAACGGGGCTAAATGTCGCACTATTTGCAGACTGCTCGTCGTGAGACGTGATATTTTGGGGTCGCGATCTTGAATAAACGGATTCCTTTCGGGCGGACCTCGAAGTTGATGAACGAGCCGGTGACCCATGATCAGGGACCCGGAAAAACCGCTTTTCGAAAGTGAAGCGGCATTTGCCCAATTATGGAAGGATAGGGGGACACAAGGAGAGCATTGTCGCTCTGGAATTTTTTCGGGTCGCCGCGTGCCGTCATTTTTCTTTGTTTATCGAGTCGTCGTCGCGTGTTTTTCGTTCTCCACTGATTTTTTTTCAACTGCTCTGTGCCCCGGCGTCGGGTACACGGTTGACGGCGGTGCGTAAACAAGCATTTACCGGATTGGTGTCATTTGCGCTTTAACTTGTGTCTGCGAGCTTCCGCGGTGGGTTGCGTTCCGCTCAAAGGGCTTCTTTCCAAGTTTTTCTGTTTATCGTTTCAAGTCAAGAAGAGTTTGCTCGACGAGAAGGAAGTATTAAACGGTCAGTTGCTGTTTGAAAACGCCGTGAGTAAAACTTACCTGCTAAAGGGCGATGGTATCATCGCGCTATGTCGGATACGTTGTAACTCTTTAAGCAAGGATGTTTATTTACAACTGCGAAATCTGGCAATTGGCAGCAAATATTTTGCTTTGTTTTTATCCGCTTTTGCAAAACGCGTTAAAAGCATTTTTTAAGGTTTGCCTTCAGTGGAGCACGGTCGCAATTGGACAGGGCTAAGCTGACCGCACAGAGAGATTTTCACGAAACCTAAACCCTTGTGAAACGCGAAATGGTGTTAAGTTTATTTGTGTAGTGCGACTGACGCTCACTGCGATTCCTTCGTGCGTCTGCTCGACGGTTTGCCGTGAGGTGAGGACTTTCAGCGAATTCCCGGCTTATCCGATTAAATGCCGTCGCGAAAACTGCAATTAACACTGCCGATTTTTCTCGAGTCGAAACGCTCATGGCTACTTTAATCGTCTGCGACATGCCCGTTACCGCAGAACGTGCTGCAGCGCAAATCGTCCGCTATCGCAATTTGCTATTTTTAACTGGCTTAGCAGGAGTTTGGTGCTTGCGTCGGGCGTGTCATCACTCAGCGAGTACGGAAATTACGAGTTGCGTCGCAACAGGCTGTAATTTCGCAACCGCGTTCGCGACATGTGATTGGGTTTCTCGACGTGAGGGAGGGAAGTTCACGGCACAGGAAAATCACCCACGCCCACCCCATCAAAATTTACTTTTCAACGACTTGAGGTGAAAAATTCGTGGTGCCTCGACGGTCAGTGTTGATTAACCGTTTATGCCAAAACTATCTGTTGCTGGATCTGCTGTCCATTTTGATGAAATGAGCAGTTTTAGCGAACGTAATGGAATCGATGTTTAAAAAAAATGCAAGTGTATCACTGCCGCTGCCCCACCTGAATAATGATTTTAGAAAAGAAAAGAAGTTGAAAGTTTGGAATCTTTCACAAGATCTAGCTTGTGAACGAAGGCAGCACTCGAACTTTAAACCAGTGGGTTTTCAGACCAGAAACGTCCTTGTACCTTATTTATAAACTTCAAATGTTTAAAGACTTCAGCAAATAAGTGTGCATTTTGAGTCTGCTCTGTTTCACGCGCATTTGATGCAAGCTTTAAAACATTGCATAAGTTAAAACAAGTTGGCTAACAAATCGAATTTGATGTAATAGAAAGCTTTCTTTTGTATTGTCCGTAAAGGGCTGTGCCTCAAAATGAGGCGCTTTCCTGTAGTGATTCCCTTGTTTCTTTTATAAACCGACGTGGAGGTGATATTTTACTCTTAAGATGCGTTTAATTTAATATTTACTGAGCTCTACCGCTCTGCCATGCGTAAAACTCTGTTGAAAGAGATTCCGCATCAGTAAGTACCACTCGGAACTGTACTTTTTGCTAATCCCATGACTGACGATTTTTCTATACTCTTCACCTAGCGAAGGATATTACAACTGTGGTTTGAAGCAAATGAAAGGAGTTAGATAGCAAAGCCTGCGCAGAATGTTTTGAAATAGGCGCTGCCATTCAGCAGTTTTGCATGAAGGCACGTACCACGAAAGTCTCTATGAATAACTTCAAGCGTCGCTCGCAGTTAAATGTCTTCAACAACCGACTACGAGCAAGGTAATAGTTAGACTTGGACCCCGACAATTGCTGTTGGATTTTGTACGATGTTGGTGTTGCTACTGCTGAAAAAAAATAGAAACGTTTAAACTATTAGCAAAACGGCTGACGTTTGTCAGTATCATCAGTTTGTCATTGACTTTCCAAGTCACGTATTGGAGAAATCATGTTTCCCAATCTCCTCATCCCGTAAAAGCTTTTAAGGTGGTCTGTCGTAAATTTGCAATACGTTCCTCTTGATACCATCTTTGACAACTTTGGCGGTTAAAAAGTGCAAATCATCATTTTCAAGATCTGTTGCGAGAAACGGAGGTGCTGTCACCATTTTTGAATAAAGCCGTGCAAAAGTGTTATAATTGCTTGTTGTTCGTCGCTGCTATTGGCCTTTTACGACTTTCCAACTGGCTGGTTGACCTTTCGACCTTTTCTGTTTATTGCGATACACCAGATTAACGGAAGAAAACAGCGGCAGTATATTCCCAGAAGCTCGAATATCACCGAAGGAAAATTCACGGGACCATGGATAAGTTTCTAAACCTGTTGACAGGGCTTCGGACGCATTTTTACGTTGTTGTTGATGAATCCGTAGCAAAACGACTAGCTTAAATTTTCCATCCATACTTAACGACCTGGTTGTCTTTCGTTTGCTTAGAAAGGTCAGAACGATGATATAGACTTGGTGACAATGAAAGTGTAAGAAAACAAAACCTAAACAAGGAAAAGTAAAACAACGTAACGCGCCATCAATTTTTTTCCGCAATACAGTAGATGCAAGATCTTTAGTCACCGTGACAAGAGGTCCAGTGCTTCTGAGGCTTCACCCAGATAAATAGCGGTAAATGCCCTCACTTCACTACCTCCCCTTATTGCAAAATATCTGAGGTCATCGTGACCTTCGCTTTCAACATCGCCAAGTCATGGCTGCAACCAAAATTAGCTGTTTTTCCCATAATTCCAAAATGGCGGTTGTCCGATGCAGAGGGAGAAAATGGCGTTTTACGCGTCTTTTGTGTTTGTTTCCATGGCACTAAAATAAGCGTTTAACTTGATAGTTCTGAGATTTTCATGCCACGTAACCTCACACTCAATGACTTTAGAAGATTTAAAGCGGACGAGTATATGAATGCCAGGTGCGTCTTATTCTTGACTAGTAAGCACAGGTTGAACAAATGCGCATCTGAGAATGAAGCACGCAGTGTTTGGAACCTGACTGAAGTAGCGCACCTCCCGGTCCTCATTCGCGAACTTTGCACTCATTGCCGCGTGGGTTTGCGGTGCGCCAAATTTTTAGACAAAATGTGTGATTCCAGTAAGATATAGGCTGCGCCTCCTACAAAAACCTGATGCACAAAGAAGACATCGCTTAACAGATCGTGGCCAGTTGCAAGCTGCACTGTGACCGCCGCATCATGGAATCAGCTTGTAGACATTGAATCATGTGCTAAAAATATTTTTTCCAAATTGCAAAGCAGAATACGTTTGGTTGCATATCTACTTTGAGTGTTTGCTTAGTTAAAGGCAACGGTAGGTGTCGGCCGCAAGTACAAGACTGGTCAACCTAACATCTTTTTGTCGAAACGGCAGATGATTGCTAGAAGTCTTGTTCGAAGTATTATTGCAACCAGCTAACTTTCGATTTCCCCGCGCAACTGTCTCGATCATACAGCAAACTCCCATGCGCATGCCAACATTTCTTGTACACATCCTCATCACAACCTTCAAAAACGACTATTCAACCCAAATCTTCACAGAAGGCCAAGGCCAACAAACTGTCGAGGTCGCTCGACTGGACAAACAAGGCTTGTTTCTGGGCCGCGGCAGCTCGTTTATCGGTCGTAATGACAATTTTAAAGATCAGTAATGCCGATGAACTCAAATTCCATACACTCAATTTTGAGCTGTTGTAGTTGCAGCGTACATTACGTTTTGATTGGTGTGATATGCTTGGTGCCATGCTTACAAAAGTAACGGCACGAAATCACAAAGCTTAATGTGGTGGAAATCACCCTGTCTTTGTTACATGTGTGATCAAATGCGAGAAAACGTATTTTCAAAATCGGTCAGTCATTCCATGATATATTGGTATTTCCGGAATGTACACCCCATGCACTGGCAGAGCACTGTTGTTGTGGTTTTCAGATTTTTTTCAACAAATCGTGTGATAATATTGTTGTATGTCGACCTGTGACACAGTGATGCGCTTGAGTGCGTGCGTACATTTCTGTGAAAGTTAGCTGACCTATTTTTATGATGCCGCGCAACAAATGCGCTTACCCCATCACTCAGTAACTTGATGCGGATGTGGATCCAATTAGTTTTAGGATGATCATAGGTAATGCCTTGTTTTCAGAACAGTTTTGAAACAGGTCATGACATATCCTGCTAAGAACGGGGTGCAACGTGCATTGAGCAACGCTCGATCACGGAAGTGTGCGAGCAAGACTTCTACACATTTTTCCCTGAATAATGACGCATTCGACAAACTGCTCAGAAAGTATCTCCGTCGAGCAATACTTCCTTGCCTTGGTTTTTGATTATGTTACAACACCCACCAATCGCATACCAATTAAACCTGACGATCGATATTAAACGTGGTTGGCATTAGACTGGCCGTCGCTTCCACTTGGGCCGAAAATTATAACTGTGTTGGCGATCTGAGCACTTCGTATGCGACCTTCGGTCACTTTATGCGAAAAATTGTCACGAATGTACAGTACGTGTCAAAACTTGTCGATTTCCAGAACGCGAGCTTTACGTCGATTAATTTGAGAACTGTGCTTTCGCCGATTTGGATTTTCGCGAATGTCACGCCCCAGGGATATCAGCGGTATCGTTTACAGATAAGGTTTCAACGGCGTTACAAACTTTGGCCGACCTGGCTGTTTTATCCTTGGCACTCTTTCCTGATGCGTATCCTGGCGGGTGATGAGGCAACTGACCCCTGGACGCTTTTGGCAAACTGTTGGAACACTGCAAAATGTTAATGAGTTCAACTCCTATACTTGAAAAGATCGTTACTGGGCTTATTTGCCACTATTTCAACTAAAACATTGTGGAGTTTATGCAGAAGTACTGTACGTGACCGCCTCGACTAGACACTATATCGCGGTCACCCGTGTTTTTCTACTTGCGGCATACGATTCTGGAAATATGCTAATTTACTGCAACATGCAATTATTATTAAATAAACGTTTGCAGATTTGTTTTAATCAATAGTTCGGTGGAGTTTTACGTGCAAAATGCTCTGTTGTAAATTTAACTTGCTATTACCGCAAGGTTTCACGCGAGGAACTTAGCCGTTGTCGCTTGCAAAAAATGCCCTGATGATCTGCAGTCGGATGTTTTTGTCTCTTTTATCTGTGAACCGCGCAAATGGGAGCCTTGGAGCCTTCCCAACATGGGCGTCCGCAGAAGCTTTTCCAGGGGGCAACGTCGTCGACATTTTGCTTATCATTTTCAGGTTCCTGTCGATGCAATGCAAATGAACGTTCACAAAAAGGTTTACCCTTTCTACACCACAAAAAATGCCCCATGTTACGGCAACAGTCACAAACATACGTTTCGTCGGCAGCAATAGTTAGTATATTGTGATAATGTATACAATAGGCCATCTGCAGATTTTCAAAGCAGGGTACTTCTTTTCAAAGGAAGCATTGCCATGGTCTTTAGAACAATCCGCTCGGAAATTTTGCAACCTGCCTCTGCAGGCAAGGGAGGGGACATGAGTGAACTGCAAGCTCATCTTGTGCATGACACCAGAAACGTGAACCTGGCTTTTGTGCATTGTGAGGGTCATAATGGAAAAGTAAGCCGTCATTGCAAGAATTAAATGAAATAAGCGGAATCAAGCTGCTGACTTCAGGTTTTCTAGATGTTTGTGATTCTTAGTCGCAATTTCCAGGGGCAGCACACACCCGTTTTGCCCACCCTGCGGACGCCTATGCTCCCCAACTTTTGATTTTTCGAAAAAAAAACGAACAGTGAAATCTGTGTTGCTAGTGACGCAGTGACAAAAACTGTGGTGAGGCAACGCATTGTTACAAAAAAAATATTTTGTTACAGTTAAAATGTTTGGAGATTTTTTGTGGTGACTTTCGGTAAAACTACCGGTAACTACATAGCAGTAAAGATTTGCATAAAGGATGCACATCTGTCACTTTGACTGTGACCCGATCTCTACGGAGAAGATAGGTTTTCGGTTACGGACTGGCGCTACCGCTGGTAGTACCGTAGAACTGCCGTAATGAATGCAAACAAATTACGGAAATAAGTTCTTGTCAAAACGGTCATGCCGTTCGACGTATTTTTACAGACAATCTAGAGGGTTCACCATCACGAAGACATGTTTCAAGAGCAGTCCCCGGTGGATAAATGAAGACTTCAGTGTCGTCCTGTGATTCATGGCAAGTGTTTTGAAATGAAATTACTGCCGACAATGTATTTTCGTACCAAAAATTTCCGTATTTCTTTGACATTCACTAGCCTCAACTGTGGCCCGCATATGCTGAACAAGTGAAAGGAACATTGGTGACATTCCACTGTCCGTTTAAATTGCAACTTCTAGCAGCCAGGGGTTTGTGTCTGTAGAGCTGTTTATTAAGCATTGGCTACTCTCTAAGACTGCAGTGCAGAACTTGAGGAAGTTGGTGTTAATCTTGGTGCAGATGTAATGGCTTGAATTATATTAGTGGTGCGTACTTCTGTCTAGTTTTAAAGTAAACTCGAAATTTTAAGGAGGATTTTGCTTTGTTTTGAGCAGTAAATTTCTGGCAGTGTTCGTAGAAAACCAAAACATCTTTACTAAATCCCTTTGTTTTTGTTAGTCCATGAAACAACGCAGTACATCGAATCACGAAACGCAGAGATTAAAAAATTGAAATGAAAGTTCCAGGTTGAAAACTCACCCTAGTTTGTCTATATGTGCGCAGCAACGTACTTTGAGACTTGCTTCAAATGCCATGCCCGTGCCACTGTTTAAATGTGCTACTCTCCTGTAAAGTGTATTCGGGTTATGTACGGGGTTTTGAGATACTTTTTAAAACAAATTAGTCACAATTTATATCCTGAAAATCGTTTCATTGCAACGAAGCTTGCCTTTTATGCATTTCGGTGAAATGTTTCTGACATGATGGTCTTGCACGGCAATTTCATGAAACTGTATATCTTTTGAACAGACCCACTGCAGACTTTCTTTGACACTTGAATTTGTGCAAACCGTGCTATGAATCTACAGCTTGTGGCAACACGTTCTTTCATCTTTCGTGGTCGATGCTATTGTAGTTCGCATATCTTGCATACAACTTTCTTTTACAATTTTCCTTCTGCAAACAAATCGCTCAGGACGTGCCGTCGTACCGAGACACGGGCGTTCGACCTCTCGACCAGTCATCAGCTGTCACCAGTTATGCACCTTGACCAAATTGCTGAATTCTTTTGTAGAATCGTTTTTCAATCAAACTCCACCACTGTTGTTTTGATGTTATGGTGAGTCAGCTGTAAGTTGACGATTATGGTAATTCGAATCAAGTCAAGCCATTGGAGAAAATTTTATCTTTCGAGTCCAGGAAAGTTATGAAAATAATAAAAAAACTAAAGACTTTTTGGTTTGTTCAAACCGTGACAAAACTTCATTTAGATTCATTGACTTCACTCATCAAATCTTGGGCATTTAATGCTGACGGGCTGTGCGCTGTCACTGACATTTTCGGAAACAAACACGGGTGGAAGCGTTGTGTGACGTCTAGGTGTGTTCTGTAACAGGTCGCGATGGATCACCGTGTGAATGGTGTTTTGAAAATGGCTATTTTCGTCAGTGCAGAAATGTAGTGGGATTCGCCGATACCCAGTTGCAGATTTTTCATGTGGAATTGTAAATGTAATGTAAAGCTGACTTGGTGAAGGCCACGTCATGCAGCATACGCCATTTAACAATTTTCGTTAAAATTGGCTGGTGAAAAACTTGAATGTTTCAGTGAAATAAGAACTATTTTTGCGTGCATTTAAATTTTAAACAGATCAACTGCTGGGCGCATTAGATCAGCGCGGGTGTACTGTGAGCTTGTGACACGAAATTGAACCTTCGAACAGCTTCTGTCCAGTGCTTGTACGTTTAAAATTGCATTGACGTTATTTTTTGGGTCAAAAAGGTAAAATCGTTTTTTCGATGTCAAATTTTGCTTAGATAAATGCATACCAGCACTTTTGCACTGTAGCGGGTACTTTCAAACTAATTACATGTTTACTATTCCAGCGTGGTTGTGGAAGATTGAAGATGTAAGTAAATATTATGTGCACAAAACTGGAACTTGGTGGAAATGACGCTATTATTCGTAATCACAACGTGCATTAAGTCAACAGAGGAGTGATCAAACCATGAAATCAGGGTTGCCAGATGTTACACAAAGAATATGGCAAATGTTTGCCCAGTTTATCGCAAATTTTTGCCAAAAAATTTTTGACAATGGCAGTGTTATTGGCAATATTGATTTTTCGATACTTAGTGATCTTATGCAATTCATATTTTTTCCATATTTTTTTAATTTTTATTGTTTGACAATTGAACTTAAGTTCCGTTGTAAAGCATAGCACCAGTAACTATGCTTCGGCGAAATTGGAGGGTGATCAGAATGACAATTCACAACGATTAATCTTCAGCTGTATTTTCTTTCCAAAGCTTGGGCATTCATTTGATGCATTATCCAAAATTGGATTGTTTTGTCAATACTGACAGTTGGCATTTCAAAAAATGGCAAAATTTTGGCATTAAAAACATTGCCAACAACGTTGTAATTTTTTGGCAATAATTGCTAAATTCGGCGCCATCTGGTACCCTGCGCTGAAATGTCTGGTACTTCGTTTTTGTCTCAGAATGAAAACGTTCGATCTAATAATAACGCCAGCAAAAAGCGGGGACGTCTTGCTGTTACAAAACGACGAAATCTTGTCAGTTTCCTTATCTGTTTGTAGCTGGTGCGTTCATTGGCGTCGAAAGTCGAGTATTTGTTGTTACTTGCGACTGACAGAAGAGCATTTCTGCTCTAATCGATTAATCACCCTTCGTATCGCGAGACAGAAGAAATGAGAGCTCAATTCAGGCTGGTGTTATTATGTCCCGACTCAAGGTGCTGTCAGGTCTATCGATTTGCACGTGTCGCCCTGATGTAGTGTGCGCTACAAAGAGCAGCTATGGCGCATGTGATGGTAATATGTCCCTGTTAAAAGACTTGCTTGCGCAACAGGAAAGGCGTTTCGTTCGCGAGAAACTCCAAGTTGACGACCGATGGCGCTCTTCATGCGGGTCAGTATCTTGCGAAACGATAAGGACGACAGCGTTGCAGATCCTCAGTTGTGCCCACCCGCTGAGCATAAACTGTCTTGTTCACTTGCCATTCCACCTTGGTCGGATAGCTGGAAAAAAACTCCCTGCAGATGTTTATCAGTGCGCGGTTAATCCTGCATAAACTATCGCACCATCGTTGGATGCCAGTCGCAGGGCAAGTGGCGATAAAATATGTGGCTTATCAGCCGCAGCAGTGAATAGAACTCGTGTGTTGGTGACGGTGCACGTAATTGGAAAGCCATGGGCCATCGTATGCACTTCCTTTACTGTTACATCCGTGGTGTTGTATAACTCTAAGCTCTTACCCGAAAGTGGTAGCACATATTTCACCAAGATGTTTTATTTTTAATCATCTTCTCAAGTTCCTTAGCATCTCTCAGTTAAACATTATTTTTCCATTGTATCGATGTTGCATTTTTTAAATTTTTCTTTTCAGTTGTAAAACCCAAATCAGTGATTCTCAGCATTTCATATGCAGGTTACCTTAGAAATGTAATATGGCCAAAAACCCTTTGTTATTAAATTGTGAGAACACGTGGCGAGCTAAGAAACGGAGCTGCATGTAATTGTTAGCAGACCGCTTCTGTACCATCGCTATTAAACTGAGCTATCCGATCATGCGCGGTGCACATGTACATTGCAGAACCCCGGCGCTGAAATGTGTTCGATTGAGTAGGACAGTGCCAACGTATAAGCAAGCCTACTGTAGCTTTGTCTTACACATTTAGCCTCGATTCGACAACTCTTGCTCTTATCCCCTAATTATCTCATACTTCGTAAATTGTTCTCGCCCAGCGAGGCTCAGTAAATGTTTGCGGACTTGAGACAGATCGGCAAAATGTGAGGAAGTGTAGAAGCATTCCAGCGCCTTTCAGTTTAAGGTAGTTTTCGTTCGATAGTTTTTCGTAAATAAAAAAGGGAAACACTTAGGCGACACAGAGCTGCTAGTTTTAAAATCAGTACATTTCTGAATTTATTGCGTATGTTGGTATCACCGGCATAGTGGTGCATCCTAGCGTAAGTTCTTGGTAGCAAATTTTGCCTCCTTTGGATACTTTGAAAATTAATCCCAATACCTACGTAAATAGAATATATTTTGGAAAGAATCCATGCTGTCAATAAAACTTCGTTTAAGAATAAAAAACAAACGATGAGTTCCAAGGCAATTCTACATTCATTGTATCTTCTCATTTAAACGCATGAAACACAAGCGCTAATTCAACGATGGCTGATACTTCGTTTGGCATCGACTAACAACTCTCCCGGTGCTTGATGTACTGGAAGATAAAATTACCGGTGTCACTAAGCCATCTGATCACTGCATTTAAGTCAAACTGTATCAGACAGCTTCATCTACCCTAGGTGACACCCACAACACGCCCGTACCGCTTCAATTACGTTTCTCTTGTCAGAATTTTTTTACTGCAAAACTATCCTTCACAAGACACAACTGCCTGACTGGAATTTGAGTGCTAGGTCGTTTTTGCAATTGTGGGTCCGTTTGCATTGCCAACTGATGTTGTTCACAACTCAAGACATAT
>Ga0210059_1000755_pt1 | contig 44300 bp, 28 predicted proteins | sample Ectturendosymbi2_FD_188042 | JGI IMG/M metagenome (GOLD analysis project Ga0210059, IMG submission 188042) | Ecteinascidia turbinata endosymbiont from Florida, USA - Sample 2 (SPAdes) (version 2) | ecosystem: Host-associated > Tunicates > Ascidians > Unclassified | place: Key West, Florida... | reverse complement strand
GCCCTCATATTTAGCAAGAACCAGTGCCGCATTTTGCTGCCAGACGGTGCAATGATGCATCGTACATAGGCCCGTCAATATCTAAAATATACAGCCGCTTGGCCAAAGTTGCCCAAACAAGTCTATGTGATAGACAACAGTCAGCAGCAGTTAAATGCGGTGCACTTTGCGACGTACCGGTACGTTTACTAACAGTTCGTACAGTTCCGTGTTAATTGCACAAATATAAGCAGGGTTATTTGTGTGTGGTGACTATCAAGTACGGCTATTGTATTTGCTGCAGCAGTTTCATATAGATGACTTATGTCAATTGTGATTTCATACAACCACAATGTGATGTAACGAATCGTTTTCTCTCCTTTGGTGCGCTTGCGAGTTGCGAGCAGATGTGCGATCCGCCGATCAAGAAGCTTGAGGTTAGCAACGTTACTGAAATACATGTTTAGAGTGTGCGGTAGGATGAAGTAAAAGCACTGCCGATTAAATATGTAAAGATGGTACGCTGTAACTGCACGATCTTGACAGCAGAATGGGCAAGCTCTGGCAACGCTTCTTCGTCTGCAGGAATTGTATTAAAATCGGTTAGCCACTTAACAGAAAATGGCTCAGCCGAGGGATTTACCTGCAACAGTTCAGTAATGACCGCAATATAGGCGCTCAGTAGCTGCAAGGAGTCTAATTAAGCACACTTGAAGACACTAAAAGCAATTTCTCAAACCCAGGACATAAATACACAATTAAAAGCATCAACACATGTTCTCCTAAGTCTGTTTATAGTTTGCTGAGTACCAGAGTAATGAAACATACAATGCTAATAATTTGCAATGTGTTGCTAGTGTACGCCAGCATTAATATGTTTGTAAAGCTTAGCATGGTAGTTTTTTATCTATATTCTGATTAAACTATACAAACAAGCTATACAAGTTTTAACGAGGGCTCCAGAAGCTAGGGGGGCGTATCGATTTTCGTACCCTCTTGTAAAATTTCTCTCGGAGGCCCTGAGCCCAAGCGAAACATTAGAACAAGTTTGCATGTTACGATGGAGGCTGCAAGCCAGCACGTCTCAACCAGAGCTGGTTTCTAGCTTATTTGACCTATGTTATCAAAATGGGCCCAGCACCTAAAAGGTTTCCTTGCAATGTTTATATTAATTATAAAAGAAATAAGCCACTACTAAAACGTGAAGAAAGCAATGGAACATTCTTTACATTACTGAGATTAGGTTATTCAATTTGTTATTATAGCTTACTATACAACAGTATATAGAGTAGACTATACTTTGCTTGCTTTATTCGACGAGACATTAGCGCAGCCCGATTTTGCAGTTGTAAATTGCTCTGACATAGTGATGATTGTGTTTTACTTCCGTGTTTCAACGCGCAGCCTGATATTTTTGTAGTTATGAACTGCTGTGTCGTAGCGTTAGGTGTATTTTCCTCCGATATCCTAACTTGGAGCGCTAATGGTTTATATTCAGTGCAGTGACACACAAAACAAGGAGAGTGCGTGTAGAAGAATGTGCATTTTCTGTCAAAAAGCTTTGCCAAAACGTTGGTTTGGAAGCATGAATATGACCTCAAATTGTGACGTCACAAACAGCGCACACCAAATACAAATTACCACCATGTGCCACTCAACGAAACACCTTAATAAAATTTTCTGAGTACGCCACTGCTGGTAATGATACTTCACCACTGCAATTGCGTTCTGTTCATCATAATCCCTCCTGTGACGAATGGGCACATGCTACTGAGCTGCCTGCGTTTCGCGACCCGTTCGATCCACACAAGCAGTGCTTTTTTGGAATAGCGGTTGCATCAGGAGTCGCAAATAATGTGTCCAGTTGTGTTCTACTCCAGAAACAACTGCTTTTTTGTTAGTTACCTTCCTTTAAAAACCGAAGACACTTTCATCTCCACCCCACCACAAATCGCAGAAAAAAGTAAGTAACGAGTTGAGCATTACATAAAAACAAATTAGATTTCACAATAACATATTCATTCAACAAATTATCCATAAAGGACTTTCTCTGGAACTGCATGTTTTGACATTGTGCAGAATAATCAATTTGAATGTTTTGAGTACTGTTTTGCACAATTACTGCACTCTGCCATGCAAAGTTTCAGAGTTAAAGCTATTTTCCTCTGCAAGAGAACAAATAAAAATACTTATAAATGCAAAAGTACTTATAAATAAAAACTTTATGCTATTTACCTCAAAGCAATGAATCACATTGCTTTGAGGTAAATAGCATAAAGTTTTTTTGTCAAACGCGCTCAAATTGATTAACCATGCATTTGCTTGTTTGCTTAAACAACGGAGTTTAAAACATAACCTTTAAAATCGCCCACCAACAAGTCCATGATCTCCCTCTCTCTATAATCTCAGCACTATTACATCACAGTGGTTAATTGCATGTTACTAAAATTGCATCTTAGAATAATCTAGAATTGTAACCAGGAGTAAAATTTAATAAAAACCTACAAGCCAATAGCTTTCGTAAGCTTGCTTGAAATAGAAAAAGCCTTACAGTTGCAAGAAATATCATACCTTGCCGAAGAATAAAAATAAACTTAGAATCCCTACTTTCCCTCCCCATTCCTTAGTTACAAATTCCTCCCGCAACGATTCAAGTGGCTCCCGATTTTAGAACCACTGACGTAGACAGAATCACTAGTCTAAGGCAGTAGCGTAGCCCCCAAAATGTTGCAAGGGGCCAAATATTTTGACTTCAAGCAAGCAAAATTATTTGATTTGGGACACCGCCTCTCGAAGCATAATACGACAAAATATGCTAGAAATTTTGGGGCCATGGCCCTTTTGCCTCCTCTGGTTACGCCTATGGTCTAAGCCAAGGAATTAATCGACCTTTATTGCTCATATGTTAATATGTTGCATGGACCTAAATTCAAAAGGAATAATAAATTAAACTTGCGGATTCGTAGTTGTAATCAAATAGTTTTTTTCAAATGCAGCAATGGTTTTGGCAAAAAAACATAGTTTTCTTTTATGATCTACCTTGGTTGGCCTGTCAGGAAAAAGACAAAGACAAACTTTGCTTCGAGGTGCTGCGTGAATAATTTTGCAGAAGGTATATCGCCATTACTGCCATATTGTGTTGCTTTCAAATAGCTGTACTCGAAATGGTTTTAGTTAATTTAGGACTAGGGTACTACTAATATGCCCACAGAGGCCCAAAGCATAGGTAATCTAATAAAAAAATGCCACTCATTGCTGAGTTTAAATTTGAAAACGCTCTCGCCGACTTATCTTCAGGTTGTCTGAAAAATATCTGGGTTTGAAACTCGACAGTGCAATTGCCTGGTGATATGTCCAACGCTTTTCTACACCAGAGGTTCCCAGAAGCAGTGTCACAGCACCGAACGACGTCATAAATTTCGGTCAGGTGCGGCTATTGTTCTAGTAGCCTAAACTTCACAAACATATAACCTTAACTTAACCATTGTTACGGCAAGAACGCGCATAAGTTGGCGGCGCGGATTGGCGTAAGAAATGGCCAGAGCGTTGGTCCAATGAATACTCCTTTGTGCTCGAAACGACCGAGTTTGCGTTGATTTCGTTTTTGGTCCAAGCTGCGGCAACTGAGAGGACAGTTGCATTTTGAGAGGACAGCGGGAAGGAGCAAAAATTGTTCTTAAACGCTCCATTGCTTGGTTGTTTGGCTCCTGCAATTTGTATTGACCATATGTTTTGACTTTCGCGGAAGGCACTTGGTGGAAGTGTTCATTTTGTGGAGCGTAGTTTGGTTGGCGGCGACAGCATTGGTGCGCTGTATCGCGCAACTTGACGTCCTGGAACCTCACGTATTAGTGTGCTGAAGCGCTGAAAAGCAGTTAAGCGAGTCTTGTGTATTTGAGCGCGTCGTCTGCCGGTGTTCTTTAACGTTTGTGTTTTTGTTTTCGTAAAGAAATGAAAAGGAGCGCGTTAACAATTTGCCTGCTGTGACTCTACAGTGTTACATGCCGTAACAACGATTGTCTTATGAGGGTGCCATCGGCTATGGGTTGACTTGGCAAAGGTGCCTGCCGTGAGCTCCCATTTAAAAACTACAAGTGTGGAATGAGTGCAAAAAAGGTTATAAGAATATTAGCTTACGCAAAAATCAATTGGAATATCCAAACGACCCTTTAACTGACGCCGAGCTTTCTTCACTGCTGCAGTTTGATAAAAGCTATAAAAAGTCAAATGAACCGAGATTTGTTTTGCCAATCAAAACATACGTTCAGCTTATAAGAAATAGCAGATTATTCAGATCAATTTGAAAAATATTATAAAAACAGTGAATTTATGTCAGCCATAAAATGTCCTTCTTTGTTTACTTATTGAAATTATTAAGTACTTCATGGAAAAGAAATATTAAGTTGGTTTTAACTCCCAATGGGTATGCCTTTGCACAAACACCTAACCGCACCAAAAAGGATGCAATTATCTCAACTGATTTCGCCGCTGGAGGGCTGGACATTTATGTTTTATAATTACTTGTACACCTGTATATATTTTCCTAATTTTTCGCACTGAAGAATCCAACACTTGTCTACGTTAGACTGCACGTCAGACTAAACGACTACTTTGCCCAATAGTGTCTTTGGCGTGGCAAATGCAATTCAAGTTGCTGCGACAAATCTGTGGAAAACCACATGATGTTCTACATTTACTACTGTATATTGCAATTCTACGTACATTTACTACCACTGTATATAATGTAAATCTACAGAAATTTGAAAATACAGCCAAACCCTTCGACACAGCAATTGTGATGAGAGCACTTTTAGTGCGGGGCACCTTTGTGCGGCTCTTAACGTGGATCTCCAAATTAAAGATTAGCAGTTTGTGGCTACCTCACCAAATTGCTATATGCTAGCAGTGATCACGAGCACTGCTACCAGCACACGGAACAAGACTGCTATCGATCAAAAGTGGATATTCAGCCTTTACTGCAAATTTTGAAATAATAAAAATCTGAAAATTTCTGTCAAGTTATGCAGGCGCGGAAATAGACCCTAAGGAATTTTCTGATTATTTACAAACATTTCTGTAAATTACATGACGCAAGTAGGAATTTCGGCGCGTTTTTCACACATGGAAATGGCAAGCGTCTTTTCTGTCTCGTAAATGACTTAAGGCTCGACTACCAGAATTTTTGAAACAACTTGACTTCATTGGAGTCAACGAAGTTGCATACTGAAATTTCGTTCAACGTTTAGATCTTGACAAATATTCATGAAATTCTGTCTGAAATACGCTTGAGCAAACATCATGTCAGAAACTTGAACACATCATTTGTAATTGCATGGCTTTTGTTCATGACCAGACTCGCTTTGTTGAAAGATGTGACTGCACTTGCTTCCCTACCACTCGAACTATGCCTTCAAAGCTTCATTACATCCATCTTATAAAGAAAGACACCAGCAGATAATTTATGTGCTTGCAAGTTTAATGAATGAAGAAGAGAGAGAAGGCATTTGCAGGTGAAAATAAGCCAAGTCTTGTACTTTCATCGATAAAGGCAAATCCCTGTCGAATTGCTTGTTTTGCTGTACAACTTCACAACGGCCGGTGGTTTCTGTTAAACGTTAAATTCTTCACACAAAACCCATAAACGCACTAAAAGCTATCCGAAGCAACATCTTGCAGTGATTGGAACGTTACAAAAAATCGAAGTGTGAAATAAACAAACGTAAATGGCAAAATCTTTCCCTATCTTAGTTCTGCGCTGTTGTTGGAAATTGGTCCAAGGTCGGTCGAGTTTGAGATTACATTTTGCACTGGTGTCCTAAATAAGCCTCTTGCTCAAAAGCCAGTGAAACGTTTTCGTTTTCCATGATGAAACTGGCGACGTTGTTGTTTCCACTTTGATCCAGAACGTTGCTTAGGATGTTGTGGTTTCCATGGCAACCATCATTTTTATTGCGAAAGGAAAAGAATCCGCTGACGTAATAAGACGAGCACATGTCAATTGAATTGTGTAAACAAACCACTGGGCTGCCGCTGTCCATCTGAAAAATAAGCTCAGGTTCTTGAAAGAATATTTTACAGGATCTAAATTTGACATTGTGTGCTAATGATGTGAAATAAACACAGTGTCCTTGGAAATAGTGTTTACCTTTTATACTCATTGGTCGATCGAGAGTACCAAGAATGAAATTTGCTAAATGACGTGGTCAATTTAATTTGTTACGTAATCTGTTTGATTTTGACGTAATCTATTTAATTTAATTTGCTATGTAATCTACTCATTTTTTAAGTAATCAATTTAATTTAATTTGCTACGAAATATATTTGATTTTTGATAGAACTGGCTCAACATCCCAATTCTTCTGAAAAATGACAATGTTGATTTTGACAAACCAAATATTTCCTGTGGTTTTGCAGTTTTCTTGGTTCCATCTCGACCTTGCACTTTCCATAATTGTAATGACTTCCTACTTCGCCATAATTACCAAAATTTTGTCTTCAGCAGTGTATCAACTTTCGAAAGTGCTCTCCCAACACCACGAACTTTTTCAAGAGCATCGAACAGCAAAATTAATGGAAATCTGTTGTCTTGCTAGTGAACAGTCAGTTCATAATTTCTGGTTCTAATTTGGGGCTGAAATGTAACTGGTTTCCTTGCTTTACTTCACAAAAGCTGAAGGTGTAGCAAGCAGGACTGCGGAACCGGAGCCGGAGCTGCGAATTTAGCCTGGAGCCGGAGCTCAAATTAAAAATCAGAAGGAGCTGGAGCTAAAATGAAAAATCAGAAGGAGCGGGAGGCGAAGCTTAGTTTAAAATTTAGGACCGGAGCGTAGGAGCTATAGCCACTTGAGAGGAAGTTACGAGTTACGACAAAAGATGCAAAAATGATTCTGCAAGACTTTATTTCCCCGGTTTAATCAACGCTAAGGTTGTGGCATTGGAGCTTGCGGGGTTGGTGTTACTTGTACAACAATGGTTCACAAACACTGTTCTAAGAGCCCCATGCACCTCCCAAGCATCGTTTGTACGGCTCTAAGCAGTCTTTCAGTAACACCTCTGAAAATTTGTGAAGCAGACTTAGTTGGTGCAATAACAAACATGCCAATTGACTTGTGTCAAAATATTTTAGTGTGGCTCTCTAACAAAATTGTAAGTCTGGATTTGGCTTCTTTCAGCGAAATGATTGAGAACCACTGTTGTTGAAGTAAAAAAATTGTTAACTGCTACAACATCTTACTTTCCAGTCAGAATGATTAAACCGGGTCTGTAGTCGTGAAGCGATCTGAATAGAACTGAGCCATAATCAGTAGGTATACAATATACAGTAATATCCATAGCTGCTGTAGTTGTGTGACCAGGCTGTTAGCAGAGAGTATTATTAACACGTGATACCATTGCAGATTTAAGTGTGAAATGCCCGGCACGCCATTGAAAGTAGGAATTTTTATTAGAAAGCATAGGTTTGCTAGCAAGGTCTACCAGATTACTGGCAAAATTCACTAGGATACTTTACGTATACACTACAAGCAACAGCATGACATGAAAGTTATAACAAATTGGTAGCGAACTAGCATTTTTTTTTCATAGCGGTACATTATCACACACGCGGGTATAAAACAACAATGTATACAAATGTGGACTTTTCTTGAAGTTTTCATCTGTGGAAACAAATTTAATATTTTCAGCACGGTAACCACTCTTATTTTCTCCAAAGTTTGGCAGGTTAAATTGTCCTTCACTTTGTGATTTATCACTGCTTATTATTCGTGCAAAAGATACGAATTCATAGGTTTTCGGTTATTTTGAAAAAGTCAGAGGTGAATTTGGTGCTAGAAGTCATAATATTTCTTTGAACAAAGGTCTTTTAAACGCATCTTTGCATTTGTGTTAATACAAATGTGTGCATATTAGAACGAACACATGAGAGAGGTAATCGACTATGTGTTCTGCGCTATTTGCATGGTTTGCCCGGGCAGCGTTGTAAGCTGGAATCACCAAGACTGCAACAGGCAAAGCATGCAACGAGTGCAAAACACTTGTTCAGTTGGGATTTCTGTGTTTAGACGCTCGAACACAAATGTAGCTTTCCAGACAGCCATTTCTTTATTCTGGTCATACGAAATAAGAAAAGGTGGTCAGGTGTTGACAACAAAACCAGCGATTGCCTTTCCAGATTTTGTTTATATTATCGTTACCTTGAGTTACGTTTTCGCTAGTAACTGTTTCCTGAATCGTCTGAATTGTGATTGTTGTTTTTTCGCTAATTTCCTTAGAATAAGAGCGCTGCTTGTAAAAGACTAGTAATTAAATTACTCAAAAAGTTTCGCATATCCTGTTAATTTTGTTTACTTGATTCAATTCATTTTCCATTCAACTTGACTTGAGGCACAAGAAGACAGTTGAAAATATTAATGTGTGAAAACGAACAGAAATCTGAGCAAGAGCGGAACCGTGGAAAAAGAGCTCCGGACCGGAGCCACACGTGTGAAAACCAAGAGCTCCGGAGCCGGAGTTGCAGTCATGTTCATGAAAAGAAGAGCTCCGGAGCCGGAGTTGTGTCATTTTTACGACGGCACCACAGCCCTAGTAGAAAAAGCTGTGGGGATTTATTTAACGGGGAGGAGAAGCACACATCCTCAATGGTCACTGTGTGACATGAATAGTTCTAAGACAATAGCCACCTGGACAACTGCCAACCGGACAACTACCACCTAGGACAAATGCCGCCCAGGACAACTGCCACCCGGACAACTGCCAGCCAGGACAACTGCCACCATGACAACTGCCACCTACGACAATTGCCACCTACTACAACTGCCACCCAGACAACCGCCACCTGGAATGATCGCCACCCGGGAAACTGCCACCTAAAGCATATTGATTTTTTGCGTTTATTGCCATTAAAGCTATTTGAACTTCACAAGAATGTAATGTATAACAAAATTTTCTTCATCCTCTGACCACTTTAAAGAAACGTAAGTTCAACTTTGAACCTTTTGGGTGAAGAATGTCGTGTCGACATCATCACATCTTCCATCTTCACAAACATTCTTAAGTCAGTGCAAAGCTTATTATTTATATGGGCATTTTCAAAATTTTCACAGTAAACTCTGTTATGCATATTATCGCATTCAAGCCACTCACTCATAAACGCTGTTTCGTCTTTTCATTTTACCTTGTGTGGAATATTTTACCTTTGCTTATGATTTGTGAGTGAAATTGCAACAACAGCAACGTTTCAACTCACTTTTCCTGAAGCATGTTGAAGCAATATTATCGTAACAACCGAAGGTTTTCAAGCGTTCTGCCGCGAGACGTCCTTTACGTGCCGCAACGTGATATACCAAAATGAATTTGATAGCTTGCTTGTGATGCGTAAAACGCAATATCGTGGGTGGCTGTTGTCCGGGTGGCACAGGGTGTGGTGCTGAAAAACGAAGCGTGGAAACGCACATAAAGAACTAGCGATCTTCAACAACACTTCAAATTAATTTTTGAATCCGTCTTCAACGATATATTCACTTTCGTTGCACTACAAAGAAACACATAGAAAAAATGTGGGAACATGTTCCCGCCCCACGGCAACCCTGGGGTGGCAGTTGTCAGGGTGGCAGTTGTCCTAAGTGGCAGTTGTCTGGGCGGCAGTTTTCAAGGGTGGCAGTTTTCCTAGGTGACAGTTGTCCGGGTGGCAGTTGTCCTAGGTGGCAGTTGTCCTGGTTGGCAATTGTCCAAGGCGGTAGCTGTCCTTGGTGGCAGTTGTCCGGGTGGCAGTTGTCCTGGGTAGCAGTTGTCCGGATACCGACATGAATATATATTCTGCGTTTGGAAGGATATATTCTGCGCTTGCAAAGGAAAAGCAAATCAAAGTGAACCAGCATTTCAGGTTTCTGACGTTCCACGCATTTGAACCAGAGTTGTAAACGGGCTTCATTTTCAGGCCCGAGCCCGACATTTCTTTTTGAAGCCCGATTTAGGCCCAAATTTACCAAGTGAATAAAGATATGCACAATTGCGGGGTATCAAAAAAGCGGTGTACAGTATAGCTGCAGGTAAACGGTTTTATCACACCCAAAATAGCAACAATCTTGACCAAAAAATTTTCTTAAACAACCAAAATCTTAGCTTGTAGTCCAAGATAATACTGCGCAATGTAATGTTTCTCAAGAAAAAAGAAACTCTCCCACGATGGCGCTATAGGCATAAAAGAAACTATCTAGAATAGCGCGAAAGGCATGGAAAGCACGTTTATAGGCCAACATTTCTTAAAACAAGCCCAAAATCGCATAAATGATTGATCTATACGAAGCAATGCCATCGCGTGCTAATTTCCTCGCTGCTGCGGAGTTCTCAAAATGAGTGCGAGACTAATCCCAGCAAGAGAAGAAAGAACGCAGCTGTGTTTGCAAATAAAATTAGCTGAAGAAAAGTCACGATCACTTCACTCTACTCACAGAAGTCACCGTGGTTAGCACAACAAATGTAAGTCACGAAAGGAAAAAATCGTTACTCTGAATGTCATAAAAATTTTTGTATGTTGGCCCGAATTCGGCTCGAAGCATTTTCGCAAACTTAAGCCCGAACCTGGCCCAACCCGAAAAGCCCTGCCCGACTTTCAACTCTGATTTGAACGTTCACATATCTTCAACTAGCCATTTTTTTCCAAAAGAAAAAATAATAATTTGCGTGGGAGGCACGCAAGGTGACTTTTGACAGCATATTAAAATTCCTTCTGCAGTACAACCGAGGTGAACTATGACCCGCCAGCGTCAACTCAGCTTGTCTTTTCGGCGAATTCCCTTATGAGACCCAGTTACTAAGCTTGCCCGTCAGTCATAAAAAATGGCGTTGGAAACCAGATGTTCTATAACAGCACAGCTTTTGTATCACACGTTAGGAATCCACAGTCATCTTGGCCGAAAACACCCCTTACTCAAAAAATACAAAACCTATGCATATTTCGTTAGGACAGCCCGACAGAACGCTTCGAAAAAATGAGCTACTGAGAGAATCAGGTTGATAAATGTGTTTCACGTCTTTCTAGAATTTTGTTGAAACCTGAAATACGCCAAGCTGCCTACAGTTTCCTGAACAGGGTTGATAGCTACGCGTTGCATATCGGAAAAATCTTTCTTCGTGCATATTTTTGAAGCTCGCTATGCGTCATAGCACTTTTAAAATATGTCTTGTTCACTGGAGTAGTTTCCTTAGCTTACGTGTTGCACGAAAGACTTGCAACTGACTGGCACAAACATTCTATCTCCAAAACTATATCAAGGAAAAACTGAAACAGTGTTGCACTCTTCGTTACAAGATAAAAATTTCATTTCCAACTATGTTGGAAGCACATCAAAAGGTCAAACCTTGCATCCAACAGTCTTGTGGTCGAACTGGCTTTTTGCACAAAGATATTGATTGGAGTTCGAAGAAAGTGTTGGATCGCATTGCTCCACATCGTACAAGTGCACTCTTGCTTTCATTAACCTGCCTTTTGTTGGACTACCTGAACGAGATGAAATTTTCTGCAAGGATAGCGAACTCGCAAAAATCAAAACTAAAAGCTCAAAACTTCGTTAGAGTTGGTCTGCTGTACTTTTTCATTTTTATAGCATTGACACCTCTCGAATTTGAACTTTGTTCACAACAATAGCGTCAGTGTAATTACTTGGTTCAATAACACGAATTTAATTTTTATTCGATGTCAACTTATTGACGCAAAATAAAAAGGATTCTTTTCCTCAAGGACGCCGGAGAGAGGGTGCATGGCGGAGACCACTCCTCTTTCAAAAGGGGAGCAACAGGGGTGGAAGTGCCTTTTCATAACATCGTTATAGACAATTTCATGGTTTACTAAGATCGACTGGAAAGAAATTTATTGCAGCTATTCGCGCACCCGGAAATATCAGAATGATTTTCTATAATTTCTGTTTTTATTTTTGAGGTCAACATTGCTGCTAAACAGAAACAATCATAATTGGAAACTTTTTTGTGTTTTATAAGTTACCATTGCCATCAACTCTGTTTTACCTCACATCCCCACTGCCCTACCGCTGCTCCAAACTCCCTGCTTTTGACCACTGACCATTCACAATTCTGCTCAACTTGTTTCAAATATGTTTTTTCGGGTATTTTTTCAAAGAGCAGGCAAGATGTGTTTCGCTGTCTAGACTGGTCAGTCCATGTATTGTGCCCATTTCGGCAAAGCAGTTGTGTTTTATCTGCGCGATAAGGTTGGACTGACCTGCGAACTGTTTCATAAAACTATGACTGGTTCTCGACCGAAACAAAACTTGAAGCCGGTTAGCCTAGTTAAGTTTTTTGTAATTGACAAAACATTACATTTTGAAAATAATCCTAGCAACTGCGTAGGTCATTCAGCAGCGTAATTCGAATGGTCATGTGGCGGCGTCTTGCAGAAATCAGATCGTATTTTGCAATTCAAATTCGACAATTCCCATGTTTTTAACCTGGGTTTTTTCAACAGTAATACTCTGACTGAAGTGCGATAGTGTACATATATTATATTACCTTTTTTGGTTATACCATAACCAATGCCATAGCAAACTTCAGCTGTTATATTAGCGGGTAACCCGTTTTCTTTCAGACAAACCACAGGATGGTTCGTTCTTCTGTCAAGTACCAGAATGGCAGCATCGTATCTAGTTCGTAAAATTGCAAAGATTAAGTAATCATCAACGGATGCGCTTCATTAACGAAAAACAGCTAATCACGCAATAATGTGAGGAAATCTGCAAACAAACCGTGAGCCTTCGACTGCTAATCTTAAGCTTTAGGGCTCCAGCAAAGCAAAACACAGCTTCGGCAGATTCAAAAAACTTCGTGGAAAACAATGCAGGACGTAAACCTGTTTTCAAGATGAACGTTTTGAAAAGCAGCTCGAGAACAAGCAAGTAAACGCTCGTAAATATATTAGGCCGTAAACATGTCGTTTATCGCCCAAAACACTAATGCACCGATTCCATTCTTCTTTCATTCAAGCAACCTTCTACGTCATCAGAATTTACAATTTTTTGAATGAAAAGTAGAACCATCGGATCGGTGTTTGTTGCCTTCCGAAACACTGCATTCAGTTCGATCTTTATTTTATATAAATTACTCATGAATTAAATATTGCAAGTGTACTTCCAAGTACACGTTGCAAATTGCTTCAGGTCTCCTGAACCTTATCACAGTATTTAGCTTGAAACACTTCATGAATGGTATATTATCTCAACTCAGCTATTCACTATTTTCGGAAAACAGAGCTAGAATTTGGGCTTCGTTTGTTTTTTGTTTGATTGCAATGTTTTGGAAATTTTTCTTTCGTTTCGATGGTTTGCAACAGATGTGCCTGATTGAAAAGATCACGGGTAGCAACAAAGGCTGGATAGCGGGAACTCAAACTTATGGCATCAGCTCTGGAGCCACAGCCCTGGTAGCGATCGAGAAGAGGAGATCTACATTTTACTTGGAAATGCAGAAACTGAGTGAGATGATCGTGAAATTATCCAATGTGCGTCGAATCAACTGTTGTGATAAGTGTTCCACAACTGGCATGAAATAGTTACTGCATGAATTTTTCTACGATAGCTACTTTTGTCCTCTGAACAGTACACGATGTTGCAAGTGTATGTGGGACTGAATGAAGTTCTAACATTCGTTTCTAGCAGTAGCTCAGCCGCTACAAGTACTGTAGCTGCACTCTGCTTTAACGTACGGCGGCAAATTCTTCCTGTGGGTGATATGCAAGATGTACTGGCCCGGAAAAATTTAATGTTTAATGAAATTCAATCATTTTTGGAATACTCACATGGAAGTTCAGTTTCATTATACTTGCTTTTGTGCATTTTTCGGAGTCATACGAGTGGTCAGCGGCACTCATCTCCGCTTCCTCAAGCCAAAGGCTACGCCGCTACTTCTGTGGCAAGTGCTGCACTGCGGGATAGTTAATGGCAATGCCGAACGTGAACTATTTCCTTGCACCAACCCATTAAGGCGGAACACAAGGTTTATAAGGCCGCGAATACCGTTTTTCAAGTCTTGGGCATGACGCAGCAGGGTATCGAACCCATACTACCCATTTTGGTGTCGCATTTTCAACCTGGTGCAGCACATAACGACGAGAGAGAGGTTCTGACGGCCTAACGTAAAACGTTATGAAACAGACGTTAACGTTGTAGATGTGCAATGGTTTTGAATGAAACTACGCAAAGCAGTTCCGTCGCCACGGGGGTTCTGTGGGCTTAACCTCCCCAAACAAAGTTTCAAGCCCCCATATGAAACGCTAGAAATCAGTGGAGTTTTTTTCAATCCGTATTCTGTTCTGTCCTGTAGTTTATGGTGCCGTGCCGCTGCTACCTGGAATAATATCGCCTAATCATTTTTGATACATTTGTGATATAATTAACGTTTGGAGGCTTGAGCGCAAACCTTCAGCATTTATTACTTGGAGTTTTTGTTGAACACGAAGTCATCTTGTATGCTTAGTTGCATACATCCAGAAGTACGATTACTCTTGATCAACGTATTTTGTGTAGTGATTGTTCAGAATAAATATATTATGTTTAGTCCACATAGGCTTCTTGTACTGCATAGAAGCAAGATACCTTTAGTGCTTACGACCAAAATTTCACATCTGCGCAGCCTGCTGTTCAGACAGCAAGACGGAGTTTAATGGTGTTGTGAGGAGAGTTCATTTCACAATCACTGCTAAGCTTACCCCGACATTGCAGTGCAGGTAGTGGATTACAGACGTTAACGATGGTGCGTCAACGTAGGCCTTATAGTCTATACTTGTTAACATTTATAGCCTATTTGGGATACAAAAACGGCATTAATCTAAACATACGCCATGCACCAGGAGATTAATAAATTTGTGCTTCACAAAGATTTATGCATGTGTATTTCGGCTAGTAAAAAGCCCGATGCGCATGCTTTTCAAGCAAACTCCGCTTAAGATCATGGTAATATTTATCAGTTTGCGCAAATGAAAGAACACATTCACGGCGGCGCCCTCTTTTTACGTGCCTAAGATCTTTCACTGTCCTCAGATTTGTTCCTTAGGTAAGAGTGTTTACATTACTGAACGATAGGCTGATTCTGGTTTCTTGCAAATTTTTGCTAACATTTGCATTTCATTACGCCATCTCTAAATAATCGCCGTTGTTGAAGTGACAATGATTAAGAATTCCTTTTGTGAAGTTCTTTCAAAAAAATTTAGTTCAAAACTACTAGCCTATTATGTGCATTTGCGGGAAAATATTAAAAAAATTCATAATTAATTTGCACGCAGTGTGAATCACAATTTGCAAATACTCTGTTGTAAATTTAATGTAAATTTTCAGAGTGTCAAGCCCTCCTGCACAACTGTACAACACTCCCATTGAAGACGTTCTAGCGACGGTTCTTTGGCAAAGAACATAGAAAAGTGTGAAACTGTGCCAAACAAAATATAAAATGTTTGGATGATGCGAGATCCTTTATCAAAATCAAAGCAAACAGTATGCTTAACACGAACCAATACGCACCGCATGTTGAGGTTGGATAATAGAGCGTTTTTGTTAATATTCCATTTATTTGAGTCTCGTGAAACCAACTGAAATTAGGTAATAATGTTTTCTACAGTACATTTTCATTAAAAGCTGCACGCTCCATTACATGAACGGGGAGAGGACACAACTAGTCTATCTCGCCTTTGAGGTGATGGTCCTTCAGAAATATTTAGACGCTATCGATGTATCAACGGTCCTAGTAATCAAATATTTACTGTCCAGTTTGATTGTTTGATAAATTGGCCTCCGCTATCAATCGCAATGTACTTCGAAATCAATAACCACGTTTAAACAAATGTTAAGATGATGACTTCCGGAAACAGGTCTTGAGAATCCACGAAGTTATTTGAATCACAAGAGGATTGGTATGCCAGAGTATCAAGGGGTGTGTGTATAACTCCTCGAAAGACACGATTTGGGTGTTTATAAAAATCTTAAAATGGTTCACAATATTTTTCTAATATTCACACAAAGCCGTTTTCAAATTTTTGTCTATAGATTGTTTCTTTTAGCAAGGGTTTTTTCAAGCCCAGCCTCAAACAAGACTTTGTATAGCAAAATTGCGTTTCAATAAACACAAGAAACTGTGCTTCAGACGAAAAACATTGTTGGTATTGCGGTCAAACTGAGTCGCCAAAAATTTCGAAACTAAACAGACAACACGTTCAGCCACCCACGGCTTCTATTAGCAATAGATATATCACTCGCCGAGATCACTCTTTGACCATTTGTCAACCTTGCTGTTACATGGAGAAGGTGTTGAACGTGTTTTCTGTTTGTAATGACTTGATGTATATCATATGAGTTATGTGACTTTTCCAGACACATTGGGTTATATCAAACAAAAGCGTGAAAAAAGTAACTGTAAACATTAGATTTGTCTTAAAGAATAAGGATATAGTTTAATAGTTTAACAAGCGTTTACCATTGTTAAAAGGATGTTACTTATAACCACGAAATGGTATGATTCAGGTGTGTTTGTTTAGCTACTACCAACATTTTTTGAACTTCCTCAAAAATCATACGAATTTTTTGCTTTTGGTAAAACCAAACATCACAGTGCAAAATAGGATTTAAAAAGAAATCAAACTCTCTTACCGAAACATTTCATCTGAATTGCTGTTTTGACACTCAAATCTATCATGCAGCTTGATGCTTGCAACATTGTTCACCAGTTTGCTTTCTTTCTTTCGAATCCTGTTTTTATCTATTTTGATGTTAACCTCGCCTATAGAGACTTTAATTGTTCCAAATGAAAGCGATACTTTTTCTTTGCACGATCTGTAAAGAAATAATTTCATATTGTCGAATATGAAATTTTCTTTCAGAAAAAGAACTTTAACCCATGCTATTTCACCACAGGCCCGTAGCCAGGTCTCCAGGTTTGGGAGAAAATTGAGTTTTATGAGGGAAATATTTTGTTTTTTATCATTTGTTTTAAACTATTTTTTTTTGGGCACAACAAAATTTAGGAGCACTGCCTCCGAATGCCCCCAAACTCGCGTGGCTACGGGCGTGTGATCGAATCAATATTCGACTTATTTGAGGGTAGTCATTCACCAGAAAATAAGCGATCGCAAAAGGTTCAAGCAACCATCCAGTAAAATAGGAATACTTGCCTGGGATCAACAAACTTTCGCACGCAATGAGCAGCTGTCAAAACAACGTCAGGTTTGATCAACACTCCTCCGCAGAAAAACTTATAGTTCCCGGAAATATTTTCGAAAAGTGCAACCGCCCACGGAAATTCCAAATGCATCGCACGCGAAGCGTCTGCGCATTAACAATAGCATCTAAAAATTATATTTTTCAAAAGAGTGTCAGTTTCAAATTAAAGCTCAGTGGTGACGTAGACCAAGCAAAGTTTGACGCGTAGCAACTCAGGAATTGAACATTTCAACACCGAACGGTGTGTTCGGGCTGCAGCAAGGTTGTCAATCGAGAGTTTTACAGGTTGTACCAAAATGCAGAACTTGCTTGAACAAAAGATGAAGATAATGGTGATTGGAGCTGGCAACGATATAGCTTTAGCTCAGCACACTGCAAAACATATCTGGAAATTTATCTAGGCTTCTCCACGGGAATGTGATCCCCATGGGATGAAACAGTAGACTTGACCCTTGTCCCATGACCTATCATAAACACTTTAAAAGTAATGTAGCAGGAATTATCTGAAATTGACGTTGAATGCCAATATAATATGTGCACAGCATAGAAAGTATTACATTGCAGAGGCTCAGTACCATAGCGTGGTGATGAGAGGTTCATAAAATAAGGTTGTTGGGGCCAGGGATGGATTTGGGAGTGCGGGCCCATCTTAGCTTTTGGGGCCCCACGCAAGTGTGACCTATTTGGCCGTTTGTCTGAAAAACGTGAAAGTATGCCCCTCTTATGTGCAGTGCCCCCTCAAAAATCTATCTTTTGTTGTGCCGACTTCGGTTCTACAATTGCCTTAGCTATTCAACAGAAATTAAAGCCTTTCGTACATTCTTTTAAAGAACAAATGTCATTGCAATCTTTTATTGGAAATTATAGCTCTTTCCTGTAGTTCAGAAGTTCTTTTCGTTAAATTTTCGTGATTCCTAGTGTGCTTAGTAGGTTTGCTTTTCCGGTATATACATTTTCATGCGGGACCGTTTTGCCGCACTCGAAAATATCGTTTAGCTGTCGCTCCTATTACTTTTACGTAAACTCCTTTCTTACAGTAACAGTAACCACATATTTTATGAACCAAACAAGCACAATCCCTTCAGTGGACGCAGGGTCTTATTCATGCCGTTTTGAAGTTGTCATTTTCCAAGCAATACAAAATATAGTGTTTCAATCCTCGATGCCAGGGGCGGCCAACCTGTCTTCGACTGGGATCGTCTATAAAATTTCTTGATAGCTCGCGATCGACCGATCGGTAATAAAGTCACAAGTACAAAATATCATAAAATGCAATAAAAAGGAACATTGATTGAAAAATGTTCTTTGTAGGTATCTTGTCAACTTAATGCAAAATCAGGCGCAATCGACCAACTGAGACTCGACGATCGACCAGGTCGACCTGTTGGCCACCCCTGCTCTATGCCATAGGCCGATGGTAAACAGCATGAAGACAAGTTTTGCACAGCAGCAAAGCATTTTCACAACACCCTCAGTTAACTATATGAAATAACCCCAAAGTAGACATGTTTTTCCCAGTAAACGTCATGGGAAACTGTTCTAGCTGATCTAAACAACATATACAGCTTCAACAATTAATCTCTGTTTGCGGAAAATCTAGTAAAAACAACCAAACGCAGGATCCAATACTGACAATATTGCTTTTCATCGAAGTTTTGCAGTGTCTGGCCGTCTTGCATTGTTGCGAGCTTTTTGTCAGTGGAAAATTGAACATTAATTAAGAACCGTTTTTTTGTTTTTCTTTTTTTGTAACTGCTTTCATACAGACGACCTGAATCCCTCTCACGCCCAGATGCTCAATACTGCCGTGGTGTTCCTGTACTGATAAGAGTCTAGAGCAGACATTTGCATTTCCGCCCGTTTCAAGGTAAATTGTGAAGTTAAGCCTCTGCGCAGTTTCGCAAATTTTTTTATTTAAAATTACGTCGTCATAGGAAAGAGTTGCGCGGGGCCCTAGGCCATGGCCTATTTGGCCTATGCGTAAATCCGTCACTGATTGCGGCCCTTTTCAGGTGACAACAAGAAAAAGATCCTCGTTGTTACTGGCCTCCCTCACGTGGGGTTGTTGGGATACTTTTGCCACGACCCTGTGGATGTTATAGACCGGTGATTCTCAACTGGAGGGTGCGCCCCCAAGAGGGGCGTGAAACCGGGGGGGGCGAGTACTTACGCGTCCTACCACATGGAAAGTTTGATCGTTAAATTTACCAACATATACAATTGCTTTTACAGCTTGTTTAAAGTCAGGGGGGTTTGAAGCAAAGAACAATTCCTTAAGAGGTGTTGTCGAAAAAAGTTAAGAACCACTGCTCTAAGCAACAGATATGCACATAATGTAGGCAACGTCGTATTAATATAGAAGTGGGCAAACTTTTTCAACAGGAGAATCATTGGCAGAAAACCAAAAACACCGCAAAATCAGTTCGTAGTGTCAAATACAGAATGTAAGTTTCGCATAAAATGACCTATATCAAATCGCGCAGACTCCTTGGCAGCTAACTACACGAATTCTTGTAAACACATTGATAAATGAAGCAAACATTAAATATGACGCGACAACTTGCTATTAAATTGAGATATTGCTATTCAGCCAGAAGATCCACACAAAACATATCCTTGAGCCGCAGTACTCTCGGACGACATAGTCGCAACTTGACATGGGATGGGGCAGAAAAGAGTGTCCCATGGACAAGCCTGTACATGTCTATTCTGACAGAAGAGATATATGTAACACAACTTTGTTGAAACGCAACAGCTGCTTAACAGTTGTGTGGAGGCTCTTGGCCTGCTTTTTGACAAATCAAAAAATGAAATATTTAAACACATTTCTGCAGTAAACGCTTATTAACTTTCAGAACGTTTTTTTTTCAAAAGAATTTGCAGAAAAATTGCTAGAGTTCAGCCATTACCTCATGACATTGTTCACGCGGTTATGACGACACTGCTACAGTGTTCATGACGACACTTCTTAGGTTGTTATGACGACACTGCGAACGCAGATGCTTGAACTCCATGAAAAACAGTGGGAGAATGTATTTTACTGATTCCAAATCAAAAATTGCAGAGAAGTGAACTAAAGACTGCACTTGAAAGAAGAAAACTACAACGTACTTCTTATCATTAAATTAAAAAGTCAAGTACCACAGTGGTTGGCTGAATAACTGTGTTATATGTCCTTTTGTAAAGCATGCCCATTTCCGAAATTTTGTTAAATGAATCTAAGTTTAAAATAAAAGTATTTAAGGAGTCGATTCGTTTTTCTAACAATTTGGACTAAGTTTAGTAAGTGAATATCCTGTTTGATAACTGTAGGTCACCATTCTGCATACCGCAACCGATTTCTGTCTAAACTCTGAGCAACTTTCATCCTTATAGAAAAGACAAAATGGCCTTAATCATTTTGCACATGATTGCGGGCCACATGCTGAGAGTATGCCAACGCTGGAGCTGCTACTGTGCAGATAAATGTGGTTAATCAGATGGCACCGATTTGCAAGATGTTACAAAATGTCATATTTTTGTACAGAATTGAAGAAAAGAAAACCATTGCTGCATCAGACGCTTCATTGTAGATGTCGTTTCGGATTGATATGTTCATTGCCACCTGTAACTAGATCTTTCAAGCAATTACTTGACTGACACGAGGGTCGGGGTAGGTTGCCGGTGGCGCTGGGACTCGTATTTGTACCCCCAATTAGTAGGAGGAGGTAACCTATTCTAGATTTTTGTTACTTGTGTCCGTTCAACCTTCTGTTGCCCCTCCCCTATTCGTATGGCCGCTGACATAACGCATGGAGTTGATTTTTACAAGGGTCATAAACCAGGTCGAGACCTTGTGACCTTTTTGCAGTGGAGTATTTTAAGCAAAACAGTAACGGAAACGCTTTGTTATGAAATAATTATAAATATCGCATAAGAGTTTAACGAATTTGGAAACAAGGAATCGAATGCTATTTCCGTGTTGACATCTCTTGCTTGCATGCCTTCGTACTGCGAGTAGGTTGTGTAAATTTAACCTGCTTGTACTGTCATCTGCTGACTGCAAAGATACTATCGCAAACCTTTTTTTCAATAAAGTTGTAATGCATCCTTAAAAAGCGTTTTGAAGTGATGCAGTTTATCTCAAATAAGTGAATAGTTTTGCTTGTTTTACTTTAAAACCCTTTGTGAATCAAGGCAATTGCATCGAAAGCTAGGAGACTATTCAAACTTCCCAACACTAGAATACCAGATAAAATTTTGTATCCGCAACTTCGTTTTTCTATCAACTTTGTTTTTGGAAGTTCCAGTTTTCTGCATAAATTATTTTCGGTAAGCAATTAACGTGCTCAATATTTTTGAAAAACGGGAAGATGGTCCATAACTTACTACCTTTGCAGACAGCTATTTATTCAAACTTAGCTCAGTGTAGAGATGTCAAAGTCAAAAACAATTCAGCTGTATGCAAAACAACATAAATCGTCATGCAATAAGGTACATGGTCTGATGCATGCAGAGATGGCGTTGTTTAATCCCAAATAGACGTTAACGCGAAACCAATTCCTCATTTCAGCTTATACGACAAGACAATGTTATTTTGGCGATTTTGCAGTCATTTTCAGGTTGTTTCAACGTTCGCTCTACCCTTGTTTGTTTTCATTAATCTGCGAGGAAGAAAGGCTATTTTTCTTTTCGCATTATAACTTTATAAAGTCATAGTTGTTATAGGAATCATTTGTTTTTTGCCATCTCTGACAACATGCTATTGATCCCAGCATAAGCTGAAAATTGATCTTTCAAACAAAAAAGGCAACCAAGCACAGTAAAATCACATGTTTTTCGATGCTTTAGTTCAGCATATCAAATCGTATAAATACACTTAGTTTCCTTGAATGAGCAAAACAAACTACTTTCTAACCCCTATTCTTTGAACTTACCACTTGCTGAAATGCGTTTTCCAATATTTGTTCTTCCTTTACAGCAGCCACCTCCACAATACAAGCATTCTCCGAACTTGAATGCCTTCAGAGTATCGTTGTGACGTCTGCGATACGTTTTGCGACCTGATTCATACAAAAATGAAAGTACGCCAACGTTTTGAATCAACAAACTGAAAGCAGCATTTACTGCAACGGGAGAAGCTAATGGAAGCGCGTTGTACGAACAAGGAAGGCACTTAGCTAATTCGCATTCAAAGGCATCGATTTTGCCGCATAAACCAAGCTCTTGAAACCATTGTACATCTCAGGTACAGATGATGTAACAGTAGAAATAAAACGATTACATTTCGACATGAAACTCTCGACGATTTCAGGTCTGCAGTAAAAATCATTTTACGTCTAAGCAATCAGCAGCTCAGGTCTCAAACATTTTAGGTTTTTAAACATTTCACGTATGAAGCTTTTCGGTGTAAAACATTTGGATCGATGACTAAAACAGAACAAAATAAGGTTAATTTCTTTCATTTGTTTCATTTTTTGTTCGTCCTTCTTGTTATCGATTTATTTTCAGGCATAAAATTGTCGTGTAAGTTCTGTGCAAGGATTTACGGAAAAAGCGGTTGTTAGTAAGTCTGTTTCAGGTAAAAATGCTTCATTAAGCTGCCCGACTTGTTCCAACACCTTATGAGGTTTCGTATTTTGAAGATTTCCTTCATCTCAATAAAAGAATGGCCACTTAGCCACAGATTTTAGGTCAACGCGTACCTGTTTTTCATGAAGTTACTTTTCTCAAGAATCGGATGGCACACGGCAACTGTTGCAACGTTCGAAATGTTAGGCCATTGTGAAATATTTGGGAACCGTTGATTCAAAAGCAAGTCCCACTTCACAAACACAAGTTTCGTGTCACATACCCAAACCCCCTTCAGTTAGATACGTGCTACGGTTTTGAATTTATTACACTGGTATCATTCTTGGATGAAACTTCTGATGTTGATGTTCTGCAGCTCCTCACATCTTTTGTATTTGAAACAGCGCCGCTTCAAGTCAAGGTCAAAACACGTTTATCTCTTCGCACGATCGCCCAACCTAAAGTGTTAAAAGCGCGAAAAACATTAAACACCCACTTACCTGGTTTTGCACAGTTCCCTCTGAATTGCTGCAATTTTCCCACACGTGCAGCTGAACATGGCCTTAATAATAAATGGGCTAACTGAAACACATTTTTTGTGGAAAGCAAGCAGCACAAAAGTCAAATGATTGGCTACTTTTTGCACAACGGTGAAGAAAATTATTGGGAAGAAATCGAAGCGAGATTTATCGAATTTCTCGCTCTGCATCTTTTCAAAGATACTTAACGTGCACGATAATTCAGCAACCAAGGGTAAATCTCTCTAATCTTTTGTCAGTAGCCAGACTCCTGAATCTTCCAATTAATAGCATCCATTAAACCACACAAAAGCAATTTTTGTTGTTTGACTAGATCGATTGATATTAATTTCCATGCTTTTTTTACACCATATCCTTCTTTATAGTAAACAAGTGTAAAACCACTCTGCATTCTCCAGAAAACTTAATCTGCTGTTCAACAGGTTGGTTGCTTCTTAAGACTCTTGTCAAAATCTAAAAAGCTGCTAAATAAACTTCTTCGAAAAAATCAAAGAAATTTGCACAAAAAAAATTCAATATGGCTGGATTTTATACAAATTGGTGGATTTAACGCAGTTCAAATAAAAGATCAAATGGAATTTTTTAAATGTGCAACAATTGGGTAAAATTTAAAGTTTCAAACACCTAACGCTTGACAATGAAGAAAAGTGCTTAGGTGTTGAAGTCCTTGCAAACACATTTTTGCCCATTTTAATACAAAACCTCTTTGAAATGTTGACTTCAGAAATGGTGTTAAGAGAAAGAAATTCTAGTATTTCTAAAAACCAAAGTTTATGATTTATTATTCGCCTTGCAGGATCTTGAAATAGCTGTTCAAACAAACACCAAAGTTGAACAAAATATTTTTCGTTATCAGGGCAAGCGAAGCGTGGTTTATTCAATAGCGAATTACCAGAATTTCTTGTATTGCGCGAACAAAAAACAATAATATTTTTATAGAAATGTACCATGCAGCTTTTTCCACCTTAGGTTAAAAGCTTTGCTTCAACGTGGTCCACGCATTGTTTGCAAGTCACGTACTCTCACGCAATCCAAATCACAGCCAAGGTCAGTCACAAACGATTGGTGGAAAACTTATTTTGGTGAAACAACACCGTTCAAACCAATGTCCAGCGTGATATCGCTCATGTCTATATGTGACGGGTTTGGTAAGTTTGCTGAGCGCACCTTGTTTGAGTCGCATAGAAGATACTAGCAGTTTAGCATATGAAAGCAGGACCAAGACACAACTTACCTTATCATGCCTGTCGAGAAATAAATGATGCAACACGCACCGGCAAATATGAAAAGTAAACGGTATTTGGAGAAGACCTTCATCCTTTCTGTGACTAGGAGTTTTTGCATTTGACAAAGAAGAGAAGGAATCAAATTGAATTAAGATGGCTTTGATACTTTTAAATACGTCAAGTTCCAAGACGAAACCTACAAAACAATGCATTGCAACTCTTCAAAGAAATTATGCTGCTAATTTGTGCAACTTATTTTGCGAAGGCTTCGCCGGCCATAAGGTGTTGTGATACCAAAACCGTTGGGTGAGGTATATGCAAAACCCACAGAATTCTACATTTTGCACATTTCCAGAACCAAGTTACTCAGAGAACAGATGCTAAATTATTTGGAAAACCCCTCTACCCTCACGATATATCTATGAAAGTAGCCTATATACGGAGACCTTTTATTTTAATGTCTGTCAAAGTGCTTCAGAATAAAAAGGTTGTTGGCCATTGCTGAGCTAAATTTTGAATTCAAGAGAAGTCAAAAATTTTTCATTCAAGCATTAGACAAATCTTAAAGCAACAGTTTTTTGCTTAAAAAATTTTTCTATGCAGTAATCAAGTTACTAGAAAGCAATCGTAGCAGATTCGCAGACGATCTTTACTATGCTTGAGATTATTCAGTTGTCTGAGTAACGCAGGTTTTCTGCGCATATTTTATATTTGCTTTGCAGGAAATGATTTCAAGGTTTATTTTAAGAATAGCTTTTCATACCTTCTGTGCCCATTCACACTCTCTCTGACCTGTTACAGTACACGCATTGATATTTGTTTGTGGTTTCTCATTGCAACCGTCTACATGAGGGAAGCATCGCACGCATGTCGAGACCCGCGATGGCTTTACAACTGCAGCAGGAAGGACAGCGGGCAAAGACAATCACGCTGTCCATGTCCAGCTCAAAGGTTTGTGAAAAGTGTGGCACAATCTTGGAAGAAAGGCGAATGTTCAATTTTTTGAAATGTTATAAAGTGTTTAAGGTTTTCGAATTTTTGATTCTTCAACTTCTTTTTAGCACAGGAATTCAGAGGTCATTAACTTCTGGGGAGAAATATGCTGGTGGAATTGCTTTCTCAATTATTCAAAAATTTTCAATCGTTCTAGACTTTTTTCATTTTTCACGGATAAAAGCAAAGTGAAGTCGGGAAGAAGTGTGTCAACAATTCTTTTATACGTGGACTTTTTCGGACCTAACTGCAAACGATGGCGAAACATTTCCTTCCCCTTCACAAATATTCTGTGGCTTCAGTTAACATAGATTGCCGCAATCAAGAACTACTGCTGAACTCAGGTGTTTGTCAATCCGCATTCAGTGGTCAAATTCCCATTTCGTAAAAGATGATCTGCGTTGATATTTGTCAGTATGTTGAGTGAATAGCGGAGAATAGTCTTATTTGAAAAAGATTCAGGAGTCCATTCGATGCTAAATGAATTTGCATCCAAAGTGACATTTCCGATTTAGCCTGAACAACTGTTGTGGATGAACGAACCTTCTAGAAATAAGCCACAAACAGGAAAGCATGCGGTTGCCTGGCGTGCTTCTCAAACATCATAAAACAGTCAGAGGTTGATCTCAGATTGTTTGGTGAGCGTCAAGTGATAATTGATCTCTAAAGGTCACAATGTATGCAAAACCATCAAGAATGTCGAATGTACCTACTGCAGATGTCGGCTTGGTAGCTGAAATTTCCTCTCTTTCTTTGGATAGACGTGTTGAGTTCCTTTTACGATTTGGCTGCATAGGCCCAAGTAATAACATCAGTTGTTCCATGCTATGTTGTTTTGTGAATTTGTCTTTTCGTTGGTTCAGTGTCCTGTTTATAAAAAACTCACGGAACTGTAAAGTATATAGGCTAGTCAATTGTTTGTTTGGTCAATAAAAGTTAGTTTTTTATTTTTGAAGTCATTCTTTCGGGTGTTTATGTTTCAGAAATGTTCCCTGGCCGTGCACCATTCCACTCTAGAACAAAATATAAATCTCAAAACATCTGCAAAATATACCAACTTTTTACGGAAATGAACTTCAGGCTGTTTCTATTAAATGTATTCTTTTCAGTGTAAAAAAAGACATTTGTTGATGCAAATCGTCAGAAATTGCTTCAGCGCATTTGATTTCATAGGGGGTTCCGAGCAGAAGGTACATACGCAAAATTTTTCACCGGAAAGTATTAAACAACTTATTGAAATTAATCTCACAGACATACTAAAGCAGTAATGCCACCACTTTTGAGCGTGTAAAGGAACGAGGTAAGTTACAGTAATGTGATTAACGCGGAGTGAGAAGAAATTTTACAAGTTTAATCATTCAATTCAGTCAAAAACTCAAGCAATACAAAAATGTTGACGCCCCACAAAAAGCTTATGGTGATCTTTGGTTTTGTTCCTGACCGTTGTGCATTTCATTTGAAAACAATATTTTTTCATCGAGTATTAACAGCATTCATGAATTAAATTTCTAAAAATGTAGAAACCTTACTGCATGTTATTTGAAATTTATGCCTTGACAATATATCAAAAGATCATATACATTATGAAAGAGACGCAAAGACACATTCGTATTATGAACAAGACATGAAAATGAAGCAGCATTAAATCAACTAGTGGTTTGTTCGTTGCATGCACATCAAAAACCCGGTGTCGCGGGTTTTTGATGTCGCGGCCCACTTTTCGCCGAGACTTTGATTTTGGGCCCACTTCACGAAAATATTGTTTCAGAACTCATGACTAAGCGTAATTATGGCGATGAAACAAACAATTATAACAAAAAAATTTTAGGCCAGAAGAACTTCATCTGTTGCATACTGCCGACAAGGCTGTAGAAGCATGCGCTGAGCGAGTTTCAGCTCTATGCAGCAGCCTGGCGGTCATATCCTGTTACGGTACTATGGTGAAAACAGCAGCGTAAGCACCCTCACACTAGCTATATCGTCGGGTACATGTGACCCGAAATCACAACCTTTCCTCTACACTGCAAAATCTAAAAGAGCGAGTGCGACCGCAGACCCACCTACCAGCACGTCGAACAACAAATGAAGCTACTGAAGCGTGGAAAGCGCTCCGACGCGTCTTTACGTATGTAAGACGTGGTCACCGCACTTGCCTTGGGTTTGTGGAACCCACAATAGCAATCCAAGGTTAAAAATAGGAGCATTCCTTGGATTGAAAGCGACAACAATACATTTTTGGCTTTCGTAATTCATAACTTTTTCTAAAAAAATGCAGTTTGTATCAACCAATAACTTTTTTCAAAAAATATTTAAGTTATCTCGGAACATTTCGCGGCCCACCTGAAGGAGCTTCGCAGCCCACCGGTTAAGAAGCGCTGATCTAAGCAAAACTGCACTGCTCTCTTTTAAACCCTGTTAAAAATGGAAATAGCAACAAGACTTTAAAAAACATGGGATCAGATATCTGATCAATCCGCCGCTTGAAAACACATCTTAAAACCCTGCTCAAGTGCGTTCTTTGCAAAACACAGTTAGTGAGTCTGACCTTTCTACCTAAATCGCATTCTCACCATTACCGTGGCTTACTAGGACGTTTCCGGAGCAGATGCTGACCTTAAAAACAAATCAGATATTATTCTCAAACTTATCTGATCCTAAAAAAGTAACTTGTTGATTATCGAAAAGATTTTATTTTCAACAAAACAAACACACGTCCACACCGAAAAAACGCGTGGGGCAGGCGTAGAAATGACACGAAAAAACGAAATTCAACCAGCAACCTTTATTGGCAGTCTGTGCAAAAGCCATGCCGTATTGGTTTTGAAAATTGCAGATGTACATCGAATAGGTACATGAGGTTGTCAAAACCACGTGTCAAACCTTCGTCACGGAACGGTGCGCACGTATATAGCCTTATTCAGTCCATGCCTCGTGCTTTTGGCGCAAATGTGATTTTCCTCTTCAATGCAGGGTTGCCAGATGGTGCCAAATGTGGCAAATATTGCCAAAAACCCCTGTTTTCTAAAAAATAGGTCATAATTTTTTTGCAAAAAATTGCCAAGAATTTTATACAAAAAATGCCAATTTTTGAAATGCCAACTCTAGTTTGAGAAAAATATTTATTTTGGATTATTCATCAAACATCCACCCTTACTTTACAGAGAAAATACAGCTCAACTTTAATCGTTGTGAATTATCATTCTGATCCCCTCCAATTACCGCGAAGCGCAGTTGCTGTTGCTGGAACTGTGCACTCCACAATGATTTGCAGTGGTGCTTCAACTAAGAATCAGAAGATACTATCTAAACAGATAATATATTTTGCCTACTGAGAAGGCACCTTAATGCCCATTTGAACAAATCCTCTTATATTTGTCAAAATTTACAAATTGCAAAGTATGGAAAAGTATGAAATGCGTAAAGCAATAAGCATCGAAAATTCATTATTGCCAATAACATTACCATTGTCAAAACTTTTTTGCCAAAAGGTTGACATAAACTGCAGAAACATTTGCCATAATTTTTGTCAAGCATATGGCAACCCTGCTCCAATGCCTCTGCCAAAGTCCAATAATCTTTATTTCGTCCCTTTGGCATGGAAAGAATAAGCGCTGCATGCTTCAAAGGCCACTGGCCAATATGCTTCGTTTACAGAAACCCAAAAACCACTGACGTTTCCATTTGACCAAACGCATCATCGCTTAACAAGGCAATGTTTTGGAGTTTTGACAGGTCTGAACAACAACAGAAGAGCTAACCATGACTACTTTGGTTTCGCCAATATGTTGACTCAGACCTGGGGGATATCAGCTTGTGTTATCACACATGAAGTAACTATCGCCATCATGATCATGGCCACTTCACCCCTATCTTACTCCAAAACTATATAACGTATATACAGATTTCGACACTACTGCTCCAAAGAACCCATCGAAAAATTCAGCTACTGAGGGAATGGAGTTAATAAGTGCTTTTTAAGCCTTTAAATAACTTAGTTGAAAACTCATATATTCTGCCTTGCCTACATTTACTTGAGTAGGTTTTACAAACGTGAGGTTCATGTTGCTGCAGCAATTTGTTTGGATAAGCAGTTTAACAAATTCTATCGAAAATTTTCCGGAATCTTCTACATCTTCAAAATATGTCAGTTTCAGCCATTGATAAAAAAATGATGTCAATACACCAGCTGATCATTTCTCAAGAACAAATTGAATCGATTGCACTTTTTCTTTCACTCAAACGTTTCCTCGAATTTGGATTCAATAGACTTGTCAAAGTTGCCACGAGGGAGATATTACAACCTAGTGTTAAGACAAAGTTCATCCTCTGTTAAAATATGTTTAATGCCTCCCTATCAATACGGCCTACAGCCGTTAGGAAGAATGGTTCTTAGTAGACATGCAAAATGCAAACTATTGAAGGCATATTAAAGTTTGTTATGGATACTTACTGTATTTTTTATTTTTATCTTATAACAACAAAGTATGATAGGTAAATACACAAACATTTTCATCCATGATGACACAGATGAATAATTTAGCTGCTACAAAGCTGCAATGTTTCGCAGGTTGTTTGTTAAAATTTCAACGAAGGCCAATTTGAGTCCATTCTGAAAGAAAAAAAGGTACAATTCTGACGACTGCGGTAAATCCTCCTTGAAAAATCATCTGATATTTGACAAAATCTATCCTGAAAAATAAAATGAATAGCAGGAAATGTCACCGTGTTTTTACCAAACAGAAATCAATGCAGGTCGCCTGGACGGTCGGAATATTTAAATTACCCACGGGCATGGCATCTGGGTGAGCGACAGATCGAGGTCTGTATATTAGGTAATAATTAGGAAATTTCAAATGTCAATGTATGCTATCGAGTTGCGAAATCTCTTTGAGATCATCAAAACACGCAAAGCGGCCAGTCACGAACCTTAGTGACGTTTCAAGGCGGAGCTTCTGTCACCAGCATTCAGCTCCCGCATGCGATTTGACTCATGAAAGACTTCGCACTTTCATACCCGACACCGGCGTCTACCCTCCCGGAATGGCCCAGCCAAGAACAGCGTGGGTATGGCTTAACTGTCTCCGCACACACTCCTGCTTACTCAAATGGGGTATGAGACTGGTCCCTTCTGCGGCTTGTGAGCGTGGCGCGGAGGAACAGACCGTTGACCATGTTGTCCTTCATTGTCCAATCCGTTCACATTCCCATGGACAGCACGGCCTAGCGGTTCTGGACAATGAGACTATCGATAATTGCGTCACAATAGGACGGGATATTTGCGTCACAATAGGACGGGAATCCAGCGTTCACAGCGGGTTTGGGAACTCAGTTTTTTTAATCCGAATTGTAAGATTTTGGTGTTTTCAGAAGTGGTTTGGCCGCAGATGTTTCGTTTGGCCTTTTGACCTTTTTTGAATATTTCTGAAACTTTGGCCGAATTTGCATGTGGTATCACATTCCGGAAAGAAAACCCTCAAAATGTCACCATGTGCACTCTCACAAGGACGATTCCCTTCCTGAGTGTTGAAAATAACCGGTTTCAGGGACCGCGTTTGCTAAAAAACTTTGGGGGGGACAAACCTTATTGTTTGCGTTTCGATGACGTCATCATGTTCACCCAACCGTAGTACGACCTTTTTGTACAATTGGCCAAATTAGGGGCACATTATGGAATTTATACCTGGCTACACCCATCGTGGTGGTTTAGCAACTAGTAGTATATACAAGTATACAACGGTGCTATATCTGGATATCTAGCACTTAGCACTACATTTAAAATTTGAAAACACATTAATTCTGAGATCTTAAATAGACACAATTATGCTCAAAAATTGTGATAAATAATCAATCCAAATTTGGTCAGTTTCGATAAATAAAGTATACTGCTACTAACAGCCACGACATAGATCAAATCAAAAACAAAGCACAAGATCTTTTGGTAAATACCAGCAGTGCAACAAGGCGCGTAGCCAGAAATTTCATTAGGGCTGGGGAAAACAACAACAGAGTTTCAACATTTAAATATTTTTGATGCTCCTTGTTTTTAAAGCATCATCCATGAAACATGCATATTTCTTGCGTTTTCTCCTGAACATTTGTGTTCGGATTTAAGCCGACAAATAAAAAGTTCGTTTTCATTGAATTGACAAGTTTTAAAAGTTTTGATAGTAAAGTTCCAAGCTTATGGTTTGGATCTTTACTTTGGATCAATGCTCATAAAGCTTTCTTGCAAAAGCGTTAGTAAACCTCTCAATGCCCACTTGAGCAAGAAGTCATCGCGGCCGCCATTACGATTGCACTTATACTGTATTTACACACTTCTGATGTACTGTACATCAACGCAGAACGTTCAACCGAAGCTGAACAGCGACTTTGCTCTGAGGCAATGACATCCGAAGTAGGCCTTCTACAAAACTTTGGCGCATATAAGTGGATCCCGTTGTCATCTAATTTTTGAGCAAGTTATTCACGTCTGTAGTTGATAACCGTATACGCTAGAGTCTTTCACCGCGTTTGAAAAATGTTTGGATTTTTGATAATAATCCGTAAGATATTTAGCTGTGTTCAACCTATACCGTAAAACCTTTGTAGCTACTTTGAACTTACTTCATTTAAACTGTTTGATGAGACTTAGCTAAATTTAATGTCTTCATTGAAATATAAGATGGAATTAAACTGTAAACACAATAGTAAACCCAGTATTACAAAACTTATTGACTGCGCTCAGCTGCAGGTAAAGTTAGTTTAGCACTGCACGTAGTTAAATTTGTAGAAATCAGGGGATTCTTGAAAATATAATAATTTGAAGCCCAAATGAGAAAAACATTCAAATTTAGTTTCATTTTAGTCACATGCGCTTTGCCAACAAGCCAGATTGCAAGCTCAAGGATGGAAATTAGGGAAGGATAAGGAGGCAGTCGCCTCGGGCCATCTTCTTCAGAGATACCGTGCCCCCCCCCTTGAGAGCTTTGCACCACTGTTTAGTTAAAAAGGTGATGTACCACTCAGAACCACATTTAAAGAAGCTCTGAAGCAAGTGATATGTTTTCAAAAATAAAGCAAAAATTATGGGAAAATATACAATTATATACGTAATCCCACATCTATCTTTCCCAACGGCGATGTTTTGGGACTCCTTTCTGAGAGCTTGCCCCTAAATTTTAATATGCACCCCTGTGCAAGATATCTCAGTATCTGTAAGTAATGGCAGTGTCAATTCCCTCAGCCCTTGCAAAATGAAAAGCATCTTGCTACTTACGTTAGATTTTGCCTTTGACTCTTTTCGTTGCAGTTAAATGATTTCAAATTATTTACTGTAAGATAGGTGGCTATTAACATCAGATGAAAGTTGAAACACTGAGCTTATCAACAGTAGGTTGGAGTCTAATATCTTGACAAGACTGATTTTTACTCGCCGGCAAGGTAAATGGAAATAATTGATGAAAACGTTTAGGCTCCACATAATTATGATTGAACCGCCACAATACACGTCATCACAAATAAATATATAGAATGAATGCTGTTGTTGCTAGACAGTTACTATGGCGCAATGAAGAAGACTTTGAAACTGAATCGCCAAAGTTTGAGCTTCAAGACATAAAATTTCTATCACCGCCATATTCACGCATCTACTTTTAGAACTGTGCAATAACAAAAATCTACACTATTGATTTAAGGCTACGTTGACACTCGAAACAAGGATAGGTTGTATTTGTAACATCCACGGTTATCAGAGAAGAATTTGCGATGGTCTTGAAATGAAACTTACATAACCATTAGGTGGGATACAGCAAGCTGGTGCGCCAAAATAACTGCGAAAAGTGTTACTCCAATTGTTTTTACTTGCGGCCATTGATTATTACTAAAGGTCAAATACAAGTTTGCGTTCGACTAAATGCTGAAATAAGATAGGCTCCTTGAGGCAGATTCGTTGATTTGCACTAAAGTATTTCTTTGGCTTATACTTTAAATATTTAATTAACCTGAAAACTTTGCAATTGGGGGTGGCATTGCCCCGTTGTCCCCCATAGCTAATCGCCTGGTGGCAACAGTATTCTGATTGTAGCCTACAGAACAGCGCAGGAATTCTTGATTGAGCGAAGTTCATGTGCACACCGATTCGGTAATTCAAATTAACTAACACAATTTTCAACAATCAGGACAATGCAACGCTTAGGTCATGTCAGAAATTGCTGTTGTATAGTCAAACTTGCTTCTTTGGCAAAACAGATTTTCTCGGCCAAAAACATTATGCCCCAAAACATTTTCTGTCCCCTATGTCCATGGCTATACAAATTTTGTTGTATTTTGAAATATTTTGTATCGCCATTTTGACCATTTTAAGGAACATTTTCGCCATAAGCTATGAAAAATATCTGGCAACCCTGGCCTGAAAGCATTAACCAACTGACGTTCACGCTCATTCGCTGAACAGTATAGTAAGTTGATGATAGGTTGTTGGGGATGGTGAGATCCGTCGACTGGTTGGTCTCTTTTTTTTAGACCAGGTATTTGCAATTGTTTTGTGGAGTTGTGTTAACGAAAATATTTGTTTATAAAAATAAATAAAAACTATGTTTGGCCCTAAGCATGAAGTTTTGGTCGTTTTTGAGAGTTCTCCTGCCCATTGCGTTGAAGTATCTACCAACCCTTGTTCACAGTACTTGCAGCATGCTAGTGCAACGACGCAACCTATAAAATGTTGTTGCGAAAAAACAATATGATGTCTCGAAAAATTTGTGAGCTTTTATGGTTTGATGGATTTCATGTTAAAATGGATTGGTCTGGTTCTAAAATTCGCTATAATGACTTTGATTTATGGGAAATTTCGTTAAGTGTTGACTAAATTCACAAAATTCCATGTAGAACTGTGCAACAGCCTTAGGTACATTACTAGTGACTACTGTCAACTATTCAGTAATTCCTACGTGTGTTTTATACTAATTCGACCCATATATTGAACACATCCAAGGACATGATTGGTCATTGCGGACTACGAGGTATGATGTCACGTCCAAATATGTTCAAATATGTCATGGGTTTGTCGTCAAACAGGGGACTGTGAATATATTTTCTTCGAGACATTGATAGAGGTTACCAGGTCAGATAGGCACCTATTTTGAGACTTGTTTCAAATTGCTTAATGCACTGTCTTGGTGTTTCTAATCAATTTTGGCAGCTGTTTCGTACTCGATTCACGTGGTTTATTTTGGTGCTTTTTAAGAACAAGATTCTAACTGGCTCAACGTAAGTACATATTGATCTACTGTAATGTTGTTGTATTAGTTTACTTAACGCAGCGTGCATTGGTTTTCACATTAGGATGGCATTGTAATGAAACCCGATGGGCAAAAAAGGTTAATCCTCCCGAGGTTAAACGGTGGTGTAGTGAAGACTCGTTACAACGCAATCGTCATGTTCCATAAAATAACATCACGAAGAATGCAGAGTTGGGTTGTATCAATATTAAAAACGAGGTCAATCTATTTTTTGAGACTTGGCAGATTACCACGTAGGTGTTGCTTTGCTTGTTTCTTTTCATTTGGTGCTCACTAACTGCTGCTAACAAACTTTGTCGGTAAATTTTCGCAACGGGAGTTGATTCTTTCTTTTCGTTTCATTATACGCTATTTATTTTGAGGAAATAATCGATAATTTGCGGTAGAAGCAAAAGCAAGGAAACTTTGTCCTAGAAGTTAGATGGTAAAGCAACCCTTTTGACGTCCGCACAAGCCACTTAACTGGCTCGGCCAGGTTCAGTCACAACTCGACAACTGATAGAGCAAGAGAGCTAATAGAACCCTCTAAAGATGCGGACATTCTTCTCGTTTCGATTAAAAAAGTTGGGCAGTTTTAGCTGCTACGATTCGAATGCATTACTTCAGTTTGGAATATCGTGATGTAATAGTTTTAATGCTCTATCGTGACCTAAATTTCAAAGTAGGTCTAGCTTCACGCGAAACGATTAGATTCTTAACTCTACGATAGTTAATAATTTCTAAGATTCAAAGGTTCTGAAGACAGTTCCGTGGCGTTACAGTCATATGCAGTTTTCAGAGGCGTCTAGAAACAACTATTTGCGAGGCATGAATCAGCTGTCGACGCCCCTTTATTCCCAACTCACACTTCGTATCTATGCTGCCACGACTGGGTGGGGGCGCCAAATTGACTTTGCCCCCAGCCGCGACAAATTCTAGGTACCCTATTGTTGCAATGGTCACGAGCACTGCCACCAGCATACAGAACAAGACTGCTATCGAACACAAGTGAATATTCAGCCTTTTACTGCAAATTTTGAAATAATAAAAAAGTGAAAATTTCTGTGAAGTGATAAACGCGGACAAATATAGCGAATAGGATATTCTAAATATTGACAAACATTTCTGTAAATTTCAAGTATCGAGCAGGAATTCGTCGAGTTTTCCACATATGCAATTGTCAAGCGTCTTTTCTGTTTTATAAATGACCTGAGGCTCGATTTGCAAAATTTTTTAATGAACCTCACTCCATTGCAGTCGACGTCGTTGCATGATTCAGTTTCGTTCAGTATTAGATTTTAAAAAAGGTCCATGAAATTTTGTATGAAATACGCTTGAGCAAACATGCTGTAAAAACCTGAATAGCCTACATCATTTGTAATCGCATGGTTTTTGTTCATGAGCAGACTCGCTTTATTGAAAGATGTGACTGCACTTGCTTCCCTACTACTCGAATTATGCCTTGAAAGCATCATCATATCTATCTTGTAAAGAAAGACGCCAGCAGATAATTCATATTCTTTCAAGTTTAATGAATAAAGTAAAGAAAGTTAAGGTATTCACAGGTAAAAATAAGCCAAGTCTTGCACATTCATCGACAAAGGCAAATCCCTATCGAGTTACGTCTGTTTTGTTGCACAACTTCACATTGGCCGGTGCTTTTTGCTAAAAGTTAAATGTAGTTTGCACACAAAAGCTATAAATGCACAAAAAGATAATCTAAACAACATTTAGAGTGATTGAAGCGTGACGAAAAATCTTGGTGCGAAATAAACAAACGTAATGACAAAACTTTTTCCCCTCTTTGTTCCGGGCTGTTGTTGAAAGCTGGTCAAGGTCGGTCGATTTTGGATTAGATTTGTTGAGCTCTAAATGATCTTTTTGATAAAAAGGAAATTTCACTTTATGCGTGACGAAACTGAAAAGAATGTTGTTTCCACTTTTATCCAGGACGCTGCTTAGAATACTGTGGTCTCCTTGGCAACGATCATTTCTATTGCGAAATGAAAAGAATCCGCTGACGTAATAAGCCGAGCACATGTCAGTTGAATTGTGTAAACAAACCACTGGGCTGCCGCTGTCCATCTGAAAAATAAGCTCAGGTTCTTGAAAGAATATTTTCCAGGATCTAGATTTGACATTGTGTGCTAATGATGTGAAATGAACCCAGTTTCCTGGGTGACAGTGTTCACCTTTATCACTGAGTCGATCGCGAGCATCAAGAACGGAATTTACCTGATAAGGCTTTGTGTTTTAAAAGCTTAAGGCACACGAAATCATAAGCGAACGACAGCATCACGGTCATGATTGCTGATATTCAACCGACTGAAAACATTTGGTGGTTAAACAGTACTTCGCAAAATCAGGAAAAATGATTATGATTTTATAAACTAACCTAAGGAAATAGATTTTACATAAAATGTGGTTTTTAAAATGTGGCTAGTCACTGCAGCACAGTGAATACGAAAAATAAACCTACAAAAAAGGTTACAAATTACGGAAATTTAACGAAGAGAACTTCTGAACTACACGAGAGCTATAAATTTCAGGAAAAGATGGCATTGGCATTTCTTGTTTGTTGAGAAGAATGTAGGAAAGACTTTAATTTCTGTTGAAGATCTAAGGCAATCGCAGAACCGAAGTCGGCACCACAAAAGATAAAACTTTGAGGGGGTGCTACACGTAAGAGGGGCATACTTTCACGTTTTTAAGACAAGTGACCAAATGGGTCACACCTGCGTGGAGCTCCAAAAACTAAGATGACCTAGGCCCCTCGCTCCCTAAATCCGTCCCTGCTTATCACGGTTGGCTGAGTATGATGACATCATCAGAGGGTTTTTTTTCGGCCTTGCCTCGCCTCCCTCCCAACCCTAAGTCCACCACTGTTTATACTGGCGGCTAAATTTTGATACAATACCCAGGCTTGTCCATGGGAATGGGATTCCTATGGGGATCCCATGAGAAACGTCCCATGGGATGGGGCAGCACACATTCATATTTCTCATGAGACTCAGAAATAAAATGAGAGTGTCAGAATGTTATTGAATTGTCATACTTAGACTATACTTCTGAATTTTAAAGTCAATAAATTTTGTCGTTTTGCATGTCTCTTTGTACATGTAGTCCTATTTAGCAGATACTAAACCTAAACTTTCATAAATTTAATAATTTGTATTGAATTGTATTCCATATTAATATTACAATAATGTAATGGGAATCCCATGGGATGGGCAGGCATAAATTGCTATGGTATGGGAATGGGACAGATAAATATGTCCCATGGACAACCCTGACAATACCTCATTCCCGTATATACATATTTTTACTGCTCCACGAGTTTATTTATTAAAAAGACACTGAACCTTACCAACGAAAAGAAAAATTCTCAACACAACTTAGTGTGCAATGTATGTGCGAGAAAAAACGAAGCTTTCTTCCCTAACCTCTCGAATGTTGCCCCCATTTAAGGCCTTTGAACTTGAACACCAGGTTAGGAATTCCCTCTTGTAAAAACTACCCAAAAGTAGTGAAACTGCGCGCAATGCCCTCATTGGGAGTTCCTACTTCCCTACTCTGTGCAATCACAATCTTTGTTCTCTCCCGACTGAACCACAAGTATAGTTGTCTACGTTTCAGTTATCTAATGTGTTAGGTGCTATTACTGCTAGAAAAGGGTTGACAACGTTACCAGCAAAAGGTTGACAAATCTTGAGATGCGTGAATCAACGGTTATTTCTTCTTCGTTGCTAATTAAAATCTTGAACACCAAGTAGTCAAATATATAGCCTTCAGCCTCAACTATAGCCATAGCCTTGCTTGCGATTTTGCCGAACCTGCTCAACCAGGATTGACGAAGCCAACCTTTTTGCTCTTCTACATTTCCGTGTAGTCACAGAACACGTAACAGTAGGCTACAATTATCTCATTATGGGACGCGGGCTGGAAAACGGAACATCAAGAAGTTACAAATTTCAAACTTGTCCAAATATCCAAATTCTTATTTCAACAAATTCAGCAATTGAATAAAGTTATCTGTTCAAGAACTACACGAAATTTCACCTACCAAGCCGACATTTTTGACGGTTTTGCATACATTGTGGCCTTTAGAGATCAGTTGTCACTTTACGTTCACTAAACAATCTAGGTCAACCTCTGCCTGTGTTACAATGTTTGAGAAGCACGCCAGGAAACCGCATGCTTTCCTGTGTGTGGTTCATTTCTAGAAGGTTCGTTGGTCCAGAACAGTTGTTCAGGATAAATCGGAAATGCCACTTTGGATGTAAATTCATTTAGCATCGAATGGACTCCTGAATCCTTTCCAAATTGGACTATTCTCTGCTCTTCACTAAACGTACTTACACATATCAACGCAGGTCATCACTTACGAAATGGGAATGTGACTATTGAATGCGGGTTGACAAACACCTGAGTTCAGCAGTAGTTCCTGACTGCGGCAATCTATGTCTACTGAAGCCACATAATATTTGTGAAGGGGAAGGAAATTTTTCGCCCTCGTTTGCAGTTAGGTCCGGAAAAGTCCACTTTTAAAAAGGATTTTCGAAACACTTATGCCCCACTCTACTTTCCTTTTCTACGTGCAAAATGAAAAAAATCGAGAATGATTGAAAATTTTGGAATAATTGAGAAGGTAATGTCGCAAGGGACGGATTTACGCATAGGCCAAATAGGCCATGGCCTAGGGCCCCGCGCAACTCTTTCCTACCACGACCCAATATTAACTAAAATTTGCGAAACTGCGCAGAAGCTTAACTTCACAATTCACCTTGAAACGAGCGGAAATGCGAATGTCTACTCTAGACTCCTATCAGTACAGTAACAACACGACAATATTGTGCATCTGGGGGTAAGAAAGATGCAGGCCGTCTTTGTGAAAGTGGTTGCAAAAAAATAATAAAAAAGAAAAAAAACGGTACTTAATTGATGTTCAATTTTCCACTCACAAAAAGCTCGCAACAACGCAACACCGTCCAACACTGCAAAACTCCGATGAAAAGCAATATTGTCAGTATTGGATTCTACGTTTGGTTGTTTTTACTAGATTTCGTGTAAACAGAGATTTGTGGCAGTCCACTTCTAGAAGAAGAGAACCACATTTAGGACAATTCCGCGAGAGCACTGGTTAGTGGAAGTGTCCATGGCACGCCCAAGTCAACAATTACGAAACTTTGACCCGCCGGTTTCGCTCGACACCGCTCAGTTTATCACAACAAAATTGTATTCACTTATGGTTTTATTAGTATAACGTTAAGCACTGCTATATGCAACACAACAGGAGTTTATTTGAATATACCAGTTCCGCTCTTTATATACACGCGAGGTTCGACACCAAGGTCACGTGACAAATTTCGGATTTCGAAACGATATTTACAGTAATATTTTTAACTGTTTTCATTGTGAATTCTATTTACAATTCGAAGTTAATTTTTAATATAGTAATAGGTACTATCTTCCTGGGTGTGACTTACAGTAAATGTGAAAAGTACAATTTTACAATACACCAGATAGGTACACATGACAATGTTCTAAAGAGTTAATGTCTTTGGTCGTTGTTTAGTCTTCAGCTTCGTTCGACTTGTCGTGAGTCCGTCGGTAAACTTCTAAGTTGCTTTCTTCAGTTATTTTTCTCCAGTAATCGAAGTGTTCTTTCGTTGTTGTTTCGGGATCACAAGACGTTTCATGTTGAGGAGCCAAAACGAACTCAACAGATTGCTTATTGAAGCTCTGTATCAGGCGTCACCAACCTTTTTGAATCTGAGAGCTACTTCTTGGCGACCGATTAATGCGAAGGGCTACTAGTTTGATACACACTTCTGAAATAAAAATTTTGCTCAAATTACCTTCAGTTATTTTGGTATTGATATTCGTTAATGTGAAAGCATTGACCATGCTAATGTTATTTTTAGAACAGGCCCGCGGGCTACCTTCATGGTCCTTGCGGGCGACCTGGTGCCCGCGGGCACCACGTTGGTGACCCCTGCTCTATATGTTAGTTAAATCAGCTAGAACAGTTTCTCGTGAGCTTTACAGGGAAAAACGTGTCTGCATTGCGCTTACGTCATATGGTTAGCTGAGAGTGTTGCGACAGTACTTTGCTGCTGTGCAGAATTTGTCTTCATGCTGTTTACCATCGGCCTATGGCATAGAGCAGGGCTTCTCAAACTATGGTTCGTGGCCCCAAATGGGTCGCGAAATGTAATTTTTGGGTTGCGGAACCAACTGGCTTAACGAATGAGGTATTAAAATTTTTGTAAAATTTACAAGAAACTTGAAAGGAGGCCTACAGTCATGGGCGTCGGAAGGGGGAGCAGGGGGGACCAAGCCCCCCTGGGTTTTGAAGTTATTAGCAAAAAAAGGTTGTTTTTTCAATTTCGAGGGGTAAAAACAAATTTCACCACTTTTGGCTCCCTTCTGGAAAACAATTTGGGAAAATCCCCTACTACCCCCCCTGGAAAAAATCCTTCCGACGCCCATGCCTGCAGTAAACCTATTTCTACTACATTTTTATTTTTAGGGGCAATATCTTACTTTATGCTGTCAGCTGTTTACTATGATGCCTGCCTGAGCTATCAAATGTTAATATAAACCAGGTACAACAAGTTATGCGCTGTTACACCATGATTGTTTTAGAGTACTGACCGATACTGACCTTGTTGCATTCATTCCGAGATGAAGGCATGCTTCGGTTTAAACTCTAGGTCTACTCTAGGGCCTAAGCTAACTGCTTTGATACCAAGGACGTGGAAGCGGAAGCTGGAAGCGGAAGCGGTGGAAGCGGTCCTTTTTCTGCGGAAGCGGAAGCACGAAAATTCTACCGCTTCCGCTTCCACATAGTTTATTTGACTTGAGCAGTAACTTGGCGAAAACTTTTTGTCCACGGTGAAGTTGCACTATAAGTCTGAATGAACGTGCGATATCAGTAGCACGAGAGAACGCGAAAAAGCATAGGGGAAAGTCGGCATCTACGAATCACTTTTTATGATATCGAGCGTAGCTACAACACGGTGGAATATTTTTTGCTCAAATTTTTACAGTAAGTGTCTTAGGGTTGTGGTATGCTTTGTGGGAATTTACGGAGCAAAATATCTGCAACCTTAAAAGTTACATGGATTATTTCATTCGTCATCCAAGTGGATCAAGGATCCCCATGCGTCGGGACCAATGAGCCGGCTTGAGGGACCGATGAATCATGCTTAAAACTGTACGAAACTGTTGGTCCATTGCTGCACGGTTTATGTGCACCATTCCTTAAATTAAAAATCGAACTAATGAAACTTTAAGCAGCTAACTGAAACATATTAATGGGCTTATTATCACTGGCTATATTACCAATTTATGGAAAGTAGATCTTCGGTTTAAATATATGAAGGTGAATCAAAACAAAATGTTATTTCAAAGATCAATCCTGAAAATTGAACAATACTACAACAAGGTATGTTTTCATAGATCTGAAGAAAATAAACCACCAATGTATATATCCAGTGAATGTTAACAGCAAACGTTTTAATGCCAAACCTCTTTTGGTTGAACTTGGTGTGAGAAGAGGGAGATAGGGGTCCGCATGACTATCTTTCATGTTTGGCTCAATAAATCTACATTCAACACTGCTGAGATGCTTTTTAAGAAACCTTTCCTCTAAATAGCTATATTCATACTTATTTTCAGCACCTGCCCAATATATTAAAAACTTATTTTCGCAACTGATTGCAAAAGAATACACCTCTTTTTTTGGTTCTAATGTACTGAACAGGACCGTAACTATGGGAGGCACAAGGCCCCTTGAAAACGTTTTTGCCTTCCGTGGAAAAAAGTGTTGAACATAGTGTAAAACTATTGTCCATCTAATTCAGTGGTTCTCAAACTTTTCTGCACGTCGACCCCCAATTAAAATATACAACTTTTTGCAGACCCCGCGGCCTAGCCCAACAGTTACTAATACAAGGAAAGTATGTGTCAAAATAAATTTGTGTACTTTTTACATGAAATGCATGATAAAATAATATGATTTAATAAAAAACTATTCGAATCGAATGTACTTTCAAACTACTGTAGCTGAGATTTGATCAGCCCTCTTAATTTTGTTCGATTCGTTGAAAAACGCCGTTTGCATTCCTTGCCCGATTAACAATAATTTGAATTGGAGGCTTCATTGCTCCAGTAGACCCCAGCAGTTATTCATTGACCCCCTAACCATTCAGTGACCCCCATTCGACCCCGTGACTATTTATCGACCCCTTGGATAGTCGAATTGACCCCTGGGGGTCGATATCGGCCACTTTGAGAACGACCGATCTAATTAGTCCCCCTCAGAAAAATCTTCGCCTCATCCTGGTATCCCAAGCTGGCTACAGGCCTGCTACTACAGCATCGCTGTCTTCATAAGATGATTTACGGACGTTTGTGTTGCTACTATTATAAGTTCAAGGGCCCTAGGTCTGGTTCTGACGAGGCTTCAAAACAGTATTGCAGTCAGAATGAGGTCGAAAAAGCCATGGGCCCGCGAAACACACTTGCTAAGATTACTGGCGGTTTTCTATCAATTTTCAACTGTTGCAAACTAAAGAATGGAACAGTTGAACCCAAGATGCCGTCAGTGACTGACGATGTCATTGACTGTCCAAACAAAATTATTGGCTGTGCTACTGCTTCAGAATGTTTACTTATATCTGTAATTTTTCCATGAACACAAATATTTTTTACTTGCTTTTGCTTTAATAGGGTAGGTCGGTGATAATGGAAAGACTTGTGCTTCTTCCTGGTTCGTATTTTTGTGATACCCTGACTGTTGGCGTCTGTTTGTATTTCTTGAAGAGTTGTATTATAGCTGGAACATGCTACATCTTCAGAATATGCGTAAAAAATGTCTTCAGCATCCCGATCAAATTCCTTTTCTGCAAGAGCTTAGGATGGTGCGCCACGAAATGTGACGGACAAACGTGGTCTGAAAAAACTGTATATGTTAATCAAATGGGAATATTTTCGTTTCTTCAAATCCGTCCTCACTTAAACCCGGCCAGTAGATGCTTTTTTCCTCCTGCTAAAATGTATATTATGTTGCACTAAGTTAACCAAATAAAAGATGCCTGAAACCACTCAGAAACAACAGCGTTAAAACAAAAAGTTCAAGACCCAATAATTTCGCTTCAACCACCAGAAAAGATATAACCAGTGGCAAAAACCTAAACGCTGTACTTGCTTGCATCCCGTTAACATGGGGAAAATAAGTAAGCGTGAGGAATATCTGGTATTGATAAGTGGCGCTAAACCTGTGTAGTTTTCAAAAAATCTGGGTGGTTCAAGGGTCGCACTATGACCACAGGAGTCGACCTTCCTTTAACTAGCATTCATGGCGTTCTTCATCGCAAGCCTAGTCTGCTAAGATCAACGGTCGTTTTTTCATTTTTTGTTGGTGGAAGCGGAAGCGGTGGAAGCGAAAGCGGAAGCGAAAGCGGAAGCGAAAGCGGAAGCGAAAGCGGAAGCGAAAGCGGAAGCGAAAGCGGAAGCGAAAGCGGAAGCGAAAGCGGA
>Ga0210059_1000754_pt1 | contig 44313 bp, 21 predicted proteins | sample Ectturendosymbi2_FD_188042 | JGI IMG/M metagenome (GOLD analysis project Ga0210059, IMG submission 188042) | Ecteinascidia turbinata endosymbiont from Florida, USA - Sample 2 (SPAdes) (version 2) | ecosystem: Host-associated > Tunicates > Ascidians > Unclassified | place: Key West, Florida... | reverse complement strand
CAATTGCCCGGTCCCCCTGGTTGCGGGCCTGACATTTTGTGATCATGCGTCACAATATTATCGCAAGCACTATCAGAATGAAGAGTAGGAGAAAACGGTTCACTTGCGCAATGATATTCGCTTTCACCGCTAGACTTGGTGTAGAAAGAATATGCACACCATTTCTTTATATCGTTTCTTTGGAAAAAAACTTCTGACGCCCATGGGTGTGGTCAGCACCGGATTAACCATTGGGCGAAGCGGGCAAATGCCCGGGGCCTCGCGCTTTTTGGGGCCTCGCACTTGAATATCAAAACACTCCTTTACTGGCTTTTCATGTTTTTAGGCTGTTCACCACGCGTCAAAATTGCAGAGATTTTTCATTACTGCGTTCAGTACATAGGTTAAGGAAACTGACAACTGTGGCATTTATCGTTTTTGAGCAACTTAAGAGAATTGAACCAACTAGCACCATGCTTTATGACCCAAGAACTAAATCGAAAGCAGTGCATCCATGGAGTCAGCAGAAATTTTTCCAAGAGCGAGGGGAGCAACGTCGAAATTTTGCTTATCCTTTTCAGGTTGCTGACGATACAATGTAAATGGAGATTCACAAAACACTTTACCCCTTCTACCCCATTAGTCTGTATTGGTTGAACCTCAACTCTCAATATTTTTTCTGAAGTGCTTTCTACACTTTGGCTATCAGAAATGCTTTTTCTTTTCATAAACTGTCTAATATCCATTTTTTGAGCACTTTCCACAAGTAAGTCATAATTCAAGAATAATCAACGGCCAAAACAACAGGAGCGGTGGAAAAACAAGAAAGTTAGACACTCTCACAAAAATGTTTCAAGCAATGAGAAGTAGAACTATATGTTGACAAGACTATCGCACAACTTACTAAAGTTAGAACACCACGCAGAACTGAGCAGATGAATTACGAAAACTCGCCACAACAAATACAACTTTGCACTTAGTACTAACTCAAAAACCAGAACAAAGCGTTTTCCCACAACTCTGAACAGAGTAACAGACGTATTCTACAGTAACAAGCCACGTATTTTTATGCTGTGCAAAAAGAAGGCTGCATAAGAGTCGTTTGATTAAACTATTCACTCGGGTACGTTGATCACAGTCTCACACTAATAACGGATTTTTCAAACTTGTGGAAGCATTGCTACAGATTTGCTAATGCCTCATTTCACACAGCATGAATCTATACGTGGCTTACCGCTATCAGCAGTGTCACTGTCTCGCTGCATTATCGGGCATGATGTCTGTGCAGTCACTTGCAGGGCTCCCATTCAGTGATTTCAAATAAACCCAGATTGCACACCAAAAAAGCCATACACGTACAATAAAAACCCAGAAAGCTTTTGTTACAAACAGATACATATGAGTGTGCTTGTTTAAATTGAAAGATAATCGAATACGCATTAAATTATAGTCCTTCTTCCAAATTTTCTTCTGCAGCTCCAAGATTAACATCTGGACAACTTTTTGTTGCTCAAGATGTTTTTCATAACGCTGGTAACATACGCCGTTGATGACATCTCTTACTAACTGTAGTAGTACATTTGTTATTAAATTAGGACATTTTGTGCAATCTTGAAGTGCAGCCGGATTTAAATCACACAAAAATACATTTTAATGTTTTGTTCCTCTAATTGAACTTTGTTTTTAATTTGTATACATCGGGAAACATCGAAATTTAAACATTCAGGCCTGACCCTTATTTCACCAGTTTCTTCAATTGACCATTCGAGACAATAACATAATATTATGTGAGGTCATGAAACCGATTGAACACGTTCTGCTTCATCCGATATGCGTATTTTCTCACTCGATGTGAGCATGCAAACACTGTACTGTTGCGATCGGAAATCCCGAGCGGCATATTCGCAAAGCTTCGCACTGTGGCAGCAAGCAACAGAGTTCACATGCCATGATCACTCTATTATTGCTTGTTCGCGCCACATATATGTATGGTGTTGTTCTTCACGCACATCCCGTTCGTGGTAAATCACACAATCAACGCAACACCACCGGAGAGGTTGCAACAGTACTACAAAGTCATCTTTATATTGTTGAACACATTGAAGTTGCTGATGAATTGATCACTTGAATAAAAACAATTTAACGCGATTTTTCATAACTAAACTTAGACACCCAGGTCGACTAAAAAAGCAGATCTAGTGGAAAAAACCCGCAGTGGGAGCCGCTGGTCACATGCGAAAAAACGCCTGCTGCCGAAACTTGGAGTGAACGTTTGCAGATTCGTTTTTTTCGTTTTCTTATGATACAACTTCCTGTTTGAACAAATTAACCACATACAAACGGCCATAAGTGGTCACTCCCAATTGTTTCTGAAGTGTAGGCTGCCGAAAGCTATCAGGTTTGACCAGGGGCGTAACGTGGTTAGATGGCGCCCGGGGCAAAAAACAAGTTTGGTGCCCCTGTGGTTGAACAGGCGCCCCCATGGTCGTTGTTCGGCGCCCCCGTGGTGGATCCTGACCTCTTTCGAAAGCAAATTTAATGTGCTGAGGAAAAAGTACTTCTGACATTGCTGGGACTTTTCGGCTCCCCCGCAGTGATTCAGCGCCGCCATAGTGAATTAGAACCCGGGGAAGTGTGGCCCCCTTCCCCCCATCGTTACGTCCGTGGGTTTGACGTTTTTAACCGGTGATTCTGCAAAGTTGAAACGAGGGTATCAGTTGTGCTAAGTGTTTAGGGGGCCTCTCGGTCACGACTTTGCCCGGGGCCTCGCATTCATTTAATCCTTCCCTGGGTGTGGTGCATGTCTATTTTAAGGAAAACAGTGTTTTAAGTAATCCAAATGAACAACTGAGTAGCGAAGTCATTGTGAAATGATACTTAGAAAACTTAGAAAGTTGGATGTTAATGAACCACGGCATTAAAACCTGACCATCCCATATGATATGTCTCTCACTAGTGTCGATAAATCGACATGAGTGACGAATTTCTTGGCTCGACTTGACTGAATCAAAATTTTATGAAGTTCTCGTCATAACTCGACTTGAGCCACATTTTTGTGAAGGTTTAATTCAAATCCAATTGTAAGTTGAGCAACTCGAATCAAGTCTTAATTTTCTGACTCATAACTGGCCTCGAGTCATAATGTAAGATGAAAAGTTAATATTTTGTCAAAAATTACATCTAACATTATCGATTCGACAATGCATTGCCATCGGTTTAATTAAAGTGACATGAAAATTATTCGACTCGGCCAAGGTTATTAGCTCATGCCCAGCAGAAAAATTTCAAATCTGATTCAATTTAGTCCCAACAGGCTTTCGGATGATGGATCAACTCGAGTTATGATTCATAGAATATGACTCGACCACATCATTATCATTTTTGATGACTTTATTTTAGAATTCTAGCAGTGAAATCGTCGCTTGGGTATGATGACTTGGTGGAGCTGAACATACTGTGCAGCGTAAATAGAATACCCTTCGGGTATATTTACTAAGCACCACTGAACTGTTATTTAACAAAACTTCCCGCACATTTACTTTCGTTTTTTATCTCCATGTTGTTGCATGTTTTGCACCTTGCTGATCTGACCTCTTTGCAAACTTCACGAGATCAAACCGACCGCCACTTTATTGACAAAGAAAAAGCGTTTTTGTTTACTGTGAGCTAATTCTTTTTGAAGGGAGTTGGATTCAGTTTTGGCTTATGTCCATGTATGTATTAGGCCATTGTTGCAGTTGGCTGCATCGCCTTGAACTACTGAGGCAAGCACAAGAGAAAGATGGCAATTCGGGGCATAAACTAGCAGGAAAGCAACCAGCAGTAATAGAGCTCTCTCGACGAATTCACTCTACTACTACTAGGTTGCACTATCATTATATAGGGATAAGTGAACTACGATAATTCGCTTGTGGTGACTATCACAGTGACTTGTTACTCATGGGCACCATCTAGCGGTGATCATTTATTTACATGTGGCGCCATCTCCAGGCCGCCACACCATGCAGATCATCAATGACCTAACAACTTAACAAAGTTAGCATAGGTAACATTTAGAGTTTTCAGTCTCTACAGTGTCTTTAAACAAACCTCTTCTGAAATCTCGTCAGGGAGAAACTGACGCTCGTTAAATTCCAGTAGGTGACGTTAATCAGCTATCTGGAGTGATGAAATTCAAAATAAAGATTGTAAAAATCAAATTAATATTCTTACGACTACAACATGTGGCTTGCTCTAGGAATAAACAGAGTACGGCTCGCTCGTAGCGCAAAAGGCACAAGCCTACGTAATTTGTGGTGGGACTGAACTCAGAACAACTTGGGCGTTCTAACGAGAATAGAAGGCAAACGAGTTTCAAAGCAAGTTGTGATAAAGCAGTGGGAAAGCACACGAATAAATCAAATCCCATTTAGCTGTCACGACATACAAACAAGGACTGTTTATCATTCACACGGTGATGGTGACGTCACACAACCCTTCTCCGCGTATCAGAAAACAAGGATGACATGGGACCGCACAGATGAGCTGGCCACTCCGAGGCGGGAGCTTGTCGTCACTAACATAAGCTTGCCTAAGCAAGTCGTGAGAGAACAGATTAGAAAAAAGGTAATAAGAGGTGTGAGCCACCGAGCCGGGATTCTGAGAGAGTGATTCTCTTTTGGTCTGTTCTATTTGGTTCAAAAACAAGTATATTTAATCCTTGCAATAAACCTGAAAAAACAACCTTTGGTCGTTTGCGAAGTCTTTAGAAGGGTTTTGTGTTTCGAGTTGTGTGCGAGCCAAAGACCCAGCCTCTCAGTAAGTTTTACAGCTAATAGGAACCTAACCAAATTTACTTTAAAAAAATTCATTTTTAAATTTAACGGAAAGAAAACATTTTTAGGGCGCGATTGTGTTTGATTGTGGTTGTCGTTGTGTTATGATTTGTGAACTTGTGATTCGTGTGCAGTTGCTCAATGGAGTAGTGTTGCCGCAGTGTGGGTATTAAATCGTGTTTTTTTCTCGAGAAGTGTTCAAACCAGAAGCGTTACGTTTTCGTGTTTCGTACCAACAATTTTGTGTTGTGTTTTTATTGAAGTGGGCGCATAATATCATCGCAAATGTCAAGTAATAAGAGATGTAATATTCAGAATTAATAGTTGGTGATAATTCAACCTTTTTTAAGGTGACATTTCAGGCTTTTTCTAACCCTGTCAGTTGGAACTCACGACATGGAAAAAGTAAAACAAGCGGGTCCTGGTCTCACGCAAGATATAAATTGCGGAAGCATAGCATACTGAAAGTTTGTTTACATAACACAACCTAAATGGTGTTCCTTAATGTGTTCATAAACTTCGACTGCAAAAACATACTCCCAAAATTTCTGAAATATTTGGTGGGGAGCGAAAATTTGGTCTGTTGTGCTACGGTCAGGATTGGTTAAATTATTTCGCGGCATCTTTTTTGTTTAACCACTTTGCACATACTTTTCCTAGGTGCCTAAGAGAGAGATGACCTTGTAGTTAATGCATTCTCTTCTGTCTCCCTTCTTGTGTATGGGGATGATCACCCTAGTTTGACAAACTTTCGGTGCCCTTCCAGAACGCCTCTATGCAGGCAGAAAATTGTTAATATTTACATAACAAACCAAAACTGCGTATTAATAAAAAAACTACTGCTATCACATCAGGATTTTTCAAGTTTTCACATAAACCTTAAGTATAGAAGAGCGAAGAGCATAAAAGCTAATGATTTAACCGAAATCACCAAATTAACAGCTTCGGATGCTTCAACAATGCCTAATTTGGTTGTTATCAAACTTTTATTTTAATGAAGCGCTTGCGACCGCATCAATCGAATCTTGCTAGTCAAACATTTCTTCATCATTACACTGCAATAGGTACAGACCCAGGGGCGTAAGCGTAACGAGATGGCGCCCGGGGTGAAAAGCAAGTTCGGCGCCTCATATTCGAACCTGAGGTCTTTCGGAAGCAAATGTGCTGCATTTAAGAAAGTACTTGTGGCATTGTTGAGCATTTTCGGAACTCCCGCAGTGATTCGGCTCTCCCCTCAGTGATACGTTGCCCCCATAGTGATTCGGCGCCCGGGGAATTGCGCCCCCCTTGCCCCCCTCGTTACGTCCCTGTACAGATCACATATATGGCTACGTTTTGCAACTGAGAAAAAACGCAGGGTACGAACGCGGTGGCGTGGTTATTGCTCTCTTGCCGTTTCGCAAAGAAGGCACGCACCAGGGGTGAAACACAATAAGGGCACCGAAGAATGAAACTAATTTTATAGAAGGCTAATTTTTAAAACTTTATATAAACTATTCTTATGGAAGGTGATGTTGGATGATTTCAAACAGATTTGTTGCGGTGCATCACGCAACTGCAGAAAACAAAATTATTTGATAATATTTATCTCGAAATAGTGCAATTCATGTAAAAGCAACAGTCATTCGGCGCACTCACCGATGTAACATGATGTTAGACCAGTGATTCTCAGCCTTATTGGTCCATGGACCACGTTGAGGATCACTGTGTTAGATTTACAAGTAATGTTAGTTGGGCGATATATAGAAAGCTGTGTTTCTAGCTCTATGAAAGAATGGTCGGGTCACCATGGAGTTGTAAGCTGTGCGCATTTCACAACACTTCAGAAGTTAAATTTGCTTTGGCGTCACTACTGTTCACTGTGAAAGTTTTATAGGTGCAGTGACTTCTTTAAATACTATTTTTCGTCGACAATGCCATTGAAACGGGCCGTGATGGTCTTTGACAATTTGCAGCAGTTTGAGAAACAAGGTTGAAGCCGAGGATTAGTTGTTATGCAACAACTTTTTGAAAAGTGGTCTAAACCGCAAAATTGAAGTGCCATGGCAAATCCATGGATGGCACTATGGGTGAAAATGTTATTTGCTCTGAAAACGGAACACGTGTCTTTTTTCTCCACCGATACTTCCTGCATCCTCTTACAAATAGTGACCAAAGTTTTTTCATGTTTCCTACCGTTTCACTGCTTCAGCGTCTCGGGGTATGAAGAACGTAAAAAGTTAACGCAGTATTTGGTAGAAAGTGCTCATTTTGCAGTGCAAATTTTGAAAGTATTGTGTGTGTCAAATCAATGAGACCCTGTATATACTCAGTTATCGTTGCTTTTGTAAGCCTCTCAGGCTCTCACGTTGAAGGCTACCTACTCAAGGCCGTCCTTCCTCACTAGGAGTATCTACCAACCTATGCCCTCGTTATCTGTTGTCAGAGGCAAGTTAGGCAAAACTTTAAATTTTCCGACACTGCGCTGTTCGCGTTGTTATTTAAAATCATTTACTAGTTAACTTGTTATCTTTCGGCAATTTCGAACATAAATTTTTGAACTGAAAGCTGTTATATTTCAAAAGACTAACAAACCCTCAACCAAAAAAGCAATTCAACCAAACTAGCCTAAACGAGATGACTGAAAATATACGGCAAATTTTATTAGACCATCTACTCGTCATATTTGAATAATGAGGCAACAGGACAATGGAGTTAATAACATTTTGTTTGCTAACCTACACGTAGTTTTTCCAAGCCGGGTTTTCCCGAATCCAAAACCAGGGTTTCATAATCTGCCAACTCGGATTTTTGGAAAATCTGGAAAACCCTTAACTTTCAAAATTATCAAAAGTCTTTCCTTAACTGTATGCCATTCAAACTATTCACTCACTTTTTCGTCAATATTGTTTCATTTCATCAAAATAGGTTGTTTTCGAAAAAAACGTTTTTGAAAGTCACACTTTAATTTTCATTCGTCAGTGCTATAGGAATCAGTGAGAAACTGTTCCTTAACAATAAACAGTAAACTTAATTTATTTTCGTTGTCTTTGTAATCTTTTGCTGAACTAAATTTGTGGTTCTTGTTGTTCTAATAGTTGAGTTGTGGTTCACTTGTTGTGCATTCTTGTTATTTTGCAAAATTCACCTTGTTCTTTACAGTTCTTTTTTCACGGTTTACCTTATGTAGTAGTAGCTCACTGTCGGCTGCATTGATCGAGTGGCAGCTGGCGTCTGGCGGTGGGCTTTGAAGACCATATGGACATTTAGGCATCTTCTTGTGTAGTGTTTCGCGCTAGTTTCATGCGGATTGTTGGCTACTACTGAGTTGATTATCGTTCAAAAACGTCTTTTTCTCAAAACCCGAAAAACGTCGGGTTTGCCCCGTTTTTCTCACAGTAAATTGTAACTCGAGTTTTCAAATTTTGAGCGGAAAGACTAGAAACAATACCCACACGAGATCTTAACAACCCAATTGATCAGAAGAACAGAGAAAACTCACGTTCTCTTTTTGAAATCAGCATACATTAGGTCTTTGTGTTAATTTACGAATAGTATTTGTGTGTAGCTGTTGGTAACTCTTTCTGTTGCATAAGACATATAAATTTATTTTAATTATTTTAATTTGAACACTTATACCTGAGTATTAAAGCAATGTTTATTGCTCACGTTGCGCTAGGTTTTATGGACCTTCTGCATATCGGAAAAAATAACTTTATTTCTTTTAATTATTCTAATTTGAACACTTAAACCCGAGTATTAAAGCCATGTTTATTGCTCACGTTTGCGCTAAGTTTTATTGACCTACTGCATATTGGAGAAATTAACTTTATTCCACAATGTTTTCTCTTAATTCCGCTGCCACAGGTTAATCTGGAGTAGAGGACAAGTTTACCAAAATCAGGCTTGCAGAAAGCAGTTCAAATTAGTGTGTGACAACTAAAAAGTCTTTCCTAAATTATTCACGTCAATATCAAAAACATATATCTAACATCTGCTGAGTGCTATCTATAGCATATCTAAATAGCAGATAAGACAAAGATCCAAACCGTTCGTTGTTTGCAGATAACTCCATGACAGACAACAAGCTCACAGATGCTGCAATAGCAGCCGCCAACGATGAACCCAAATAGCATTCACACAACAGTTTGTTTGATATTTTTTTTGAAGTAAACCACTCAAGGGCTGAAGGGACATTTCTTCTGCTTTACTGCTTCATGCGTTGCAGAGCCATGTCCCCTGGGCTTACTGCTAAATCAACTGCTTTAGCCCACAGAAACTAATGGATAATAATATCACCATTAATGGGCACAATTCCGCTGCGTCGCAAATAGCTTGTAGCCTTACGAAAAATTGGCTTTTAAAGCAAACAAATTTTTTCTTGGTTTGAGCAGACAGTGTGGATCCAGTTCGATCTATTTCAAAGAGAGCAAAAGAACAATTTTATTGCACTCTGAATCCACAAAAAGTCCCAGTCTAATTCTATTTCCGTCCAAAGCTCATCTCTGCAACAGAGATGAAGTCTCTAAAAAATCTGTAGTGACCGATTTGTTGCTGTAAAGGGGCTCCTTCCGACAGTTTTTCTAACATTCTTCGGCATGCTGCTCTTCGATGCACATCGTGGCCTTGGTTTAGTTTATGATTATAATTCCTGCAATTATCGACTCCCGTCTTTTATGTGGCTCTTTTTCCTACCTTCCGCCGTTGTAGTGGTAGTAAATTATCAGCTGGACTAGACGCACTGCTATCTAAATTGAAAAGTTAGTTAGGTTCCCTGGATACAGTCGTATATGCAGTGTACCCAGGATCAGGGCTTTATGCTCTGGTTCGCAATTTTCAGCAGTTAGTGTTTCTTTGTTCTTTTATTTTTTATTAATATATTTAGTTTTTTTGGAGAGCATATGACAGTCTTCCTTAAAATGATCTAAACTTTAGCGTATCAAGTAGATTTACGCCTGAAAAGCATTTTGTTGGCAGTTCAAACAGTTTGTCTTATCCATGCACAGACCTAAACACGATTTTCAAAATTCATGCATATTCAAGCATGACGGTACCTCACACGAAATTTAAGAAAGGCATGAAATTGCTGCCACTAGTTAAAATTGTCTCCAAACAAAAGGTTGATTCAACTTTGGATTTTTACTCAACACACTGCCTTTCACCAGTGCCGGATTAAGGTAGCGCTGGGCCCGTAGCATTTCGAAAGCGCGGGGCCCTAAATTTAAAAAATATCTCAACACCTGCTAAAACTAAATCATAAAGTGTGTGGGCAAGGCAGACGTGTTGCTTTAGCTTTACTCTCTGCATACTTTCTCCAGTTGCATCGTGACATGACAGTCTTGAGTGTATCGTTCTGACCGCCAGTGTTTCCAGATGGTTGTGACCTAAATCTGCGAAATGATGTCTCAAAAACTGCTAGATTCTGCTAAAAGCGCCTCAAACTTTCAGCTAAAAGTTTCTAAAAGCAGTGAAATTCTGTTAAAAATCTGCTATTTGAACATGATTAAAAGAAACCTATTAAGTTATACAATATATTAATTTTTCGTCTTGCACTCGCTCTTAATAAGCATGGGCTGAAAATGCCGGTCTTGGCCAAATCTCTTTTAGTCAATATTTTGAGCAACGTAACTGCAACTTACTTCGTTTTTTGTATGACACACAGTTCTTGACGATCTCTTTTAAATGGTTGCATGTTTTGATACAGTAGAAGAATGCTCAACGATAAACAATCTGAGCATAGCTTGAGCCCTACAAATTTCTCAGTCTGGTATTTGTAAATAAAAATTTTGCGTTACATTCGTGAGTATGCAAAAAGTTCTTTATTCTTATCTGAGTGCTTTTGCTATCAGTTATGCCTTTTAAGCTCACAAGGTTTCGCTATGATTGCATTATTGCAAACTTCGCAAAAGACTTTTCTTGAATCAGCAGGGTAGACAGTAGGCACTGAGCCAACTTTTAAGTTCTGAATCTTGCAACCATATATGTCAAAAATTTTGGCAGCTTTGGTTTACCAGGAAGTTTTTTACCAGACATTACTACTTACTAATGTAACTGAACCACTTGGAAATATCGTGCCGTGTGATAAAAACGCATTCTGCCAATGTTGTGTTTTAACCTAACGAGCTCACTAAGCACACAGGCAAATCATTTAGGCTTCACAAAGCCATCTAATTACTTGTTATTATAATACAATTATCTGCGTGAAGCAGCTTCGTTGCATCATAATGAAAATTCCAAATAATTGCAGACAGCTGGTTGTGCTTTGTCCTGGTGTTACCCAATTAAAAACGTCTCAAAGAAGAGAAGTACATTTTTGATGAAGAAGGTGTACAAGTTTTCATCTTGAAAAACTGTTGAAACAGGTGTTTGGTCAGGAATTTGTTACCGTTACACCTGACAAATGGTTGGTAAAACCCTGCTAGAAAATCAGCTAACTTCTGGAAAATTTTACAGCTAACAGTGAGAAAATACTGCTAGATTTGGCAGCAAATCAGCTAAAATGGCAACACTGTTGACTGCAATCTTGAGCCTATTGCTACGTAACTGTAAAAACAGAATCAAACAAGAATTCCTGGACACAGACAGCATTCAATTGAAAACCTTCGCTTACTACTTACGGCAAATTTAGCAAAATACTGACTTAGAGTGAATGCACTAAATAAGATTTATTACAGAAGACCGCGGGGCCCGTAGCAATCGCTACATTTGCTACTATTGTTAATCCTGCACTGCCTTTCACAGGAAAAACCTAAAAAATTAAAGTTATTTTAGTCAGAAATTGATAGGTTTGCGTGTATTAAATTTACTGCTTGTTTTCTTAAAAAATCAGTACACCCTAACTATTATCTATGTACTTTCACTTAACTTTAAGAAAATCCTTGCAAGATGAATTCATTTTGAAGTTGATTTGTGCCGCTTGCATCTCAATCAGCAAACTTTTTTCAACAAATCTCAATCTATCCAACATACAGCCTTACTTCAAAATTTTTTGGGGCAGCCAAAGCCTGATTTACCCATAGGCGTAGAAGGCTATTGGCCTTGGTCCCACGGATATGTGGAGGACCCTGAAACTGCAGTGATGTGTCACACAAGAAAGTTATAAAAAATATCAAGACATTCACGGTAGTAATATAATAAAACTTTTGTAATGGCTTGATAATGATGGGTGCTACCGTTTGCATGGCCAACTCGTTAGTATCTTTCTATCTCCTTCATCTGAATGCCGATACATTTGTTGTGACTTTCTAACCACATTTCAAGGCATTTTCTAGATCAGTAATGGGTCAACAAATGCGCTTAGGGTTAAGCGCAACAAATGCGTAAACTCGATTTTAAAAGCAGCTGCTCTCAGGCACAACATTTGGCACGGCTATGCATTCAAGAGCCACAGCTGTTGAATTGTTTTTAAAATAACATACAGTGAGTGAAATCAATAGTAATCAAGGACTTTTTCATTAAATACCTGAAAATGTTCTTTACTATAGGTGCACTCTACCGAACATTTTTACAACCCGTATTTCGCGTGCATCGTTCCAGTAAGCACATTTTTCAAAACATCAAGAGCTTTAAAGAACCTACGTACTAAAGCCTTTTCACATTACGAGGATTTGTAGAGTGGATCAACTGAATTCCATTTTGTGCCAATCTGTGGGAAAAGACAAACAGAGATAAACACCATTATGTGGTTCCAGAAAAATAAATCGAATTTTACGCTCTGTAGCACTGGGTTTTAAGCGAACTGTGCCATGATGGGCGCATGGTTTTGTAACTTCGACGTCACGCACACTGGCAATTAAAACCAGCTATGCAATCGAAAATTTTTGCAAAAATTGTGTGCTTCGTGCTTCCTCTTTTTTGGCACATTATAATTTTCATCACTGTCCCGTTGTTTTCTCGTGCGAAGATCTTCAATACCATTTAACGTGCACCGTAATTCTGAAATGAGGCAATTCCGTTCGTCTTGTCGATTTCCCGACATGAGAATATTTACCAGTTTTTAAAGATATAATAAGTGCTTTACCACTGCTGCCAAACAGGAGCCTGTTTATGGCGTCCTACTGTAAAACATTTCGTTGAAAATATAGAAGACAGTTTTGCATTAAGATGCGCTACGACTAAGTACTGTAATCCTGATGAAACAGAGCGTGCGACTGGGTTTTACTACTCTTTCCCATTAGTCTGACAAATGAGGGCAGTAGAGACGCAATATCGCATCAAAAAGCACCACTGCTATGCAGCCATACTCATTACATATCTGACCGGCTTGCCGGATCGCGTAAGATTGTTTTGGACAGAGCCACCCACTGTATATGTGTGCACTTTCAGCAGTTTTTGCAGGTCATCAGTCCTTACACGACAATATTGCCAATGACCATTGGCGATGGTACAACAATGTCGTGACTTTTCTTCGACGATGGTAATATTGATTTCCTACGTTGCTACCTTTAGGCGCTGAAGCTACGAATTTAATTTGTGTTTTTGTTACAAGAACACATAATCTTTTCGGAGTGCTGTTGTAAAATTGTAAAATATATGTTAGAAAAATTCCGTATTGTTTAAGTTCGTTACTGATTAACTTGTCTCGTCATAGGATGGATATTTTAATTACATGCTACAGAAAGTTAACAGACTCATGGAGACTAATACTTTCGTTGACACATCTACGAAATTTTCATATCGCACTATATCCCAGACAGTGAGTCATTAAAAATTGCAAAGGCTTCGTTCAGTTCCTGGAAGCGTGCATGACAACTCAATTTCCATAACTGATCACCAGTTTTTCCTTTAACATTTTGCCTTTCCTATAACTGCAATTATTAGCTCGTGGAAAAACTTGTAATTGAATTTGCGCAACTTGAAAGGTTTTAGTAATCCTATGTAAAAACCGGAAAAGTATTTATGTGGAACAATGGAGAGTACTACTTTAAGGCGACCGAAAATGCAGAGCAAGCAATCACAACATCTTTAACATTTAGAGCGTGCCATAAATAGACAAAAGCTCTTTAATTTTTATGGAATTTCCACTTAGGTTTTTTTGCAGTGGTGCTAACGTTAAAGGTTAAGACCCCAAAATTTAACTTATGCTTTCGCTTTGCTCGATTGCTTGCTCTTATGTTATACGTTGTGGGTTTCTCAAAGTCGTGCGTGTAAGGGGCTGCTGGTTTCAAGGTATAAGAGTCGGAAACCAGCACCCAGGTATTTCGGTTTTCGGGGATTTTTCAAAAAGTTTAAACAAGACGCTTACAGAGTGATGTCAACCTGAGTTGAGATTAGACGCAAACTGCCCAAAGTGGCTTTGAAACAAAGAAAAACTCAGCCTACCCGCGTACCACTTTTACTGCAAGCTCTGTTGCGCTCCAAAGACTCGTCAGCAGCAGGAAACATAAATAAACTGTCGAGATGATAAGCTTTAAAAGCGAAGAGTTCGATTCTTGTGTGTTGACCTAAATCGGTTTTGTTTTAATTCATATTGCCGCTATGACTCTTTTGAAAAGAGCAGTTGGTCCACTCTTGAGAAGCTTCTTTTGGTTTGAATTGCTGAATTGACCTACGTGTGACAGTAACCTGAATTAAAAATCAGGTGATGTGCAAGTTCCCGAAACTATAAGCGCAAGCAATACTTATAGTGCAATGCAAGACCTTCTTATAGAGGTTTTGGGCCTCAGGTATTTTTACACGAAAGGAGGTAATACGAATCAATCAATTTTTTCATTTAACAAGCCCTATCATAAGCAAATGAGCCCAAGGTGATGACCTATCTTCTGTAAAAATGGATAGCTTTATGCACGGTAACTGCTGTCGGAATGAGGAAAGCTTTTTTGAAAGAAAGTAAACGAAATTATTTGTTTGCGATTTCATAGCCATAAGTAAATACCAACTTGTAAATAGGATCTTCTGCCATTTTGCATTGTTCTAATTTTTTTAATTTTTCACCAGCGGTATTTTACACTCAAGTTGTGTTCGTGCTCTATTTTAAAACGACTTTGATTAATGGCACAATTGTCATAAGAAGAAAAAGGTCACATTATTTTTATCGAAGATCTCGCTAAAAATTACTCAGGTCACATTGCTTTTATCGAAGATCCCTTACTGAAATAAAACCGGAAATTTTGCTTACTGAAATAAAACAGGAATTGCAAAAGCGAAACTTTTAAGTGTAATGTGTTCTGTGTAAAAATGATGCATTACTTCTAATTTCTAGGCTTTGCTCTAACGCTGCGCGACTGAAAAGATCTGTAGGACCGAGCGGTGCCGAAAGCCTCCTTTGTAGATGAAATGATCCTAACGGTTTACTTTGTACCAGAACTAATCCTGGGGATGATTAAGAAAAAACGTTTGATGTTGTACAACATGTCAGAAACATTTTTAATAGAAAAAATTGACCAACGTCGCTGTTGAAAGTGTCTACTGTAGTAAATTGCTTCACAGATTTGAACGGTGCCATCGTAACTTTCAAATGGAACGAAACAAAAAGGTTAAACGCCTGATCTTACTGGGTTATGTGAAAAGAGACTGAGAGTAAGTTGCAGGTTAATGGAAACTTCTGACTTTTGGTCCTAATGAGCACCAGTTGACAAAACCAGTATGAGGGTTAGTTGCACATTAGTAGATAGGGTAGAGACTCAGCAATCAAACTGACGCTGATGAGAACACTAAGCCATCCGGCCTGGCCGTAGTCCAGTACCTCACCAACCATGGTTTAAGGCGACTTTTGATTGATGAAACTCTTGCATCATTTAGACCGTGCGGACAGAAGCAATATTACAGGACCTGGTGCGAAAGAGGCGCTAATACGTTGCTGTTATTACCAACGACCAAAAAGCTTTATCGCCTTGATATTGCAGTGCTCGGAGATGTTGTCAGCGAAAGTGTTCGTTCCAGATTAACACAGCGACAGGGCGTAACCTAGACAGACGGTGTGTAAAATCTGAGCCGAATCGCTGCCATGTGTCAGGGTGCCGCGGTCTAAGAGGCTGGAGCAAAGTTATAGATATCACGTCATCGACAGACGACGCCTGGACGTCGGTACAGACAAAAGCTTTCCGGAACGGCCAAGTTGAAGTGGCTGAAGTAGCGATTCTGAGCAGTCTCCGCGGAAAACGTACTTGTCGACCCACGAGTTTGAAGCGACAGGCTACAAATTTTAAGTCTTCCCTTTGCAGGCACTGCAAGCAAGTGTTTGTTCTTCCAGGTGGTTCATCATCTAGTGATGTCAGGACATATTTGTGCTCGTGTTGCTTGCCGTTCGCACGCGCGACTCACGAATTGGATGTCATAGTGGGATGTAGGTTGCAAGCTGTTCATGGTGATCTAGGGCGATTGGCGCAGCAGGCGATTTTTGCGAACACTTGTGATTCGCTGGCAGTAAAACAGTGTTACAGCCAATGTACTGATATTAGCTATGGGTACTAGCAGGGGACCTCTGATACAAAATGTTTGATTGTGATGCTTCGTTGCTTATAATCCTAAATATAGGCATACTGTATTTTTCTGATTGAAAACCGGGACGCTTCAGAACAACGAACCTTATCAGATAAATGTGGTTCATCTGTTATTTGGAGTGCGTTGCTATTTTGGATCCCTATAGTTAAGACACCAAGAAAAACTGAAATAATACGTTTTACTAAGAAACAAAACAATGTTCAAGCAATTACCTGTACATCTAACACAACGAAGCAAGAAAAAATAAGATCACGCATCAGACTTCAGCAAGTTGACTAAACAGACCAATCACAGCATGATAATATTTGTGTAAGGCTATTCTGGCTGACTGAATCCCTAACCGGAACTTTTCGGTTGACTGACCGGGAGGCCAGGAAAATTCCCTTAAACCGGATCTGTCCAGGCTAACAATAAGTGTGATATTGTATTGTATTGAGTAACGTCGTCACTCCGACACGCAAGTCGCTTGAATTTAAGCATGCATCGCAGTAACATGAAATACGCAAATACATGAAGGAAGACGAGGATACATACATCGCGGTAGTAGAGAGTATACGTTACACGGGTCATATGGTATTCCTACCTAAACATGTTCCCGTAAAATTTAGTTGTTTTTTATCTTCATAAAATACTAAAGTATATTGTACTGTACTAAAGTTAAGATCGAAGATTCTTTGCTTCACAGCTGGAAGTACCATTTGCAAGTTTTTTAGACCATCTATCAAAATCCTCTCAGATGTCACAAATTGGTGTTGGAATCAACAACGCAGTGTAAGTTACCCCTTATTTCAGCGTTTTTCATAGTTCCCACCGCTATCTGTTTTCGTGTGAACATTTAAACTAAAAACTTTCGGTTGAAATGAATGGATGCTCATAATCCGCAGCAAATCCTTCACATCCTACCGATTGATACGGTTGATAGCGCAGAACGTCTTGGCAAAATCCTGGGTTGCTGACAACAAATCATGCAATAAATTCAAGTGCGCTGTTTGATGTCTCTTGCATTTTAGCCGATTTTTATTTTACGATGCACCTGTGAACAAGATTTTCTTTTAAGGTTTGACCTTGGTGACCATTAAGGCATTTTGAGAGGCCGCACGTATTTCACCTGAATACCGAAATGGTCATAAAGCGAGGTTTTAGTGTATTTTGGTGCCGGTCATAAAGCGAGGTTCTACTGTATTTTGAGAGACCGTTTCGGTCCCCGGAAGCACATTGAAAAAACGCTGCCTGTGAATCAAAACTAAGAGTACAAGTTGAAGAACGGACACGGTATTCGCTACGTAAAGCACCGATCTCTTTTTTGCGTTCTACATATGCCGAGTTTTATAGTACTGTATAGAAAAACATGCGAGCAACATAGGAACCCTTAAAAGTTTATCTACATTTTACCGTAACTTGTGTCTAGGCAAAAAAAAAGCTTTTTTTAAAAAATCGGCACAAAAAGTCAAACGTGCCACAGTGACGGTATATAGCTTGCACACGGGCTTGCCATTAGGCAGAAATCGCGGGGAGGCGAGGGTAACTGCCGAAGAGGTTGGTCGTTGTAGATTCTCAGCTACAAGTGGTCGAGGCACCATGTTGAGATTGGTAAAACAATGGGAGGATAAGAAGCTCGATAACGTTCGTGATAAGCAACATAACTTCTACTTGAGGAAGCAGCATGTGCGAGATAAAGATCAGTTGCTTTGTTGAGCGCAACCACGAAAAGCGATTAGTTTACGGGCAAGCAATATAGAAAAATCTGGCGCAGCTGAGTAGAACGATTTGGCGCGCATCGGCTGTGGCAAATAACAGCAAATAATTGTCTGCCTAAGTTGTACCCCGCAACACATGGCGACTAATAATAAAAGATTATGTTGTTGCCAGTTTAGATGCGAGAAACCATGGTGGGCGTTGCAAGATGGTGAACGAAATCGCAGGCTCTTAAGAACAACGTTGAGGATTTGCTGCAAACCTGTTTCGCTTCTGGAACATGCTGTGCACAGCAAAACGTTTCTGTAAATGAGATCTACGTGGTAAAAACTATCAAAAAGTGCGAATAGTATTGCAAGCTAAATCAGTAAGGAATACCATCACTGGATGATGAAAATTTCGAAGGGATAAGGCCAACCTTTCATTTTTGACTTGTTTGTCAGCGGCCATGATAATTCCACCGGCGTGACTTGTGTTTCAAATTGTGAGATGGAACAACACAGTATCATATGAACAATGAGTTGCCATTGCTTAATTAGTGTATTAATGGTACAATAAACTAATTCGGTTGCACAGTGTGAGCACATCAAATAATTGGTTCACGCAATCGCACTCTTTAGTCGGACACTGGATAAAGATCACCTGTTGCAACTACTTCAGTACTTGAAGCAACCAGCAAACAGTACAGAAATGTCTCATAAGTTTTCTGGCTTGCACAGCACTTGCAGCTTTGTTTGACGTTGTTGATTGTGAAGAACTGCAAGTTAAAGCAGTTGCAAAGCAGTTATTTCAGTCGTTGTGCACACGAAGATGTTGAGAAAACAAATACTCCAAAATTTCTAAAGAACCTAAGTTCTGTTACTCTTTTGCTTGTTTAAAGCAAATAATTTTTTCGAAATTACATTTTGATAACAAAGAAATTCATTGCGAGGGCTAAGGCCTTTGTGCACGAATATATCAACTGCAATCCACTGTTTGCATGTGGAATGCCAATATTGTTTGTTGATGCGTTGTTACTGAAAACTGCAGCAACTAGTACTACTCTGAATGTTTACTTCACAAATTTTTGCTTGTGATGTTGCTAATGCCACTTTGGGATACGTTCTTTTTCATGTGACATTGGAGGTATTAGTGCAACTATGTCCAACCCAAATGGCTTACTGGGCCAAAAATCATGTCGCTATCTTAACCAGGGTCGCACATTTGATAACATATTAATGAGGGCCGCACATTGAATGACATACTTATATCTGAGCAAACGAAATTTAGCTTAAGCTAATATACTGAAAAAGTTCGAATCCTAACTGCAAATGGTAACAGACATGATAAAGTGGCACTGAGGACCACCTGCATCAAAAATGTCAAATTCAAGGTTATCAAAATAAGGACAGGTTGTCAGCATGTAGCATACTTTTACTACAGCGAAAACTTAAACTGGGCCGCACAAAACCTTCGACTGGGCCACACGCAGCCCGAGGGCCGCTGGTTGGACATAGCTGTATCAGTGGATAACCATTAGTTTACAGGTTGCTGTAAACGATTTCGCGCCACTGGTAACAAATAATATTTTGCTAGCGTCAAGAACAGTTTTGTTTAAAATTTTCTATGGACCTCATGAGCCAAACTTTCATATTCACCATTAGATATTTTTGCCAGAATGTGAGAATTTGATTTGTGTTAAGGTTGAAACTGAGCGAGATAAAGTGTTAGTAAGCAGTTTCATAAAATGACGTGGTCGCTCATGTGGATGGCTGTCTACTGCGTTGTTCTCCAAGTGGCACAAGCGGCACAAGCGGACTACTACGACGAATATTATGGAAACGAAGGTGAACACTGTGACCTGGTTTCGACGTTCGCACAAATTGCTAAAGTTTATTAACAACGTTGCCATACCTCGTCCACAAGAGTGCCAAGTTTCGTGACTACTTTTACAGTGTTTCAGGGCACTCGGGGGAAAGCTTTCGGCTACTTTGTCGGTGACAACAATATAGTTACTTCAAAAAGTGCTATCGGCGAACGTAAGTGGCCGGCTTTCCCGTTTGTTTGTCGGCAAACACCTTGAAATCGTTTGACCGGGGCCGCTATAGCTTGCTATCGAAGAATGTTGTAAGCTTCTTGCGATGGGATGTCGTTTTTTTGTGGTGGTTTGACTAGCTTCAAAAAGTAACCGACGGACTGTTGCTGGTTAAAAGAGTCAACCACAAGACAGTTCTTTTCACCTGCGTCACGACATAATGATTAAAAGGTTGCTTTTGGCCAACAGGTAGGTGACGCAGGAAACGCACAACCACATCTCATCTCAGGCGCACAAGCTTTCTGGAAAGATTCCAAGACTTACGAAAAGACTTTATGCCTTGTCGTTAAACTTGTAGTTTTGCAAACCACACAACAAGGCTTGGAAGCAATTGAACTAATTTTAAAGAGTATCAGCAACAAACGGCCACTCTAGATACATGCAATTACGTGTTCCAATGACATACTTTTATTTTGAATGCGGTTAAGAAAACATCTTCAAAATTGATGACTTTATTTTTTTGAGCTGCTCTCAACAGAGGCGTGTCTTGGATGCATAAAAATTATTTGTACAGAACCAACCATGCCACCTGACAAATTTGGTTATAACATTTCCAGATTTGATTGATTCACATGTTGTCGAAGTGTTGATGTCATCTTGTTGGTTAAAACTGAATTTTCCAGTGGTAATTGGTGAAAGTTTGAATTCTGTCCATCTTCGTTATACTGAATGTATACCACTTGTACGGGATTTGAAATAAATTTATGGATATGATGTGAACATTTTGGAAAAATGTAAATAATATAACATTGCAAAGAGAAGAAAGAAGCTGAAAATGTTGGGATTTCAAAAATCACTTGGAACTAAATAAACGTAATCAAAGTAAAGCCGTTATAATTTATGCGTGAAAAATCAAACTGTTCATGCATACCTGCCTGACACTAAATTTAAGGCACACAAAATGATTAATATAAAATAATGTTTAAAGAAAAATAACCGCCTTTGGTTGTGAACTTGAACTGCGGTACTCACTTATTTACAGTGAAGAGAATCAGTCGCCTCGCCATGCGCAGGCTTTGGTGAATGTGGAGTGAACAAAAACGGGGCCCGTGGCATTGGGGTTGTATGAGCGAACGTCCATAAAAGGTCATTTATTATTTCCGTCAAAGGGCACCAAGTCCAAACAGGAAACCTGAAACCCTGGGCCTCCAGTTGACGACGACGGTAAAATAACCGAAAACATTCCATACTTTCTAAAGCTAGCTAATATGCCTACTTTGGGGACAACGATACAAATCTGCAAAGTAAATTTGTCTTCAAAGGTATTTAAAGTCCTTGCGATGACATCTATGATGCCTGTTTTCGGATAAGCTGTTGTGGTCAACACAGCTAAATCGACAATGCCTGCCTTGTGTTGGAGTACCATTAGATTCCTGCGCGGGTTGAGATTTTTTTCCGCTCCCGCCCTGTACCCACAAAATTGAAACCCTGCCGGCGCCCGCAGGAATTTGAGAAATCTTGCCCGCTCCCGCACAGCACCTGCAGACTTCTAACCACACCCACACCGTGTACCCTCCCAACACCGACCGTCCCACCCCGCACTGCTTCTGTTCCAAATCTGCACCTGTCACTGTGTGTCTGCAAGCCACCAAAAACTCGTGCAATGTGCTTTAACACTGGTGACAATTTATTTAGTGGTTCATTTCAAAGCCTGTAGAAGCTCTTAATAAACATTGCAAAGTAAAAATGTGAAGAGTTTTAGTCAACCTTGATCGCTTCTTTCTGAGCTTCAATAACACTGCCGAAAAGAGTATGTCGGTCACTGACCAACTCTCTAAGTTTGCCCTTCTGCCATTCATGACATGTACTGCCATAGTAAACACTCGCTCACCAGCATCGCTGGTTGCCATCACGCAGAACACCCTTGTGTCACAAGCTCTCATTGGCATTGAATTTCTTGCTCATGTCCAGACCCGTATCCCCGCGGGCTCCAAATATATTTCCCACCCAAATATCGTGCTTAGTGGAAAACATTGTTTTAAACATAAAATAAAAACAAAAATTTTTCCCCACTGAAAATTTCATTCCCCCAAACCTTGAAACCTGCATGGCTACGGGCCTGCACATGACACTGTAACATGCATTGGGTCAACATTCATTTACCTGCACAAAATTTTCGCACGCTCCGCACCAAGTTCAACTCGTGCTCGCCCCCGGACCCGCACGCGCATAGCTCTGCAGGCTATCCAGCCCCACGCAGGACTCTAATACCTACCTGGGCGATCTGTGCGATGGGCTCCTTTTGCATCTGTACAGCAAAACGTTCGGCAACTCAAAAATGCACCAATTTCGGTCTGCTGCCGCATCGACTCTTGCGAGAAACTCAGCAGGCTAAGCATCTGTTCATTAATGCATTGTGTTATGCGATATAAATTGCAACCAATCTCAACTAAGAAATAACTTCGAAGGTAACCAAGTTTAAGTAAAAAAACAAGGGTCTGGCAGTTGCAAACGTTGAATTGAATTGGAGTGGCCATGGAGAAGTGGTGACCAAAACAAAATTTTATCGATGCTTTTGTGTCGATACACAACCTAACATTGTCTTGGTTTCAGGCCGACCCAAAAAACGTAAAAAGTTTTCGAAAATATAGCACTCGGGTTAAAAATTCATTGAGAAGTTGCTGGTGCCAAGTAACAATGAATGTTCTAACTAATATGCCACTCCTAGTAACAACGTTTTCAGAGGCCCACAGCTCAAACGTGATCTTCGATCAATACACCTGCGTGAGTCAATTAGTGCAAATATTACTGCATCTCTTTCTTACTACACTGAAAGTTTTCAGTGCTCCATTAAAACTCTGAAAACCGCATATAATCTGCAGATTATTCTACAAAGAATTACGGAGAGCTGGGAGAAGTAACCACGCCTGCAACACCAAAATCGATCGTTGTTCACCGTGGTAAGTTTTATTTTGAAAACTTTTCAAAGCAAAGGGGTACTTACATTTTTACAGGTGTTTTCGCATTTTAAAGTGATTATTAGTGCAAGAAAGATTTCTGTAATCAAACAAATGCAAAGCACGTGAAAAGACAATTTATATAACATTCGTTTTTTAGATGAACGTTTGTTTCTAGCGGGAACATTTTGTCACAATTATTTTCACTTCACACAAATTAAGAACAAGAGATGTGAAGCCAACAAACAGTTTTCGGACGCTTGGAATAAAAAGTGTGAGAAATAATTTCAAATTGGATGAGTTTTTAACAAGGGCAAAATTTTATGAGTGACAAAGACTTTCCTGTTGCCGCTTCTGCAATAAATTTGCTTTATTCTGCATTGCTTTAAAATGCCTTGAGGAAACTTTGATTGTGTAGAGGTAAAATTAAGTGCACTGAATAGGAAGCTGCAAGGGCTGTAAAGTGAATTTTAATCTATGGAATGTTGAAAACTGACTTCTGGGAAACGCTTAGCTGGTAGCTATTGATTTGACTAGTGATCCCTCACCGCGATCAGCTTAAATCACGAATACCTCGTATAACTAAGCTGACGCAAGAAAGTGCAGACCAATGGGTGGATGAAAACAGGCACAGTAGCAGTGAATTGTTCGTCGTCAACTTCGAAAACCGGTCAGTGTTGTATCTGCTTGTAGGTTTGACGATTCGTTCGGAACTCTGTCTCGCTCTAACCCAGCTGTATAATTTAATAGGTTTTCACAACTTGTGTAGAGAGCTTCGAGAGCATAAGCTGCTTTTCAGATACTTCTTTCGAAAACATCCCATGGTGACACACTCTAAATGCACGTTGCTAAAGATTGCACTCGCCAGCGTCAAGTGGCGTAAACAGAGGTTCGAGCCAGGGGGAAGCACCTAGCTGAAGGGGGCCCACTGGCCAACACGCAGAACAAGAGTTGAGAAATGATAGTGAAGCCGGATGTGGGTGTCCATGATAAAACCCCAGATCACCGGGAAACACACCGAAAAACGCAAGGAACTACCTATTGAAAACCAAAAGAATACTATATACCGAAATATAACGTAAGTGGGGGCCCGACTTTCACATTAAGCTTGCCAGGGGGCGGTTTGCACCCCTGCCTCCTCATCAGTTACGTCACTGCCAGCGTCCTGTACGATCCACGACCCTTTCTTGCATAAAAAGGGTGGGCAACTCGTCTTGTATGACAATTCGACAAAAATCACTAGAAAGATTGGTAATGCTCGTGGTATCACCGCGTGTAACGCTAGCGACCGTGATCCAATTGAAATTTATTGCGGAAACTGTAGGCTTTCGAACACCCTTGCAATAAATAATGGTTTTCTCGTAAATCGCCTGCATGTCTATTGGTAGACGGTTGCGGTTTACAGTAATTAATTTGAAGTTCAAACTGTTCTTGGGGTTGATTCACAACAACGAGTAAACATGTGATTGAGCTGAGAAAAAAGAACGCTTGACTTTGTACCGCTTTCCAGTTTGACAATATCCAAGCCGAAACTAGACCAGTACAGCATAATGTTTGTGAACCTTACGTCTGGCTAATTTCATTGTCTCATACCGATGTCTAATTGAGATTGCGTGGGCTACCTGCTGCGGTATGACAGCATTCCAAGTTGTGTGTACATTGCCACTCGTTACCTTTAAGGATATAAAAGCGTTCCAAGCTGTCTCGCATCACTGCAAACATATGCGTTAATTGCAATTTCAAGATCATACAGAAACGGTTTACGGTTTTGAACATATGTTAAAATACATTCATTTGCTTGATGAAATTGCTTATATTTTGCAAAGCCAAACAAACTCTTGTCAAATTTAGTATGTAGATCAATCCATGCCAACATCAAGTTTATTTAATGGCTGTTTTTGCTTAGTCTTACTAGAATTATGCTTTTCTTTTTATTGAAATATCTATAGTCATTCAATTTGAGTAAAATAATACCACTGTTGCAGTAATGTCTTGGTAACTTGTCTGGAAGAATTTAAAACAATTTGCTGTGCGATATTGAATTTGCTCATCAATTAAAAAAACTTTTTTAGTTCTAGATTATTCAGACGTACTTGCTTCTTCACATGTTTAAATTTAGATGAAAGGACTCTGACATGCTTCTAAATTTTCAAAATATAATTTTGTGATGTGAAAAACTGATGCGTAGTTTACGAGGACTTGGATAAACACATATTACCAAAATTGGTTGGGGTTACTCTGAACTTTATGAATACAACAACCGTACTTGACGCATGGGTGCCTTGGACATTTTTTAACAACTTCGCTTGACACTCAACAGACAAAACGCGGTTTTTACGAGCTGACTGATTTGCTTTAATCACTCACCTAAAATCAGGCCAAAGACGTAAGAAAACACGGTAATGAGATTCCTGCAGACAGGCATGCAACCTGGATTTCCTCCGCAAGCCCTTGAAGTTATCTAAACTAACAAAAACCGTTTTTTTTTAATACAGACTTCACGCTAATTCAGCTCAGTTTTTCAAAACTTGTGCATTATTTTGAGGTAGTGATGTTCTTTCAAATTTAAAACATACATTTGTTATGGAGTATTTTCAGCAAGAACAAGTGCATGGTACCGGTTGATTTGAAGATAAAATCCACCCGTATAACTTTATAAAATATTTCTGTTTTGCTTTACATATTTGGAGTAATTCAAAACACACCAATGTCAAGTTAAGTGCGTTTACCTTACCCCAAAAGTTTTGCATTATATTTGCTTGAAAAAGTCCAAAATATATACAACACAAACTTACAATAGCAACGCTGAGATGCAAGCATACTTGCCGCCACGTAAGGAAAAGTATTTTTACACGATATTTATTTTGTTGATGCCTTTGTCTGATACTTGGCTGTATCATTTATCTACTGCAATACATTTTATTGCGATATCTTATACAATGCTTCAGTAAATGCAAGAGTCTAATCGAAGGAGCGATGAATTATCGGGTTTAAGTTTGAAAATAGCGCAGTATATGTGCCGATTGATACGATTCAGTCACGTAAGTGATCTTTTGGTTATTTCTGTTTCGAAAATATGGGTCTACTGGTTCCTCAGATCAGTTTTAGCAGGCATGCAAAGGCGTTGTGGCAAGATTGTATGAAAAGTACGCCATTACATTATGCATTGACTAAGTTAAGTTTATTTCTTGTCAAAATATTTTACGAAACCTCCTATAGATGGCTCAAAAGTTCGCTCGTTTAAAATATTTTGCCTTCAGTGAAGCAACGGAAACCTGCCTGCCAAGTATCTGCAAGCTGGATATAAATGTTGCTACTTGGAGTTTTTGTGATACTTACGATTTTGCTTAATGGTTTTGCTGTATTACTCATTATCATAAGAGAGTCACGCCTAAAAAACGTAATAATAGTATATTTCAAGCTGGTAAGTTCGTTCTTCTGGCGAACTGCTTGATCTTAAACCTGGTGGCAAATGCTGCGTATCAACATGAGTAGCAAAAAGAAAAATATTATAGTTTTTCAGGTATAAAGAGAAATGTGTTAGAAAATAATACCTAGTACTTTTTTGCAATTTCAGTCTTCAAATATTTTGAACGGCAGCAGCCGAGAAATGTAGATAAAACAACAAATTTCATAGCTTTCATACCATTTTGCCGAAATTAATAATGCTACTCAGAATGAATTTCTGACATTTCTACGTCTTCGTCCATCGCAACATCATTTAACATTGAAACGATTATTGAAACTTCCAGTTGTTGAGAGAAATGCGAAACTTGGCATGCCACCCAACAGCGTTTTGTTGTACAAAATCATTTACTCCAATCAGCAGATCAGCAGCTTCGTTTACAGGCAAGGCGTTTGCGGCAACGTGCGAGAGGGACGCCATGTTACTGACGATTAAGAAGTCCACCCTTCCGAAAGATCTGCAGCTTCACGCTCCAAAGGTAATGTTTATTAAACTTTCCGCGTGCTTCGAACGGCGGCTCGTGTTACTCTTTGCAAGCCGAATAATTGTTGTAGGAACTGTTTTACTTGTGCTTTGAATTATTTTCTTTAATAGCTTTTAACAAAGGCAAATGGCGGATATTTCGTTCCGCATGTAGTTATGAATCACAACAACAACAAAACTTTGAAGTAGGTAGGTTGGAAACCGATTATCATGTGTTAGCTAAAGAGTTCTTCATGGCATGCCTGATAATTGTTGTTACTTGTATTTTGGTATTTTCAATTTGTTTTCAAAAGCTCCCTCAAAATTCTAAATACAGCACCAAAACGAACATCCCACGGTTTGCGATTTCGAACATAAATGATTGTCATAACATTTTAACGTTGAGTAAACCGTTTTTACATCGTGGAAGCCGTTAACCACATGACGAGACTGCTTTCTACTTTGAATCTCTACGTAAAAACCAGGGATATCTAGAAACTGATGAGAGCTGATCGGACGTTTTGCAATCCTTTGCAGGTCAGAGGGCCTCACATTTATTACAAGTTGCAGTAACCCTTCTCATGCCCACCCATTTTTAGAGTTTCCTATCACAAAGTTTCTAGGTATCCCTGATGACAACTGCAACGTCAAGAAAAATGTAAACCATGAATCGAATTAATTCATTCTTCAGAAGTCCTGCTCATCACCCCTTTAGAAAAACCTTGGGAATCTCTATAACAATCATCGAACAAAATGAATATAGTTGCACACTGTAACTGGTTTCGTTGCGATTGAGTGCTACGTTAAGCACACAATCTAAAATCAAATGCAGTCAATCCATAAGAACATATGCCATTTGAAAATTGTCATTTTCCAAAAGTTAAAATGAGATCAAAATAAAGATAAAATTGTAAACTCGACAAGACATATTGAAAGACAACCAATACCAAAGCAAAAAAGAGCACTGAATAAGCAGTTAGAACGTTGTACTCTACCACGGAATGAACAGTTGAAACCTTCGCTCCTGCTTCCCACAGAGATGAAAAAATCAGTTTTTTTCTGTGGCACAGAGTAGTAACCACATGCAGGGGTTAGGAAAATACATGACTATAACTTATTATCTTTCAGACAGCGTTTTCTTTCGATCGAAAATATATATTCTGGTAGAAGTTTAGTACCTTTGAGGCAACAGCGAAAAATTTCGTGCCAAAGCATTAAAACCAATATTCTGCAAATGACATGGTCTTTTCACAAAAACGGTTATTTTTTAAGTATTGCATTTATGAATTTTTTAAGTGTAAATTTGGTAATATTTCAAAGACGAAGTGAACTTTTGAAATTACGGAATCAAAATTAGGTTTCAAACTTTAATCTGAATCGTTTCAAGCTTGCATTTTACCTTAGGTACAGAAAATCATTCCTTTTGGCACACAAATGTATCTGAAACAAATTTGCATGGCCAATACAAAACAACATTTTAGTTATGACGTTGTGAACAACGGCTGATAAGGTACACAGTAGCTTCCAGATTTATTCCAGCAGCCCCTGTAACCGTCTCCTTGAACCATCAGTAAATGTGCCATACAGGTCAAAACTGATGCAAAGGTCAAAGCTTGATTAACGCAATTGCGTTACGTTGATATCTTGTTGTACCGCTTAGCTTGGAGTGGATTAGCAACAACCAATAACTCTGTTATCGAAGCCGCTAGAGCCATCGCCAAGGGTTGCTGCAACGTGTCACACCTAAAGTGCTGCTTAGCCGAGCAAAGCGCGGTTGTCTGCATAACACTGCACTTGCCACAGACGCGCCATGCGATGCCTGCCATGCCATTGTGCCGTCTTCAATCTTCGCGAAGAGATAATGCTGACAGCGTCTGATCTTTATGCACTTTTACAAACCGGTGCTTCGACTGACCCAGCGTTGCCTGGCTGGCTAGCTGGAAACGACTTACGAAGCTCGGTCACGTGCAATTCATTTTATCGCAGAAAATCTCAGGAAGCGTTGAAATTGTTGGGTTGAAGTTAAAAACGTCGGTGGAGGGATTGCCGTGAGCATGGCTAAGTCTCGGTTTCTTTGATTTTGTTTATGCTTTGTTTTTGTTGGAACAGAGCACCATACAAACATGAAAAAATCTTTTCAAAAATACATTTTGCACTGCCCAATACCCTTTCTTGCTAGCATAAGCCAGAGTGCTTAGCTCGGACAAAGAAATCTTGCTCACACGTTGAAGCTGCGGATGCACTGCAACGTTATGCATGGGTACACAAGAATATATTTTTCACGCCAAATCGCGATCAAAACCGAATTACGTAAGAAAAACACCTGGTGCTTTTATCATTCATAACAAGATTAAGTTTGAAAAAACTTAAAACCAACGATTTTGAAAACTTCGGGGTTTCTTTATTGCACTCGTTGAAAATTCTTATCGCACCGCTTTTAAAAAAGCGCAATAATGCAATAATCTTAGACGCAAATAACCTGTTAGTGTCAGCTGTGTTTTGCTAACCCAACTGCTTTAGGTCAAGCTGGGACTAAAACGTTCTCCGTGTCAGCCCGGGAATAACCGCAATGATGAAACGATCTCTGTGCGATCAGCTATTTCGCAACTTTGCGCATCTTTGCGGTCTTCCCGCAAACTGACAGCTTTCCCGGTGGGATTTAAAAAATTATGCCATCTGCTGGGATAAGCCTTTAAATGCGAGCTGTTGATCTATTCACGCAAAGTTGCGCGTAGTAACCGCAAGTTACGCGTAACTTGCTGACTCTCGCATTGCGTGGCGGACCCGTGCTCCAGACGGCTGCCAGGGTTGAGTGGGCGGTTGCTAAAAACGTAGCTGCTAGACGTATTTCACTAGCAAGTTTGACAAGGGCAAAGCAAGAGAGCGGATGCGCCAGTTCTTGTGCGCAGACGACTGCGAATTACAATATTTGACACGCTGCCAAAAATTAGCTAATGCCCCGCGAGATAATAGCAACGAGAATCTTCAGAGCTTTGTCAGTGGCCCGATTTAAAATTAACGATGGCGCCACTAGTCGGTAGAGCTTTGACATAAACAACAAACTTCGCACGTGATGAAATATCACTGTGTTTTTATTAACGTATAGTTGGGTTTCAACAAAGATTTTTAATCGACTAAGAGACTTCCTTGTTTTTCCTGCTGAAGAGACTATGGGTTTTCTCAGAATCATTTGGCTGGATGGCCTGAAAACACCAGTGGATATAGATGATAATTTCACTCGACTTTATTTTAATTACGCAACTGAAACAGGAAACATGGGCGTCGGAAGGATGTTTTCCAGGGGGGAAATAGTGGGATTTTCCAGGGGTAGTCGAGAAGACTTTACCAAGGGGGAAAACGTGGTCAAATTTACTTTTGCCCACTGGAAACTAAGAAACCATCCTTTTTTGCTAAAAACAGAGGGAAATGTCAGATTTCAAAATCCAGTGGGCACAAAGCTCTCTTGCCTTCCTCTTCCGATGCCCATGACAGGAAAGAAGCATTCAGTTTGGTCCAAGATAAACCTCCCCATAAACATCTTGTATCAAAACTTTGTTGGCTGAAACTGACCACCGTTTTGGGTCGTGCAGTAATTAATCCGCCCAGATCCCAGGTTTTGGCAAAAACGCAACAAAAATTAGTCCCAATTTTGTTGACCCGTGTTGACATTTTACGAAATGCATACGAGGTCTTGCGGGCACTGCCCCCTGAATGACTCACCCACCGTGACTACGGGCCTGGTATTTTGTTTTGCAGAACTTGCCACCGTCTTGCATCAAAGTTCAACATCTCGCAGAAAGCACAACGTACGAAGTTGCTCTAACGTGCCAAAGGGCGATAAGGAATGAAACTTCCGGGTCGAAACAGTTTCTACGACACCATGCCCTTCTGAAACGAAAGGGTTCCACTGTTACCAAAAGCAAGTAAGATATTGCAAATTTGGTAGACTTGTTTCAAATTTATTTATTTTTCTGTCAGTAAAACAATGCAGGGAATGAGTCCACTATGCACACAGTATTTTTATCTTAAGCGCTCTTATTAATATTACTGCCAATATTATTCTTTATTTGTCGCTACGCTTGCGAGTACTGGTGCATGTTTTTCTCTCTGATCTTGGATTCTATATCCGGTATTAGAGAGATTGCGCTTTGCTTCGCAAGCTCATCAACTAACAGGTAAGTTCTTAAAAGATCAAGTACTTCCATATTTTCTGTTATCAAATCGCCGTTTTGCTAAAATCACGTTTTATGTTTTGTTGTACCCAGGGGCGTAACGAAGGGGGGCACAATTGCCCGGGCGCCGAATCACTATGGGGGCGCCGAAAAATCCCAACAATGCCACAAGTACTTTCTTCAATGAAGTAAATTTGCCTCCGAAAGACCTCTGGTTTGAATCTTGTACCGGTCGCCATCTAACCTCGTTACGCCACTGGTTGTACCCACACAAAGAACGGACGGGTAGTTGATGAGATAACTCTGCCCAAGATAAGTAAATGAAGACCCGAAGGCTTATATAACAGAGACATTTCGAATCAGCGAGTTTGTTTTCTCACTGGGCAGTTTAACGTATCTTTGTTTCAGTGTACTGTACGTCTCGAGATTGCTTCAAGCAATAAAAATGTTTATTGTTTCGTGTGTGTACTACAGTCCTTACTCGGTCCTCTACACGATCGTGATAGAATGCGAGATCTTTGGAGATGGAAACGGTGCTGAGCCAGTGCAATACCGAAGCAAAGCTGAAATGCAAGTCTATGAACATCGAGTATCATCAGGAGGTCCCGAAAATTGCGAACGGCAAAGGTGCCCGTACGGAGAACTTTGCCTGTCTCCTGACTTGGTGAACGGCTACTACTGCGTGTGCAACGGGTTTAAATGTCACTGTGAGTTTGACTGACGACGTGCTTTGGCAGCTGTTTCCCATAGAATTTTCATACTCGTGGCGTAGATGGAAATTCTTACTGAGTCACATCAAGGTTCACGAGAACTTTTAAGTTCAGTAAAAAAAAGAAAGTTTGCTTACATTTGCTTCACATTCCTCGCAATTAGTCTGCGAGTGATTACTCTCGTGGCTGCGAGCCACGCAAACACTTTTGTAGCGAATGCTGTAATGGTAGCACGTCATTCACAGCGTCGCCCCCGAAGCACTCCCTTGCACCAATTAACGCCGAGAACGAAGCTGAAATAGTGCAAGTGCAGTTTTTACCGGGGGAAAACTCGTTCTACCTGTCCTAGGGTCGTACTCACCCACTGTATTACCCAGCCGGTTAAGAAAAGTATATTCCAATTTTGTCAAACCCAACAGATTGTTCTGAGGTAATGAGCATCCTAAAATTATAAAGTAGAAGTATGCACATGTTTCAAAAAAAGTTTTGGCAAATGGAACTTTTGGTTTAGAAAAAAATCAACTATTGTTGGGTATTGCAAACCTCGTAACAGTTAAATTCTCTTGGCACACGGGATCCTAGTTAAAACCATGAATGTAAACAAACTATATGTCAAGCTGTGCAGGAAATAGTCAATGTATTTTAATATAAATTTGCAAGGAATTATGTAAAATTAAGCGTTTAAACTCACTGAGACTCTGTGCTCTCAGTACTCAAATCCTTTAAAAATGTGTGAAAAACGAGATTTCTTATTTTCCAAAGCTGATGAAAATAGCTGCTAAGAGAATCTCCACTTCAAAATTTTGTCATGTGAACAAGCAAACACTCTTTTGCAAGTGTAACAAAGATTTTGAAACTTCGCAGATTCTTGTCCAGATGGTTATTACGGTTGCCGAAAAAGCAACACTTCTGACTCGATGTTTGACAGACTTCATTGTATCGACAATGGATGGCTGTGCGACAACAGGTTCGACTGTAAACTGGAGGTATGCTCAGAACAATGAAAGTTTGAACGATTTTGCAACTCAGCATATTTCACTTGATAAGCACAATGTATTGACCAGTATAAAAAGAGTGATATCTTTACCCAGGGGAAGAGAGTATATGCTTTTCAACTGTTTATCACCACAAAACAGTTGAAAAGTTTAATTCTGAAAGTAAGGATACTAAGCAGGTCAGCGTACTGTGCGTGTGTTCAAGCAGCTTTGGGCAAAGTCTCCGGTGAAAATTGTGTTTTTTAAAATTGGTATACACAGTAACTTAAAATATTTACATGAAAACCTTTATCGGAGCAAAGTTTAAAGTAGAAACAAAAATTTGGGTTGTTGATTAAGCTGTTTTGCTGACATGATGTGATTGAAACGAAATTAGCACTTCTTGCATATAATCATGTTTTTGCTGACCTGGTAAACCAAAAAAGAAAACAAAAGCTATCTAATTTTTCAATAAACTTGCCAAGAAAAGTGATTTACATCTCAGCATATATATTTTAAAAACCCGGGGCGGTTTAAAATTACAGAATAGGATCGCTCCTACACGTAAAAGTAGTGATTTACCTTCTACTGCGTTTATGTGTAGCTGTCTTACTCATAAACACAGTATTTTTCGTCATTGCTGCATTTGTTTCATGGTGAGGTTTCCGCAAGCTTTGGACACTCCGGCATTTTTTACTCTAACACGCCTCACAGACTTTTACCATATATGTTAGGCAGCAACTGTGAAGATTACAGAGCGTTGCAACCGCCAGAGAGACTGAGGCCATCACCCCACACTTATAAATCCACTTCATTGTTTGCAGGATGATGAAAGCCCTTGTGTTGAAGTGTGGTCTTCTTGGACAGCGTGGTCAAAGTGCAACGGTGACTGCGACGATGCAACACAGATCAGGAGGCGAAAGTGTGACGTATCATTTACTGTAGATCCGGACAGGTGCAAAATCCACCGAAATGCGCCTGGGTATGCTGCATGATGCTTTCTTTAAAATCACCGAGCTTTTACTTTGATTTTCAAACTAATGACCATTCACTGAATGAAAACCTTGACTAATTTGCAATTCTAAATATCAATCGGAAAAGCTGCAATTGCAACATACTAGACCAACCTTCATCAACAAATGTTGTTGATAACGTTTCGGCAAACTTGATTTTTTAACAATATCTCGATTTTTCCAATTAACACAGCTGTTTTTTGATTCATAACCAGGATTATATTCGTAGAAGAACGCAGGAGAACACCGTTAAACTTGGTTAATGTCATGAATTCCGTACTTGCTTGCACACTAAAAAATTATTAAGTAGTGCTTTGGTACGTAGCAAGATCTGGAAGATTGTTCGTATAAAAATTTTAAAAGCTCCAAGTTACGACAAGGAGGCAGAAAACTCTGATTATTTGGTTTTGAAGTCAACTTCAGCTCACCTAACGCGATTTGTCAGACTTCGCTGTTTCTCTCGTGGAATTAGCGAAAAAACTATTGAGTACGCATAAAGCGCCCATCACTTTTTGTTTTTTTGCTGGGTATCAGCGACAGAAATGCGCGTAAGTGGAACCAGTTAATTTAGATAGACTGTCTGCTTTCCAGTATGAGGAGAAACTTAAGCTTTGCATGCTCTATGGAATTCTTCCTATGGTAAATAAATCGCAAAACCCCAATTCTTCAGCCTTGTTTACAGCGGAAATGTAAAATTAAGAATAACGTCAAGTATTTTATCCTTTTGTCGACAAGAAAAACCTGGAAGTGGAGACGTACCTAAATGAATACAACTAACTGATGAACTGGTAACTCAACGAACATAGATATGGTTTGCACTAGATACCAATAAGATAAGTAAAACATAAGCAACGCAAAATAGTTTAATTAAAAACTTTTTCGTTTCAATTAGTGTGAAAAATAAGAACTATGTCAAGGAAATGACATTAGCCAAGACACTAAGCGAATAGATTAAATTGCAATAACCCATTATGTTTTTTTTAACCAGAGTACAAGGTATACAGCTTGCTGAAAATCGTTTACTGCAAAGAGTTGAACCGATAGAAACTGTTGGTTTTAATAAAACAGTAACTTTTCGTTATGGTTAACGTTTTTGCTGCAAAGAAGCAACTATGTTTTTTAAGCTTCGGTTTTTCAAAACTTCTCACAGCTGTGTATTTTCATTGGTGGGGAATGAAAGCAACTGCAAGTAAAATTCTCGATGAAGATTGCTCATTCATGCAAATATCCACTGCGCGCAAATTCAATAAATCTTCAAAGCATCCAAAGTTTCAGCAAACGCACCCAGACTAAAAGAATAAAAACTTTTGTGTGCTTTGTCTGTGATCAATGACACTAGCCTGAGTAACATGTGCACGCGTTTGATTGCTTCTTTTGGAGCATTGCGTGACAATCTACAAGAAATAGAAGGCACAATGTAACAAACCTTTTGCTGCAAACACAGAACGAAATTCCTTAATTTCGAATTTTTAAGGATAAAGATTCAAGTACCGAAGATTGAATAAAAATGAAATGTTCCTTGCTTTGTGATGTAGCAGTTCGATAATTAATCAATCATTTAATTCCACCTCGACTTTTGGTGTCACTTTTCGTAACTTGCTTTATCACTACATTAGCGCAAAGTGTTCAAGATCCGTAAGGTTTAGATTGAAAACAAACGAAACTCAAATTTACAAGCTGGATTAATCGCTTGATAGATTCCACAGAAACCAGTGAATTACAACACATGAAATGAGTTAATGGCAATTTTTTTGTCATTCTTCTAAGAATTGGAGAGAAAATGTGGATTTTGCCTGGTATGGAGCCAAAATGTGTTTTGCAAAAAGATAATTAGTTTTTGGTAAGTGCACTGTGAGATTGAATGCAAGCACTGCGCAAAACTCTGATGAAAATGTCTCTTCACGTCTACGGCGATTACGTTTTGTAAATAGCCGTTAGCCTCGTTATCACGATCACCTTCAGGCATGCAGCGTATGACTCCTCAACTGAGGAAGCATGAAAATAAACACAAGTGTTGATGGTGCCTTGCAGAACTCGCATGGGAGCGTTAAATACGAGTGCTGTGATGCTTGATTCTTGCCGCACCATGTTTCAGCGTTTTGACCTTCGGTGTTCCAAAATCGCTTCGTAGACCTCGTTGTGAAACCAACACTCGCAAAAATAAACCGAAGCGGGCGATGGACCCTCAACAAAAATGTGAAATTAATATCAAACATTTACATAAGTCGAACCACAGCAACGCAAGGCCTTTTGAACAACATTTTTCGATTTCTCTCTCAAATCAGTTGCCATCGATGGTAAAAAGTTTTCCAAGACTTTTCAAACTTTCATCTGCTATTCAAAGGGGTTAGGAAAAAAATCTTTTATTTAGATGTAGCAGAAGATGTTCGATTAACAAGCAAAGCGAAACGGAAACCAGACAGTGCCAGTTGCCCACATGCTCCTCTGTGTCGTGCAACAACCAGCAGATGACAGTTGTGATTCCACGCGAACCGGGAATGACGCCAGACGCCATCCGGACAAGAATGCTGATTGGTGGAGACCCGACCTGCAAGCCAAGTTACAACGACACCCACGTCATCTTTATCACATCGTTGAATGACTGCAACACATCATCACAGGTATGACGAAAGTACTGGAATCTGAGCGTTGTTGATGAAGTTGAATACGTATAATGCCTTGAGAGGGATGTCTGAGCAATTTTCAGCCTAATTTTTAGTCATAAGGTTTCACCTGATTTCTTCATATTTTTCCATCTTTTTCTGAACCAGTAAAACACCGTAAAGCCATACTACAGCGACCTGACAATTTCTGGTCAAATGTTTTTGATCGGCAAATATAACATTCGTGCAAGAAAAAATTCCAACTTTGGAATTGCAACTCAGCAACATGGTGAATAATTTCATAATGTGTTCTGTGTGTGAAATAGACGTAGTTGAATATTGTTCTGCCACTGCAGGAAATTTAGAAAAAAATGCTCAGGAAAACAAACTATTTCACTGACAAATATGTGCGTAAGTTGTTTGAAAAAAGTGGGGAACAAATTTGAAAAAAGAATGCTTATAAAAGGAATTATTCACTTGAAACAAAAACAAATGTTGTAAGAGCAACATAAAAAAACTTTGAATAGAAGCAATGTCCAAAAAAGAGCTGAACTTTTGAGCTCATAATTTTCAATCCGTCCACCTTCGCCCAAGTAAAAAACCTGCTTATTCACAAACGAGAACAAAAAAATAAACGTATTTGATCATCCCTGTCCTTAATTAACCTTGGGTTACACAAAAACTAGCTTCATGATACAACATTTGGCTTTCACCTTAAAATTTGCGTCTGTCGGTTACTGTTAATAACCAAAACGTAATTTTCTTGCTCAAGGTCTTACTAACATCTCTTGCACTGCAATCAGTTTTGCTACAATCTAGCCACATCCAGGATGTTTTGCGCAGAGGTGGGCACTAACGAGCTACTTTTAACAGCGGTGCTGCCGCAATTTTTTCAAAAAGTGAAAGAAGAGGTAACGAGATATTAACACTTAAACTTCACCGCTACTCGCTGCTTTGGCGCAAATGATACCCAAAGGAAAAGTCACCCAAGAGTACTGCAATCCACAGACCTTGGAAGTAACAGCTCTTCTCGCTGTTTTTCGCTGATTCTGAATGGTTCAGTGCTTGTACGAAACCAGCTTCCTCGCTTAATTCCTTAAATTCGCAGTTCTCTTCGGAGGCTGAATGCAGCGTATTAAAAAGTCATCCTGAAATTCAAAATGTTTTTGATCTGCTAAGGCTTTGGCAATAAACTTGAAAAACGCAAATACCACGCTTTTACAGTCGTTGTGGATTTTTTTTTACATAAAAAGAAAACGTTTGTACTACACGTTTGTACTAAACGTGGATTTGTTCTACGGTTTAAAAATGTCCTGCCATAAGACAGTAAATGCTTAACCCGATTAGTAAAGCAATGAAACTTGCTGAAACAAGTAACAACACTGGTCACGTTAAACCATCTTTGCGGTGCTATTCATAAATGATTCAGCTTACCCGCCCATGAAACCCTAAGAAAAAGAGAGTCCAATATTTTTATTGCTGCCCATCCTTTTATTCGATTCGAGCAAGAAATTAGCGTCGAAAGAGGTGATTGATAAACCTGTATGCTGCCCACATAAATAAATGCATTCTATGAATGTGTCTGTGGTCTAACTTTCATTTATATGCATACAGTCTAGAATAAAAATTTCCTATACCACAACTATTCCATTGCTTTAATTATATCCAGGTTGTCGTCTTGAGAACAAAAGAACATCCACCAAAAAAGAGAACTTTAGAAGAAACTCTTCACTGGAGTTTTTGAATTAACTCTACGTCGATAAAACTACAGCAAAACGTATTTGTAAAAATGCAGATAAAGGAGATATCCTATTTTTATTCAATAGCGGTATATCGTCAGCGCCCCACTACAAGTTGCAAATAGCGACAGCACAAGCGCCACTTTCAAAGTAGTTGTTTTTACATCTATTCGTGAAGGCGTGAGCTTCATATTACTGTCTCGTGTTTGGACTGTGAAGCATGCCACTAAACCTAAATAATCCTCAAAGTTATATCAAAGCTGTATACTATTTTCTTCTAAGTCAAACATGTGTCGGATCTGGAAGGCTCAAGGACAGTGGATAATCGCAAATCGGCAAACGTTAGTTTACAATAAACACAGAGTGAAGTTTAATGCAGCACCAACATTTATTCAAAGGTGTTATTAAGAAAATCAAACATGAAAACAAACTTGCGAATTACCAAACTATATTAAAACCAGTGTTTAGTGATGAACAACGACAATGTCCGCTACATTTCGAGACTAATCCGATGAAAATCAGACCAAAAAACCTGCAAGCGTCTTTGCTCGTCACGTGCTATTTACTTTTCTTCGTTCCATGTACGCTCAGAAAGTTTCATGTTACTGCCAAAGCAGAGGAATGAAAAAATGGTATTTCGCATTTACAAAAAAAAAAAAATTGATAATGGGTGACAAACATTCTTCGTCACAGTGTTTGTGTTGTTTTTAAAACATGGTTTCGATCAATTGTTTCATCCGTTCAGAGATCATCATTTGACACAGTTATGTTTTTTAATATAATCCAACTAAGCCCAATTCGAACACTTGTTCTTCTCGAGATCTCCAATTCATGTCTTGAAGAATAAACCTGTTAGTTTCACAGCAGAAGGTCTAAGATTTTCATTCCAAACTAACTGTTTTATCGTTTTTATAAATAATCGATTCGAAGCGACATAAGCATTAGTACAAACCACCAGCGGAAGAACTCCGACATGAACACCGGTGTGTTTGTGCGCCTCTAGATTTTATCAGTGACAGCGATCGTGTCACGTAATCTAAAACACGAATGGAATGCGGCACTATTTTAGCAGTCTAGTACGACGTGAAATGCTGTCTAGTACGACGTGAAATGCTTAATGATCGGTCAAAATCATTGAAAATTCTATATAAAAAGTGTAGACCTAATTCAGGTGTGAGGGACTTGCTTTGCACAAAACTAGCTTCCCCAGAAAATCCCATTTTGGGTGGGGGACTTGCGGTTAAACCGTTAAATTACGTTCGGTGACCTAACACTTGGCATTGTCAGTTTATTCGCAAAATAACTTCTGAAGAAATGACATTGAGAGAAAACAGTGGGCTCAAGTTTATCAAGTAACTTTGCTTAAGCCACATGGGCCTTCAACGACTTATTTCCATAACCAGATCGAACAAAGTTTTGTAACTGTGATTCGCTGCAAATATTGCAAACGAACCGAACAATTCTTTGAAGGTTGACCACGACAGCGTGACGTACCACAATGAAATCGTGTTCCGAGCGCCCAACGGCGGTTCGAGCATCATTATGCGGGACGTCGGTCACTCATACGCGGTCAATTGCCGATTCAATCGTCGACGCACTGTGGTTTTGCGCAAGCGAAATCAGTCAGGTAGAAATGACCAACAAGAAGTAGCTGCTCTCGCGTTCGACTACAAAAGAAGTAGCTTGCCTTTGAACGATGCAGCAATGGAAGAGCATTTCGCATCCGGTGACGGAGAATTTGATTTTAAAATGGACGTATACAGAGGTGAGAGCTCGCCCTGATTGTTGTTACTCGCCCTGATTGTTGTTACATTGGGCTTAGTTGGACTATTATTAAAAGTTTTCTGCTTCATAGAACTTCAAATTGTCCTTCTAGGACTCAAGAAGCGTTAACGTCTGCTTCATAACAATAGTTTAAACATGCGACCTTTACAACTTGGCTTAGTTCAATGGTTCACAATATTTGCAATCCAACGGCTAAATTCCCTGTAAACAAAGGTCTTCGCGGATTCAGGTATAATTAGCATAAAGTGAGTGAAAATTGTCATGACTAGCGTCATTCCAGAAATTTTGGTTCCGCATGAACTTTGGTTAGTTGCTCGCTTGGCTTAAAAGTCTGAGGAATCTCCAATGCGTGTTCGGGAGGGATTGTGTTTGAGAATGGCTGGCTTTGATAATTGTTTCAAACTATGTTTAAAGCTTTAAAATATGTGTCAAAATTTTTTCTTCTTCAGTTTTTTAGTGGGTTTTGTGTCACTCAAACCAGAAAGCAGGTTGCCTGAATGCATGAATCATAAAAGTTAATATTATGCGGTTTCACTGATCCGATCTTACGTACTCAAAAAACATGCCACTATAAATACATAAAATCTGTGCTTTGATCTTTTTTGACTAACTAAGTGAATCTTTCACGCTCAACAAAATCACTTGCTCTTGCCGGCGAGTGGCCTAGACTGGGCTTGCCGAAAGCTGTGATGGGGTATAAAAACGGTTTCAGACAGCACATTTTCGAAACCATTCAGAAGAAATGACTATCCATTAACCAAGCAACTCCGCGAAGAGATCTTTGTTGGGATTCAGTTTGACACTGATGACGAAAGCGAAGATCTGACCGTTGTCGCCGAGAAATGTCAAGCAACACCCAACCCACTGAAGAATTCGGAGTTAACATACGTGTTTATCAATGAAGGGTACGTCGATCAAAAATGATAGTGATCTTTTAAGTGCCTACGATGAAGCGCTTTTTTAAAAAAATATGCCAGAAATTCACTTACAGTCCGTGGAGAAGCAAAAACATGATTTACATTTACAAGAAACGAAAAGTGATTCCTAACCAATTTTTACCTCCAAGCACGATACCATGGTGCTAACAAATCCGTCTCATGGTTAAACGCAGCTGCGGACCTTGCTTTTTTGAGGACAGTGAAACACTACTTCCAATCTTGAAAATAGTGTTAGTTGCGATAGTGCTCCTAGTAAGACATACACTACATTTTAGGTACAACTCTTACGCCTTTATACTGGAAAATGTACGCAACCTATAGACCATATGAGTAGCACCGACAATTTGCAATGGGGTTCAGCCCCACCACAGTTTTCTGCAACCTGAAAAAATTGAAGCAAAGTCGATGGATATATGGAAGCAATGACAACTTGTCAATGTTTGCGTTTTAAAAAGAAACAAAAGTGTTCTTGCAAGTTCGTGGTGATTCTTACAAGGTAGATCTACTGCATCGCGTGATGCGCTCTTTTTTCGCCCATTGTGGCGGTTAGTAACCTAACATTGAACACTGTTTCGATACCGAGTTGCCTAAAAGGGTATGCTTGTTTTGTTGGACATAGTGCAGAATGTAATCTCATTAATCACTTTACAACCAACAGGTGCGCTCTTGACGATACCGTGAAGTTCTACGACCTTAAAAAAAACATGGCTGCATTCTCCTTGGAGGCTTTCAGGTTCAATAATCAATCAATGCACTACGTTTACTTCCAATGCGACGTCGTCGTGTGTGACGTCGATGACGAAGATCCGCTTTGCAAAAGAAACTGCAGCAAGGTGAACGAAACTTTGTTGCAAAAATGGCATTTGTTTTAAACGAAATTTCTGCGCTGACAGAACGGTTAAAGTCCTATGTCAGTGGTTCTCAAACGGGTAACACTTGGCTCACTAACGGACAAATTTTTAATTTCCGGGAAAAAATTTGTTCCAGGAAGGAAAATCTGCGGATTGAAAAACCTTAAGTTTTTATTATTTGTTTATTCAACACATAAAAACTGCACAACGAGGTTGGTTTATATGAGAAGGTCTTTACACTGCAGTGTGCACGGACAAGCTGCTTCATCTGTTGTCTGGTTCATAGTCGTCTTGTTTTTTCACAGTAGGTAGTGTGAAACTTTTGCAATTATCTTTTTTGGGCTTTTGTTAGGGAGTAATTGACAGTGTTTGGGTTTGTAAGGCGGGAATGTGAAAAAACTTTGAGAACCACTGCCCTAATATCAAATGGTTGTTTGTATTTGTCGTCGAGCTCTGAAAACCCGGGAACCCGGGTCAGTTCGCGTTTTACCTTCAGTATGAATTATGAACTGCTCTGCGATTCTCCCCAAAGCGAGGACAATGATATTGATTTATGCCGTTTCCTCTCCAGCCGAATGTTTCAAGTCGTCAAAAGCGGTGGGCAAGTGACGTGGCGGACAACGAGAAAATTCGAGGTTTTGTGATTCAAGGTCCGCTGATTGTGGAAGAACCGAACGAAGTAATGACAGAATTTGAAGAACAGTCAGAAAAGGGAAGCGTGGTGCACAGAAGATTGTTCGGTGATCCTGGTATGTTACTCAACAACTCCATGCGTTTGAAAAGAGCTAATGAAGCGTCTATATGGCTATTGGTAAAACTCGCCGAATTGTGTCCAGTTTTACAACAGGGTAGTTAAAATAGCGAATGCCACTAAGCTTCTCAAGAAAGGAGGTTGGCTTGACAATAGTAACAGAAAAATTTTCGTTTGAAAGACGCATTTTACAAAACAAAATTTCAATCAAGAGTTTATTACACGCGTAAGTAACTTGATTTGTTCGAATGCTCTCGAAGTTCTTGAACGATTTCTGAAACACGAACGATTTATACCATCATCAAAAAAGTAAGTGGATCAAAAATTCCTGAAGATTTTCAACGGCCCCGGCAAGTGTTCTGATATTGATTTCGAACCAAGAAAAAGCCTGCGTCGGTGACTCGGCGAGAGCCGTTTCGGGTAACTCAGTGGTTCCCAAACTTGTTCGAGCCGTTACCCAAATAAAAATAGCGATTATGTCTTATTACCCTCAAGATTTCGCAGCGATCGCTCATAATACAGAACAACATTATGATTTCAGTTCCGCGTTACCCCCCAAAGAATCATCGCATATTACCACCCGGGGTAATTTAACCCCAGTTCGAAATCTACTGGGGTAACCCGACGACATCCATTTCGGCTAAGAAACTCGCTTGACCTTTTTCGTATTTCCAGGTTTTCTTGAGGGAAGCCCAAACGTACCTACGTCCAACGAATACAAAGTTACCCTCAAGACGTGGCACTATGTTACTGGAATTTTGGGATGCAGCTTGGTCGTTTTGCTGATAGGATTCGTGGCCGTTTTGACCTACCGCAAAAGACCGAATCCAGCAAACGTTTGATAATATTTTCAAAGTTTAAAGCACGCCTTTTGATGTATAAACAAGAACAAGCAAGAAACTTTTGAAAGACTCATCTCTGTGCACACAACTTTCGTTTTTTTCTGAATGTTACAAGTTCAGAAAAAACAAGCAAATTTTGGAACAGCGTGGTGGATGACAAACACTTTGTTTTTCGTACGCGATGTCGAAATACATTTTTAGGAAAAATTATCGCGTTGCGTGGTTTCTAGACTACCGAAACGAAATAGCAGCAAACTGGTCAAAGTGTGATTTTTTTAGCATTTGAGTATTAGTAATTTTCTTATTTTGACACTGCCACAGGACATTCAAGTTTGGCGTTAAACAGAGTTACGTTCAACAACAATTTCGTTAAGCACCAGGATGACTGCGGAAGCATAATGTTAAGCTCACCATTAGCATGCTTTTTTCTAAAAAAAAATATTTTTAGCCATCTCTTGTCACATCGTAAGTATTTAATGGAAGAAGAATGACAGCACAGCGAAAGAAGTATGCACTGTGCCGTGAAAGATGCAGCAATCCAAGCAAACAAGCAAGATCACTTTTTCGATTGGGAAAGCTTTTCTGATGTTAGTGGCGAAAACCTAACAAGCTGCAGAACCACAAGATAAAGATGCTTTTGACTGCAACTGAAACAACAGTGGCAATGTGGAAGAAACATTATTATTTTTTTACAATCTTTGGTGTTTTGGGAGATGTGAAGTGGGCTAAACGATGGACTATTGCACATGCTTTTGTGGAGAAAACAGACGTACTGCAGCTTGCTTGTTTGTAGGAAAACGGAAGTCTTTGATGTGTAACATGCATACCTCGTTTGTCGTATCAGCATGTCGTTGTACGAAATTGTTTAATTATTATATCCGTGATTCAAAAGTTTTACAGTATGTCCGAAGAGTGGTATAGCTTGTTTTTTGACAAAGGCATAAGCGACCATGTGAGTTGGGCGTTTATATTTCGAGAGTCTTGAACAATTTCTTACATGTTCGTGAAAGTGAACAAACATTCTACTTTCTATTATATCAACATTCAGATAATTCAAATAATGCTTTTTTGCGGACAGGGGCGTAATAAGGGGGGGGGCAAAGGGGGCACAATTCCCCGAGCGCCGA